>JGI2173J19968_10001321_pt1 | contig 9960 bp, 12 predicted proteins | sample DeeMarSWOR136_30_FD_19968 | JGI IMG/M metagenome (IMG submission 19968) | reverse complement strand
GAACAGATTCTCCCAGCTCAACCTCTGAATCATCCTCAATAGTACCTGATTGCCACATTATATATGGTTGAGCTAGATCAGTTTGATGTAATATTACACGACGAACCTCAGCACCATATCTATGAACAGTATCATTACCAAATGATGTTTCTGAAGGATTTTTTATAACTGACATTTCAGGGGAAACCCAAATGATTCCTGCACCAGGATAATTGCCCCATGTTTCATCATGTACATAAGGATCCTCTACAGGATTTTTCAAAACATCAGCACCATAAGCCCAAGGACCAATTCCTCCATTTACCGTATATCCAACTGTACCAGGAATAGTGCCAATGCTATATTTATCAAGATTTCCACCATAATCACCAATATAGTTGCCTAATCTAAGACTTGATACATCAAAGAAGCAAAAATCAGGAGGCGCATAATTATAGGAATATCCTGTAACCGGGCTTATTCCATATATATTACTATGAGTGGAACCCCATGGATAGAGCAGTTCTCTTACACCTCCATGGAAATCCATGCCCAGTCTTATTAGATGGTTATCGATAAATGCCCGCAGTGTTTTTCCATTTACACTAGCCCAAATACCACCAGTTGGATAACCCGGTCCATCTAAATCTGCTTCCCTGTTTAAATCCCAGCCATTACCATCATAGCGCTGTGGACCGTGATCAAAACCATATGGATTATGTGAAACCTCAAAATATATTTCACGGTTATTTATGATCCATTGCAGATAATCCCTTGAATATTCGCTATTTGTCTCATCAGTAAATGCCATGCGCATAAGCCAATCAGTAAACCAGTACATTCCTATTGTTCCAACTGTTTCATCACCATGAGGNCTACCTAAGAAAAGAACTTCTGGTTTATGNAAACCCAATGCTTCATTTGTTATTCTAACATAATATAAATCATAACCACCTGTTACAATACCTGTATCATATAACTCATTTGCTTTGAAAACTTTCAGGTATTGAGGATATTCTGACTCTAAGGTCTGATACCAACTAACTAGTTGTGCATAACTGGTAGGTTTATGATACCAGTCAGGTGCTAAAAAATTTCCTATTGAACCTTGTTCTATTACTGAAATATTATTTTCATTATTGTAATTTATAGAATAACCAGTTGTCAAACTAGCACTAATCATCATTATTAAAACAAATGATGATAATAAAATTAACAAAGGCCTGTTTCTCATAATCAAATTCCCCTTAATTAACATATGTTAATATATTATTTCTATAAAAATCTTCGTTTTTTAAAAAATAAAGCATTTTTAGAAAAAATTCTTAAATTACATAAAAGAAAATATTTTTTTAAGCAAACCCTGTGAAACAGCCAAATCCAAGTAGTAATTGTGGTCCTATTATACTGTTAACTCCAAGATCAGCAAAGTTTATCATTAATCCGTCAAAAAGAAAAGTTCTTATTCTATGAAGTCCAAATCTCACAGTTGGAAATCCAATTATAAATGGAATAAGTCGGCTGGTTGCTGAGAAACCAAATAAGTATTGTATAAAAACAGGTCTAATCATTTTACCAAAGAATGATTCAAAATCATAAAATGGAATAAAGGTAATACCAATACCAATACTGATAAGTGGTTGTTTAAAAAGAAAAACAGGACTAATCAATCTTTTAATTAAGGATAAAACAAAATTCTTTACTTCTTCCTTTGGAAAATCATCTCCTATAAAATCAGCAATCAAATCTATTATTTTATTAATAGCATTATTAAGTAAATCCCATTCACAATATGAAATATTTACACCTTCGTCACTATTTTCACTTCTTGTTTTATTAACAATTTCCAGAAAATTATCCATCTCATTATTGAATTTTATTAAATCTTCCTCTGTTACTTTAATTTCAACTAAGTAGTTATTATCAGTTACTCCTTTCATTAATACAGTCATTTTTTTTGTTTTTGTTTCAGGAGCATCTGCTCCTATAGCTGGTGATAATGCTAAACCAAAAAATAATATTACCACCGCAATTGATATAATCGTTTTTCTGTTATCCAACATTTAATTTAACCTTCCCGCCTATTTAAAACTGGGCTTAATTTTATTACATAATGTGTAATAATAGCTATTACTATATACTTAATAATATATAAATTTTATGATAATAATATACTTACCAATTTTAACAAATAATGCAAAACATTTTTATATTCTAACTGCTAATATAGTATATATAAAGGGAGGAAAACATGAAGGAAAGTAATTACTTAAAGAAAATTTTTATAATAGGGGCTGTTTTATTAATAATGCTATCTGCCTTACCAGTTAGCTTAAGTAGCAGTTCTAATTTTGAAAAAAAACAAATTACAAGTACACCTACAGCAGATCATTATGTAAATAGTGTAGTAATAATCATAGGAAAATGTAACATGGTACAAGGTCCTATTTTTTGGATGTGTGGTTTATATATTCCTTTTATAAAAAGATCATTTTTTATAAGAGCAAGTGGTGAAGAAGGTGAACAGTTAAATGTTATTGTACGTGGTAATAAGTTTGCAGCTTATATGGACAATGAAGATATAATAGTAGATATAAATAGAGCACATGGTATATTGTTTTACGGTCAAAAATCCATATTAACAAATAGCTCTAGAATATTTGCTAGATGTAAAGCTGAAAATATCTGGATAACAACCTATGATTAAAATGATAAAAATTTTAAGATAAGTAGATATTCATTAATTTAAACTCTATAAAAAATATTTTATTTTAATAATAAATTTAATAATCTTAATATAGGTATTAAAAATATAAATAGCTTGAATTATGGAAATAGCAACATTTGGAGCAGGATGTTTCTGGGGTGTTGAAGCTGCTTTTCAAAAGATAAAAGGAGTAATAAAAACAACTGTTGGATACATGGGTGGAACAACAAAAAATCCTTCATATGGGGATGTATGTACAGATAAAACAGGACATGCTGAAGTTGTGCAGGTTCAATTTAATAACAAAATAGTAAAATATGAAGAATTACTAGATGTTTTTTGGAAAATTCATGATCCTACACAACTAAATAGACAAGGATTTGATTTAGGAACTCAATACCGCTCAGTTATTTTTTATCACAATGAAAAACAGAAAATATTAGCAGAAAAATCAAAAAATAAACAAGAAAAATCTAAAAAACCAATTGTTACAGAAATAGTACCTGCAAAAGAATTCTACAAAGCAGAAGAATACCACCAAAATTATTTAAAAAAACAGGGTAAAGTAAGTTGCAAAATATAAAATAATTTTTTTATTTTTTCTTTTCAAATTTTAAAGCAATTGAGTTAATGCAATATCTTAGACCTGTAGGTTTAGGACCATCATTAAAAACATGACCTAAATGACTACCACAAACACTACAGAGAACCTCGGTTCTAACCATACCAAGACTACTATCTAATTTTAAGTTAACACTATCTTCAGATAATACAGCCCTAAAACTAGGCCAACCACTACCAGAATCAAATTTTTTATCAGAATTAAAAAGAGGATTACCACATCCTACACAAAGATAAACACCATCGTCTTTATTATTTACAAATTTACCTGTAAAGGGTGGCTCTGTGCCTTTTTTTCTTAAAACATTATACTCTTCAGGTGTTAAAATTGTTTTCCACACACTTTCAGATCTTATTACACGTTTTTTATTCGTCATATTAAAGATAAAATTATTTTTTTCCTATTTATAATTATAGCTTATTAATTCACACAAGAATAATACCTGGAATTGATCAGGTATTTCTATTACCGTTTCGGTTTTTACAAAGTTACCAACAGATGGTGCATAAAATACAGAACCAAATAAACCCCAAACAAAACCTATATTATAAGCATTAAAATTTCCTGCTCCAACAGATATATTTTCGGAGTTAACATTATAATCAAACATTGGAAGATTAAAGGTTTCTTTACAAAAAATTTCATTTGGAATATCACCAATAAATAAACTTAATATCTGTAAAACGATAGATCCAAACTTAATATTAGTAGAGATACTGGTTTCATTTATCATACCTTCTTTTCCATCATATAATGGAAAATCAATAACCGGGCGAGGTGTAATTTGAATAACGTTAATTGTAATAGTCAAAGGAAAAGGAATCGGAATTTGAATTTGAGGAGAATATTCTGTAAGTAAAACGATTCCTTTAATAACAATGTGTAACTCTTCAACAGCTAAATCACTTTGTCTAAATTTAATATCTCCTGAGATTTTAGTAAAAAGTAAATTTCCCTTAAGCACTCTTCCCTCCCCACTTTCAAAACGAAAAGTTCCCTTAATTCTACCTGATAAACCTAATATATAGGATGAGCCGGGATAACCAATTAATTCAACAATTAAATCATCAATAGAAGTATCAAAACCTATTAGTGCACCAGATGCAGTGAAATTAGCTTGAAATCTATTAACATCATAAGTCCATGAATTTCCAATATCCCAGACAGGAGCATTATCATCTAATGAAAAATTTTTAATATCTTTCATAGAATTGGGAGTTACTAATCCTGTAACATTAGGTAAACCAATAATTATAAAGGTACATATCAACACGTATATCTGATTTTTCATAATCTGTTCTAACTCCCTATATATATAAATAACAATTGATATTTAAAAAGATTTTGCAGTATATTTAGTAATAGTTATGTAACCCTTTGAATAATACATCTTCTGTGAATATGGTAAAAAAACCATTACTTGTAATTGAACATTGTGAACCTTTTCTATCTGAATGGCTATTACTTGAATATAAACACTCTATAAAAATATGGGGAAAAAACACTGTATTTACAAATGTAACAGAAAAAAAATTTATTAATATTCTAAAAACTATTACAAAAACAGAAAAAAAGAATGTAAAAGAGTTTTTAAAAAATAAAAATTGTATTGTGTTAGACCCACAATCAAAAAAAACATTAAAAACAAACGATTTTACAAAACTGGATGCTATAATTATTGGTGGAATACTTGGATACGAAAAACCAAAAGGACGAACAAAAAAATTAATCAGTGATAAATATAAATTTCAAACAAGAAATATAGGAAAAATACAATTAACAATAGATGGTGCAGTTTATGTTGCAAAAGAAATTGCATTAGGTAAAAAACTAAAACAAATAGAAATAGCTAATGAGTTAGAAATTATTCATGATTCTGTTCACTCAACTATACTGCCCTTTGGTTATCCAATCGAAAAAAATAAACCAATAATTACACCAGGATTAATTGAATATATAACAAAAGATAATGGCTTTTAATTAAAAAATTACAATCATTGATTATTTAAATAAATATTATATACATTTATAATAAACCATGAGGTGAATATATGGCCATAGGTTTTATATTAATAAGTGCGGCACCTGCACATGAACATGAAGTGTATAATAAACTTTCAAAAGTTAAAGAAATAATAGAATTACATCCACTATTTGGTGAATATGACATTATCGCAAAAATTGAAGCACAAGATTTTGAAAAACTTGGAAAAATAATTATTGAAAAGATCAGATCGATAAATGGAGTTATTGATACAAAGACTTTAACAGGCACAAAATTTTAAAAAAAAATTATATTAAATGCGATTTTTCAAAAAAATATAGGAGTAAACTTTTATATTTTAAAAGGGAAAATCTCAAAAATAGATTAAATTTAGAAAAAATAGCTATAATGATGAATTTGATTAATACTAAACCACTGTAAAAAAATGTTGAAAAATGGATGAATTGAATGGTCAATAAAAAAACTATTTCTAATGACATAAAAATAATCTCATTTGATTTAGATGGAACACTTGTAAAAAGTACTTATGCAAATTCAGTATGGTTAGAAGGTGTTCCTAAATTATATGCAAAGGAAAAAAAATTACCACTAGATCAAGTAAAAGAATATGTATTTAAAGAATATTTTAAAATTGGTGAAAACAAAAAAGAATGGTATGATATTGATTGGTGGTTCAAACATTTTAAATTAAATGGTAGTTGGCAGGAACTTCTTAACGAGTATAGATTTGCTGTAGAAATTTATCCAGATACTTTAGGAACAATTAAAAAACTATCAAAAAAATTTGATTTAATAATTATATCAAATGCTAAAAAAGAATTTATAGAAATTCAAATAGAAGAATCGAAAATAAAGAAGTATTTTTCATATGCTTTTTCATCTTTATCTGATTTTAATGTTGTGAAAAAAAGGTCTAAAGTCTATACTCAAATATGTGATAAATTAAAAATTAATACAAATGAAATTATTCACATTGGAGACAATAAAGAATTTGATTTTGAAAGCCCACAAAAAATAGGAATAAAATCATATCATATTAATCGAGAAAAAACTAAAAAAGGTAATAATATAATTCATACATTAACTGATCTTGAAAAAATATTTGATATATAAGATTATTTTAGATAAAAAAAAAATTTATGATGCTTCAATAATTAATTTAATCTGAAGTTTTTTTTGAATATCTTTTTGCTAATTTTTTCCAATCATCTATAATTACTTGTGTCTTTTTTAATTTTATATGATTCTTAACTCTATAGAGTATTGAGCCAATAGCAATCTAATTTATATGCTAAAAAATTCAAAATTTGAAAAATAGGCATTGCTATCAGATAAATAATATTACCACCTACTTCAACAAGGTAAACAAATAGCCACCAAAATGGTAATAATANCGTACAAAGAATTGGGAATTTCCAAGTAGTTGTTTTTTCGTTTTCACAATCACAATTTAAATCCAAAAGTTTTTCTAATCTTTTATTAAGTTCATCATTGTTTTCAATTACATTAGTTATTTCTTTTTGTAAATTAACTTGTAAATGTTGAAATCCTAAAAGACTTCTTTTACCTTCATATTTTTTTATAATATCTTGGAATTCTTTGTTATTTGCAATATCATGTATGGTTTCAAAAAGTACCTGCTTTATATTTGATTTCCTTTCAAGTGAAATAGTATCTTTAGCAATAATTGGTTGAAAACTAACACCAATAAAAAAAAGTATTACAGNAAGAACCAAACCCTTTTTAATCAAATTTTTTTCCATTTTTTTTCCCTCAAATNAATATATTAAAAATCATATGTTANAAATAAAANTTTGCTTTAATGAAGAATTTACCAATATATCCTTCATAATCATTTGGTAATGTAAAATTTTTAAACATAACCAGACCATTTTTATTAGTAAAAACGATTAAAGCAAAAAAAGAAACATTTTCTTCAGAGATTTCCGGATTGCGAATGAGTCCAATAACCGACGTTCCAAGAAAAGGAATAAATATATAAATTTTAAAATATTTATAATTCTCTGCCCTATCATATGCAATACAACTTGCTATATAAATTCCTGCAATATTTGGAGTCCAAATCCACTCAAATATCGGATCATAGGATGTATGCATCAATTTATCATCAATATAGAAATCAACTTTGTAAACACCGCTTCCTTCGTCATATATAAAAGGTTCAAACACGATACTATTATTTTCTAATCGATAATAATGTAGTTCTATATAAGGTGGTATCAAATCAATTTCAATATTGGCAAATTTAGTTTTTTCCACGTTTCCAGCATTATCAACGGACCAATAACAAAGGGTGTGCCATCCATGTCCCGTTACAATAAACGGTTCAATATATATGTTAAGTTTACCAGCATCTAATCGATAATATGTTACGTTTATTCCTGATAGATCATCGGTTGCATTTAATGTAACTTCAACATCACTGGTAAAAATCCCATGTTGGCTCATATTTCCTTTGAGTGAAATGTTAGTTACAGGTGGTGTTGTGTCATTTTCATTTAATAAAATGTATTTATTAATTTGATTACCTGATAAAAAATTTTCTTGTATTTGTAAACAACCTATTGCGGGAGTAACAACAATAACAATAAACAAAACAACAATACCCAAAGCAATGGTTTTTACCAACAACTCTTTCTTCATGTTACCTCCCTCTTATACTAATTATAAAACAATTAGCAGATAACACTTATCTTAAAATTATCAGATTGAATAATATCCAAGCATTATTATCAGTTTCATAATGTTCTCCCTCATCACACCATACTTTGGTCTGAATCACTGGAGTATTTTTAAATAAACCAATTCCAAAACCAAAAAATCTAAATCTCACTATAGCAGATTTACCAGGAGATAAATCTCTAAGATGCTTAATATCACTATTTTTACTCATCGGTGTACCCCCAAAAATACCGATAAAAGCTGATACATTTGTAGCATCAGCATCACCAACATTTTTAATGATTAATGTTATTCCAAAACCACCATATACATTAATTATTAGTTCAGGTACAGGCTCATGATTCATATTTAATAATGTATAATCATTAGATATACCAAAAGCTCCAAAACTACTAAAGACCATTATTCCTACTAACATTATTGGATATACTTTTTTCATACCAAATTTCCTCCCTTATAATAGTATCATCAAATATAGAATATTTAAATGTTACTTAACACAAATAAAAAAAAAGAAATCATTTAGGTTGTAGTTTCAAAGTTCAAAATTTTTGAGATTTTTTTTCCAAATGTACAACCAGTGGAACAACAATTATAAGAAAAATTACCGCTGCTATTACAATTCCCATTAAACCAACTGGTTCCCAACCAAGAATATAAACAATATAACCTACAATAAAATATATTGGAAACCAACCTAACAGATAATACATTGTTGCTCTCTCAAATGAACCTTTCCCCATAACACTTTCCTTGTAAATGAATTGTGTATAATCTATTTAAAATATAGTATACACATTATTTTAAAAAAAATATCATCAAAAACCATGTGACTTTGCTACATTAACACTTATAGGAAAAATTTTATTAATAGCAGCATTAATACAATATTAACCATTGTTAATTATAGTTTGGGGGTAAGTCAATGAAACATCATAATAAAAATAAACCAAGTTTATTACAAAAACTATATTCACACCAAGGAATATTTTTTCATCTAGCAGGAATTGCAGCAATTATTTGGTTTCTAGTTCGAGTTTTACCTAAACCAGACAGAATCCGTTATCCTTGCCAACAAGTATCAATTTCAATAGCAGTAGGATATATTGCTTTTTGGAGTTTGTTATGGAGTGTAATATTCCATGGATTAGGTTTATGGATAAGACGAGTAAAAATTAAGACCGCTGCATTTGCTCCAGTTATTCTGGTTGCTTTTTTATTAATCTTTTCAATTACTAGTAATGTTTATGGAGTTACTAAAAACAATGAAGAATCTCAACTAAGCCAATGGGAACCAATTCCTAACGAACCAATTGGAACTCCTAAAGGTGCTAACCCAGGAAGGGTAGTATGGGTTTGGAATCCTGATGCAACGAGGGATAACTTAATAGGTTTCTGGTGGTTAAAAATAAATAATAATCAAAAAGTAATTGATCAAATGTTTTCTGATGGAATAAAGGCCTTAGCAGGAGTTGAAAATAATTCAGATGCCTGGGATATTTTATTTAAATATTTTAATTTGGAACATGGTAATGGTGAGCTGGGGCATCAACCTGGTGAAAAAATTGCTATAAAAATTAATTTGAATAACTGTTATGGTTTCTTTTCATACTTCATAAAAGATAATGATAGAGATGCAAGTCCTTATGTTGTAAAAGCCCTTTTAAGACAACTTGTAAATGAAGTTGGAGTAGCTCAAGAGGATATAACTGTATATGATGCCTCGCGACTTATGCCAAATTGGTTCTATAGACGCGTATATTATGAAACATTTCCTGCAATCTTTTTAAAACCTGAATTTCCAGATATACATTATGTTGACTGTTATGGATTATTACCTGGTCGAGAAAAGGTTAAATCAAGTTCAGAAAGAATTTACTTTGCTGATGGAACAGGTTTATATAGAACGCTTCCAACTTGTGTAGTTGAGGCAAAATATATTAT
>JGI2173J19968_10001316_pt1 | contig 9973 bp, 6 predicted proteins | sample DeeMarSWOR136_30_FD_19968 | JGI IMG/M metagenome (IMG submission 19968) | reverse complement strand
GTTTCCCGATATCCAGCCTGAGATAACGGACCGGCTGGGCTGGCTGTCGCTTCCGGAGATGATGCAGGGCAGGCTGGAAGAGCTTGTCTCTTTTGCCGACCAGGTCAAGGATGAGGGAATGAGGCATGTGGTTCTCCTCGGGATGGGAGGTTCGAGCCTGGCTCCGGATGTTTTCCAGAAGACCTTCGGTAATGACGATGGCTATCCCCAGCTGATTGTCCTGGATAGTACCCATCCCTCTGCTGTTATCTCTGTCGAGGAGAAACTTGATTTGAAGCGAACTCTCTTTATCGTTTCCAGTAAATCAGGTACCACTTTGGAAACTCTCTCCTTATTCCGGTATTTCTGGAACAAGGTGAGCCAGGCAGTTGAACAACCAGGTTGGTTTTTCGTAGCCATCACTGATTCCGGAACTCCTCTTCAGAAGCTGGCTCTAGAAAGAGGTTTTCGGAGAGTTTTTGAAGCCGATCCAGATGTAGGGGGCCGCTACTCTGCCTTCACCTACTTCGGGATGGTCCCAGCAGCCTTGATCGGAATGAATATCCAGAGATTGCTGGACAGGGCGAGGACTGCAGCAGAGGATTGCTCCTCCCTTGTCTCAGAGGATAAAGCTTCGAGCCTCATCCTGGGCGCGGCCCTTGGTGAGATCGCAAAAAAACGGGATAAGCTGACCTTCTTTACTTCTTCATCGATCAGCAGCTTTCCCTATTGGCTGGAACAGTTGATCGCTGAAAGCACGGGCAAGGACGGCAAAGGGATATTGCCGGTTGCGGGTGAATCCTCTGTTCCCTCTGAGGATTACGGCCAGGATAGGCTGTTTGTCTTTCTGACTCTAAAGGGAGAGGATGAAAGGGAGATGGAAGAGAGGATGAATGCGTTAAAGCAAGCTGGCCATCCTGTTATCCAGATCGAGCTGAAGGATAAATTCGACCTGGGCCGGGAGATTTTCTCCTGGGAGGCAGCTGTAGCCTCAGCCGCCTCTGTGCTCGGGATCCATCCTTTCAACCAACCCGATGTCCAGCTGGCCAAGGATTTCACCAGGAAAGCTATGGAACAAGGAGACCAAGATGCGGACGAGACTGCTGTCGATACATGGTCAACAGACGATACCGAAGCGCTGGATCAAGCCTTCAAAGAGTGGCTGAGCCAGGCGCGACCCGGAGATTATATCTGCTTCCAGGCTTACCTCGCTCCGACGCCCAAGATGACGGATGCCTTTCAGAGACTCAGGCTTGAGCTCATAAAGCACAAGCGTTTAGCCACAACCCTGGGTTATGGTCCCCGTTTTCTTCATTCCACCGGCCAGCTTCACAAGGGAGGACAGAATACAGGCCTTTTCCTTCAACTGATCGATGAGCCAGGTATGGGGCTGCCTGTTCCTGGGAGTGATTATGATTTCAGGAGTCTGATCAAAGCACAGGCTCAAGGAGATTACAGGGCCCTTAAAGAGCGTGGCCGGCGGGTTCTTCGGTTGAATCTGAAGACCAATGTCGAAAAAGGATTTGAAACACTCCATTCTCTTATCCAGAAAACATTTCGATTGCTTAACAGTTAATTACGAAGGTGTAATCTGTCACAGCGGCTGGTTTCCCTCCATCCAAGCCAAGATCCTCACCCCCTTTCCCCAAGAGCATCGGATGGAAGGAAACAGTCATTGCATTTCTCAATGGGGCGAGGTTTTTCTATTATCACGGGAATAGAGAAGCATATTCTTATCCAGCAACAATAAATGCACACCTTTAAGGGTGATAAGATTTCCCGCTAAAAATCATCCCAAAAGGGGATTGTCAGATTCAATGGCTTCTTTTAGCATAGAGGAGAGCAACGGGAGAGAAGACGGGAATCTGAAGGAGAAATTCCTTCGGAGCCCGTCTCTCCCAAGTCAACCATCCTGTTTTTGATATAGATTGTAGATAAATGAAGATTTCACAGTCAAAAAGAATGATCGGCCGCAGCGTCATCCTTTTGACCCTGCTTCTCTCTTTTTTCACTGGGACTCTCCTGGCTGGCAAGAAGTTGCTACGAGTATCTTCCGAGACAGCCCATATCTACCTCAACCCAGATAAAAACAGCTCCATCGTTGCTACCGTGAAAAAGGGAACCCTCCTCACCCTGCGCCATACGCGGAAGTTTAAACGGGTCTGGAACCAGGTTATTTTTACTTCTGAAAAATCAGGAACGAAAGCGGGATATGTCCAAGATTCCGATGTGGAAAGGCTTTTTGTGCTGACCAATATCGCCACCCTTTATGAGGAAGATAAGCCGGAGAAGCAGTTCAGAGAGGCGAGATGGGGAATGAGCAAAGCGGATGTCATCAGGCTGGAAGACGCTCCTGACCAGATGGTTGAGCTGGGTGAGTTGGAGATGATGATGTACCAGGAGCGGATCAAGGAGATGGACTGCTTCATCGAGTACATTTTCGAAAAAGACAGGTTGATCAAGGGCAAATATAATTTTTTTGTCAAGCATGAATACAAGAATGACTATTTCAAGGACTATAAAAAGGCCAAAGAGTACTTGACCGAGATTCACGGGAAACTCCCGCTGGATAACATCAACTGGCTCAATCCTCAGCACAAAGATGATTACTCCAAGTGGGGACTCGCCCTCAGCCTTGGGCACCTGGAATACAATTCAATCTGGAGCAGCGAAAAAACAGAAATGCAACTCAGGCTCTACGGGGAAAACGGTCATATTAAACTTGAGGCGGAGTACAAAGAAGTGGAATCGGAAGAAAAAAAACAGAGACGCTCCTCAAATTAAAGAAGTCATTTTCTTCGGAATGAAAAGCCTTTTTATCGGAGCGGATGCTCCGGTCGGCGGTTTATTTCAAATCGAAACCATCCCAACAGTAAGTGCATACCTTTTCTTTGGGGAGACCGATGGCCTTTACCAAGTCTTCGAGTCTTTGATACTTGAGCGAGGTGAGTCTTAACCTTTCTCTTATCTTTTCCACCATCGCCGCATATTTTTGTGTATCGGCGTTGGAATACTCTTTTAAGTCTTTGCTGTTATCTCCCCCTATCTCCTTTATGGCTTTTCGGGCCGCCAGGTCCAGCTCTGATTTTGACCTCGAGAAATTCAGGAATTTGCAGCCAAAAGTGAGCGGAGGGCAGGCGGGTCTCATATGCACTTCCTGGGCGCCACAGTTATAGAGCCTCTGGATGGTATCCTTGAGCTGAGTTCCTCTGACGATGGAATCCTCGCAGAAGAGTACCTTTTTTCCCTCGATCAGCTCTTTGATCGGGATGAGTTTCATCTTGGCTACCAGGTCTCTGATGTTCTGGTCATGGGGCATAAAACTCCGCGGCCAGGTGGGAGTGTACTTGACGAACGGCCTTTTAAATGGTATGCCTGCTTCGCTGGCGTAGCCCAGGCCGTGTCCGATTCCCGAATCAGGGATGCCGGCGACCATGTCTATCTCGACGTTATCCTTTTTGGCCAGGATCGCTCCGCATCTGTTTCTGACGCTTTCGACATTGATTCCCTCATAGGTAGAAGCCGGGTACCCGTAGTAGACCCAGAGAAAGCTGCAGATCTGCATCTTTTCTCCAGGTGGATTTTTCTGTTCCACGCCATCCTCGGTCATCAGAACGATCTCTCCGGGTCCAAGGAATTTTTTTATCTCAAAACCGAGGTTGGGAAAGGCACATGTTTCCAGCGTGGCGGCGAAACTCCCTTCTTTTTCGCCGATGACTACCGGAGTCCTTCCCAGCTTGTCTCTTGCCGCATAAACTCCCTCTTCTGTCAGCAGGAGGAGAGAGCATGAACCCTCGATGGCTTCATGGGCGCTGCGGATTCCTTCTTCGAAACTCGATTCCTGGTTGATCAAGGCAGCAGCCAGCTCGGTAGGGTTGACTTCTCCACCCCTCATCTCGGCAAAGTGGATCGTTCTTCTGTCAAACACCTCTTTCATCAGTTCATCTACATTGTTGATGACGCCGACTGTCACGATCGCGTATTTTCCCAGATGAGAGCGAATAAGCAAAGGCTGGTCATCAAAGTCGCTGATCACTCCTATTCCTTTGGTCCCGCTCATCTTCTGGATATCCTGTTCGAATTTTGACCTGAACTGGTCATTCTCGATATTATGAATGAACCTGATGAGTCCCTCTGGATTCTTAACAGCCATCCCGCCTCTTCTTGTACCGAGATGAGAATGATAGTCTGTTCCGAAAAATAGATCGTCTACGCAATCTTTTCTGGAAACAACGCCGAATAAGCCGCCCATGTTAACCTCCTTGAGATAAGGCAGTGAAAAGAAATTGGCGAATGATATTTCCTGTTAATGACTTTCTCTTGCCCCTTGAGAAAAGAATGGATTTGCACATCGAAGAGGTAACTCTTTCAAAGACCGGCAAGAGCTTGCGGGAGTCATATGCAATTCGAGAATAAACTATGACAAATTTCAAAGTTCGATTCAAGAAGAAAATCGAATAAATCATAATTTTTATCTTTTTTGAGCTGAGAGAGAATAAATTTTTGAGGACTTCGTACTGTCAAACCCGTATAATAATAGTCAAAATGGAAAAAGGGATTAAACGGCTTGCTTTCGTCGCCATCCTTTTTATGGCTGCTTTTCCTTTTATAAGTTCGTGCATCGTGTCGTTGGGAGATTATCCTGGCTATCAGGTTGGCCGCTCTTGGGTTGAATACCATAAATCCGTATCCTTGAGGCCGGGCGGGACTCTTTCTCTGGAGAATGTAAACGGAAACGTGGAGATTGCCGGGTGGGACAGGGACGAGCTGGAAATGTATGTAGAAAGAAACGTCACCCGCACCCCTTCCTGGCTGACGAGATGGCAGCCGTGGTGGCGTGTGGTTCCCAAGATAGATTTTGACAAATTCGAGGATTTCATAAAAATCAAGGCCCAGCCTGCGAGACGGGGTGAAAATCTCCCCGCCTTTGATTTTTATCTGAATGTTCCTCATCATATCCACCTGAAAAATATCGTCTCTAGAACAGGGGATATTGTTGTCGCTGATTTGTACGGAGAGATTGTCATCGAGTTGATGGAAGGGAACGTTACGGTTGAGAATTTTTCAGGCTCTCTTCTTGTCTCTCTGGGCGAGGGATATGTTGAGGCAGATCTTGTGGACCTTCGGAACGAGGACGAAATCAGGATATCCACGGAGAAAGGGGATATCATTCTTTATCTTGAGAGCAGTGTCCGGGCGAATGTGGAAGCAAATGCGCCTGCCGGAAAGGTCGTCAATGCCTTTTTTCCCGAAAAGATCCCCTCTTCGGGAAAAATCGCTTTCGAGCTTGGAGAGGGAGGAACTTATATTTCCTTGTATTCCGCTTCGGGGGATATTCACATCAAGGAATTCAAATAGGGTGCTCCGGAAGGGAATAATACAGGCTGGAGATTGTTCTTCCTGTATATATTATGTTATATCTTATATCGAGTATCATTGTTATTGGCAGTTAAAAAAAGCGCCCTAAGGAATGTGAGCCAGGTTGACTGAGATAAGGGAGAAGCCGGATGGATGAACAAAAAAAAGTCATTCTTACCGGAAGTCTGGTCATCATTGTGGTGGCATTGGTCGTGGTGGTCTATTATTTTTTCATCCGAGACAGGGCCAAAGAAGCGCTTCCTGTTCAAGAGGTTGTCGAGGAACAGGCTGTTCAGGTCCCAGAAGAGGAGCCCGGGGCGGGAGAAGAGGCCGGAGAACCCCTTCAGGTCGAGCTTGATAAAAGCGATGATGTCATCCGGGGCCTGGCTGGGGGCCTTTCGACCAACCAGAAGCTGGAGTCCTGGTTAAAAAGCAAGGAATTGATCCGAAGGTTTACAGCAGCAGTCGATAACATCGCCAACGGATTGAGCCCTCGTCCGCAGATTGACTTTTTCACTCCCGCAGGGGAATTCAAAGTCAGAGTCCGGAGCGGACGTTATTACGCCGATCCAGCGGGATACAAACGATATGACATTGTCGCTGTTGTATTCAGCTCCCTGGATGCTGTTCAGACCGTAGCTCTCTACCGGCGAACCAAGCCTCTCATCCAGGAGGCCTACGGGGAATTAGGCTATCCTGATCAGGATTTTGATGAGGCGTTGTTTGGGGCTATAGTGGAGTTGCTCAAAGTCCCCGTGGTCCGAGGAGATATGCTCCTGGAGAGAAAGGTGATATCCTATGCCATCGCTGATCCGGGGCTGGAGAACTTGAGCGAGGCTCAGAAATATCTTCTTCGCATGGGACCTGATAATGTACAGAAAATCCAGGATAAGCTCCGTGAGCTGGCTTCTGCCCTGGGTGTGCCGGAAAACATCCTTCCTCGGTCCAAAGTCTACCTGCCTGTCAAGAGATTACCCTGAATTGCAGGCATTTCTTTTCCAATAATATTGGGAGCTTCTCTGTTCCTTAGTTACAAAATCAACATTATGAATTTGCTTTGCATGAAATGTGCCAGCACTATATCCAGGGGTATTTCATACTTAATAGACACGGCGTGACCGTTTTTGAACAGTTTATATGCGGATTCGGACATTACCCATCGCAGGTGTGAGAACCTGATAACGCAGATATTTTAGATTTTGCGCGAATTTATTCCAAATTTTGGAACAAAAAGCTTGACATTTATCAAATTATGTTCCATAATTTGGAAGAAATAACAAAAAGTGAGGTATCATGAAACTTTTATCACGTTCTGAAGAAGTTGTCTTGTTAACTGTTTGGAAGCTTCAAGGAAGAAGCTTACTGCGTTCCCATCAGGGAACACTTGATGAATGTGACTAAGAAAAACTGGTCATTCGGATCTACATATGCTCCGCTTGAGCGCCTCGAAAAAAGAGGATTTCTCGAGTCCTACACAACAGATCCCATTAGAGAGAGAGGGGGAAGGAGCAAAAGGATTTACAAGGTGACCAAGAAGGGCAAGAAAGCTCTGATGGAAATTCGCAGTATCCAGGATATGCTTTGGGAGGCTGTCCCAGAACTGAAGGTTTAGCGATCTAGCGGTCTTGAGACCATGGAAAAAAACCAACAACCGCCCCGCCTGGCTCAATGGGTGTTGAAAATTTTCCACACGGATAGGAAAGAATTCACCCATCTCGGAGACTTTATCCAGGTCTACAATGAAATATACAAGAAGAATGGAAAGTTTAGGGCCTGGGTTTGGTACTGGATACAGACTTTTAAAACGCTCCCTTGGATCCTTTCCATTAAAATTTATTGGAGTTTTGTCATGTTTCAAAATTATATCACCACTGCTCTCAGGAATATATTTAAAAACAAGGGATTTTCCCTTATCAATGTCACGGGATTGGCCATCGGGATGGCTGCTTGTTTGTTGATCTTCCTGTTTGTCCAGGATGAACTCAGCTACGATGCTTATCACGAGAAGGCTGACCAGATCTACCGTATTGCTGTGGATTATAAATTGCGCTCTCAGGAGTTTGAAGTGGCGACCGTCGGACCTGTTGTTGCCGAAACGATGATCTCACTATATCCCGAAGTTGAAGATGCTGTCCGGTTTCGTGATCCCGGAGACCTAATCATTCAGTATGGAGATATAAGTTTCCGGGAGTCTGCAGCAGTCTTCACCGACCCTTCATTTTTTAATGTATTTTCTATTCCCTTGATCGCCGGTGACCAGAAAACAGCTCTCGCCGAACCCCATTCTCTGGTTTTGAGCCGGAAGATGGCTGAAAAGTACTTCAGAAACGATAATCCTCTCGGAAAAACTCTTAAGGTGGGAAACCGGGATGATTATAAAGTCACGGGTGTTATCGAAAAAATTCCGGATAACACTCATTTCCATTATGATTTTCTGTTATCCATGGCCTCATTGGACGAGAGCAGAGTGCCCTCCTGGCTCACCTTGAATTTTCAGACATATCTTCTTTTAAAACCGGGATCCGATACAAAAGTCTTGGAAAGCAAGTTTTCCGAGCTGGTCACAAAATACGTGGGTGGAGAAATTGAAAAGATCACTGGGATCTCTGCAAAACTCGCTTTTGGCAGCGGTCAGTTCAGGTTCCAGTTCTATCTCCAACCCTTAAGAGACATCCACCTGCACTCAGACTTGCTTGCAGAACTGGAAGCCAACAGCGATATCAAGTATGTCTACATCTTTTCTGCGATCGCTCTCTTTATCTTGATTATCGCATCCATCAATTTCATGAACTTATCCACGGCACGGTCAGCCGGCCGGGCCAAAGAGGTCGGTGTGCGTAAGGTCCTCGGCTCCCAGCGCATCCAGTTGATCAGGCAGTTTTTGGCAGAGGCTGTTTTTTTCAGCTTCTTTTCTATGATCCTGGCNNTNTTCCTTGTNAGCTTATTTCTGNCTACCTTCAACCATCTTTCCGGAAAAAGTCTCTCTATCTCCAGCCTTNGCAGNTTNTTCTTCATCGGCATGATCCTTNTGATCGNGATTCTGACAGGGATTCTTTCCGGTGTTTACCCAGCCTTCTTTCTCTCCGCCTTCCAACCTGTGAAAGTTCTCAAAGGGGAACTGCAACGNGGNGTCCGTTCCGGTCCGCTGCGCAACAGCCTGGTGGTCTTTCAGTTTACGGCCACCATCATCTTGATCATTGGAACACTCAGCGTCTATCGGCAGCTTCAGTTCATCCAGAACAGAAAACTGGGATTNGAAAAGGAGCATGTTCTCATCCTGGATAACGCTAACCTTTTGAGGGATCAGTCTCAAGCCTTCAAAGNGGAGGTGCTGACCCATCCTGAATATCTTTCGGCTACTGTTACTGGTTATCTTCCCATTCCATCTTCCAGAAACGCGACGACAGTCTTCCCGGAAGGTGATGTAAGAAGCTCATCAACTGTACAGTTTTGGACAGTGGATTATGATTACATCAAAACTTTGGGGATGACTATTGCTCGGGGAAGGGATTTTTCAAGGGAGTATTCCACGGACACATCTTCAGTTATTATTAACCAGAGGGCGGCCAGAGAATTCGGATGGGAAGATTCAATCGGGAAAAAAATATCCCTACCCACATCAACCAAAGGTGATTTTATAACCCTCCATGTGATTGGTGTTGTGGAGGATTTTCATTATGAATCCCTAAGGGACAACATCGCACCTCTCATTTTGCGTCTTGGGGAGGATCGCGGGCATATATCTTTCAGGATCAGAACAGAAAATATGAATAAAACCATAACCCTGTTGAAGAGAAAATGGAACGAATTTTTACCCANCCAACCTTTCGATTACTACTTCATGGATGACAGGTTCGACACCATGTACAGGTCGGAACGTCGGATTGGGGAAGTTTTAGGTGTTTTTGCTTTCCTGGCTGTAATAATTGGCTGTTTGGGCCTGTTCGGACTCGCCTCCTTTACCTCTGAACGCCGGACAAAGGAAATCGGCATCCGCAAGGTTTTGGGGGCCTCAATTCCAAACATTATGAAGCTTCTTCTCAGAGAGTTTTTTATTCTGGTCGTCATAGCCAACATCATCTCTTGGCCCATTGCATATTTTGTGATAAACAGATGGCTTAAAGGGTTTGCTTACAGGGCTCCGCTTTCAATCTGGATTTTTCTCGCTTCGGGCTGCTCAGCCATCCTTATCGCATTACTTACCGTTAGCTATCAAGCTGTTAAAAGCGCTGTGACCAATCCAGTCAGCTCGTTGAGATACGAATAGGCGCGCTGAATTGAGCGGAAGCCATGTCATCTTCTAGATCAGAATATCTTTAATCTCCAAACCAATAGATTCAGGATAGACTGGGCCCTCGATAAGACAGAAAACAGCTACAGAGGCCCTTAAAAATATTCCTCTAATTAAACTAAATGGAATCTTCTCTACTGCCTTGGTGAAAAGAAAGGCGGCTTTAAAGGTTTAAGCAAAAGTTGTGATAGGGGAAGGTAACTATTGTGATTTAAACAGACGCAATGAACTTAAAATCCCTCTTTGGTTATCCAACATACCGGTTCGAATCCAGCCAGTCTTAGTATCTTTTATCTTTGATACAGGAAGCGATGTCTTCAAGAAAACCGGTTTAATTTTCACAAT
>JGI2173J19968_10001314_pt1 | contig 9977 bp, 9 predicted proteins | sample DeeMarSWOR136_30_FD_19968 | JGI IMG/M metagenome (IMG submission 19968) | reverse complement strand
TTGCTGAAAAGGAAAAGGAAATCATTATGAAGGAGTTTGGCGGCAACTATAGAGCAATAACGCCGCACAGTTCGGTGATGAATACACCTGGTCCAGGCGAATCCATCACTTCTTTATATGAATTCGAAAAGACGTTGCAAGATATACAGTCGGGAAGATACTCAGTCGCAATCATTTGATCGTAGCGCGCATGGTTGTTCCTAAATTCTCCCCTGATAAAATAAGGTCGAATCGCACGCTAGCTAGCTATTTGCGTCGCCGTTTACGTCGTCGTATAGTTTTCCTTTTTGGGTTTTGGGTTTTGGGGTTAAAATTTAATTCCAAACCCAAAAAGTATTCCTGTTTACGTGTCTACGACTTTTCTCGCTAATTCTTGTTCCATTCTTTGATGAGGAACGAAGCCCCAATTAAACACAGAAAAACAAGAGAACGTAACTTTTTCTCCAGTATTGTTCAACAAATCTTTATACCAACTTAAAACTAGTTTTGTATGTCGGTGATCCTTTTGGAAACGATTTCTTCAATAACAAAATATCCAAAATTCAGCGACAGAAGAGATAGAATTGTCTTAATGGCTGAGATCTTGACAGAAACAAGAACCAGATTAAAAAAAACACGGATTATGTACAAATGTAACCTCAACTACAAAAAACTAGAGCTATACATCAAAATGCTCTTAGAAAAAAAATTATTAGCAAGAAAAACCGATGAAAAAGGCCGAGAAAAATTTGTAACTACAACGAAGGGAAACAACTTCGTCAAAAACTTTCAAAATCTTCAGGCTCTAATGCTAGAAAAAACTGTACAGCCTTTCACTCAATTATAGACAACAAACGACGAGTTCACAGTCAGAGTTGCAGAAGAACTAGATGAAGCAAAGAAACTGATTGAGCAATGATTCGAGTATGTGACTGTTACCTATAATGATGGCGGTAAACTCTTCAGAAAGGTTAACTAAACACATAAAAAGTTTTACTGAATAGTTATTTGGCTACTTAATTGAACAAGCTTTGTGTGCGAGTTCTTTGGTCCATTTTCGGATAGCTTCCCAATCCCGAGTATCGTAAATCCCGTCTTTCTTCTCAAATCCGATCTCTTCAAATTTTCTCCAAAGTTGGCCTACAGTCTTTCGAGTCAACAAACCCAGTTTGTCATAGTTAAGAATTCCACCGAATATGGTCATTGCGATAGGGTTCAAAGAATATTTTTCAGCTTTTTCTATAAGGTATTTTCTCTGGGCTCTTTCCATTGCCTCGGTGTTTCCCTCATAAACATATACTACCTGTATAGCAGACGAAACAAAGACCGCAACCTTCTTCTTTTTCAGCTCTTTTTTGAATTTTTTCAGAAAATTCTCTGGCTCTTTGGTCCACCTATCTATCTTCATACCACTTCCAACAATGATGAGCTTATATTCAGAGATGTCATCCACTTTCTCTTCCTTTGCATTAACTACTCGAACATCAAAACCCTCGTCGCGAAGAACCCTTGCAATCTCTTCAGAGGTACTTGCTGTTGCCCCATATCGAGTCCCATAAACAATTAAGGTTTTCATTTTCAAGTTCTTTTCCTAAAGTTTTTTCAATAAATGAATATGCTATTTCAATTAATATAATGTACTAGATTAAGGAGTGCGCTTCATACCCGAAAAACATGTTTAGTTTTCTTTCTAGTATCAATGTTACTATATTTTTTCAAACCCAAAATTACTTAAATCCAAAATGAAGAATGGATTGCCATGAAGTTTATTGAAAAGTATCAAAAAATTTTTGCTCTTTGTGGAATGATTGGCCCCTTCTTTTATGCAATGATTTGGATTCTCGGGGGAATATTACAGCCCGGTTACAATCACATCACTGATGACGTGAGCACCCTTCTTGCAGTTGGGGCACCTAACAAGTTATTGTTTGATTTGATGGAGGCTACATATGGTATTTTGATGATTATCTTTTTTGCTAGTTTACATTGGACCATTAATAAAGGAAAGGGCTCGATTTTAGGTCCTGGAGCTTTTCTAGTTAATTTTGTTTTACATGTTGTAGCTGTATTTTTCCCTCTAGATGCTGGTGGGGAAATTACAACTCTGAGAGGAAAAATGCATCTAGTCCTTGTTGTTACATCGGGGCTCTTGACAATTGCAGGGATGGTTGCACTTTGGTTTCGATTAGAATTTGTAGAAGGCTGGAGCACTTTCGCAACCTATTCACTCATTTCAGCAATCGCCTCATTTATTCTAATAATTATATCTGCAATTTTCATTAAAAGCAGGTACAGAGGTGTGTTAGAAAGATTCGGAGTTAGCCCCTTCCAAATTTACTACTTTATAATTAGCCTGATGGTATTTCTGAGCAATTAATTTACGCAAGACCTAGGAAGGGACGGCTCAGGTCACCAAATCAATTTAGATTTGATGAATTTTGAGAATTTTATGAGGAAAGAAAAAAAGTTCTACGAGTCCAGTTGAAACGCGTTTTAATGTGATGAAAAATAACAACACACTAATTTTCTTATCTTTTTGTTCGGTAGTGTATAATCATTTTCGATCACACATAATTTCTTTGTTGTGTATACTCGATTTAGCATACACATAGTATCTCTGTTGTTTACAGTATGGTACCTTCCTTCCTCTTCCTTATAGGATTAGGATATAGATAGTACCTAAATCGTATATACAGGTAACAGGCCGTCCGTTCGTCGTATGGCCCGTTGTTCGTTGCCCTCATCCGACGTCCGTCGTTCAGGTCGTCCGTCGTTCCGTCAGGGGGATTAAAATTTAAGCCCAAATAGTCATCTGCAATATTTATTCAGAATATAAAATATTTTTAAACTTTAGCTTGACATTGAATTAAATGAATGAAAAATGTTAACTGAAGAACTTGAAATGGGCATACTCGATTTGAAAAATGGGAAGAAAGCGGTCATAAAACTCAAAGATTATGAAATTTGTACGCAAGGTTTCAGAATTGATTTGAATGGAAAAATTGCAAGAGGCGTACCTCATAAAAACCAAAATGACTGCCACAGATTTTGTTATGCTGATACTTGTGATTGCATATAACTTCCTAAGATTCTACCACCAAATTGAAAGAAATAGTCTACTACTTTTGACAATACAAAAAGGGAGAAACTCGGGCGTATATGCCTCGAGAGAATTCTAATGCTGTTCTACTTCTGCGTTCCTTCTAGGATGGGAGCAAAATTCTTTTCGGCTCTGTTCCTTTTGAAACCAGCAAGTTTAATTATCTCTTCTTTGTTGGCATCGCCCTTAACGAAATCAACATTCTCCAGAAGCTTCTTTCCTTTCTCAGACCGCACTATCACTGTTGAGTATCCTTCATCGCTTCCCACCGAGCCAACAGAAACATCAGAAAGTCTACCAACAAAGTCGTTACAGTAAGCGCATCCGCCCTGAATAGCATTATTGAACTTTTTTACCTTAGCTGAGTATTCCTTTCCGTCTATCTGGACTATAAATTTTCCTTTATGTATCTGCGTCTTCTCTGCTTTGTCCAAATCAACACCCAACAATCTTGCTGTCTCTTCTTTCAGCTTATCGTAATCGAAGGCTTCAAAACAGAACAACCCTACTATGGTAATCTCAAGGCTGGGATATTCCGTTAATAGCTGCTGCTGTATCTTCCTTCCTGTCCGAACCTCGCAGGGAGTCCCAACAATGGCAATTTTCCTTTTCCCTTTCTCCACCAGCTCCCCAACCTTTGACATCATCTTAACCCTCGAATACTTGGTGCCTCGTGCGTTCAGTATCTCCTCAGCAGTCTCTGCAATAATTGCCTCTGCCTTGTACCCAACTGTTCGCTTTACAACAATAGCAGCATCAAACAGACCTCTTTCAAATCCCGAAAGCAGCAGAGCAGTAGCCATTCCGCCATCCTGTCCATCAACAGAGCTTTTTGCTGCAAAAATTTCAGTGTGAACGCCTAAGAGTTCATCTCCTGTTCCTTTCAAAAACTTCTTTTCTGCTTCCCTTATGTCTTCTTCCAGCATCGGATACGTGTTTATTCGAACTTTTTTTGAGTCTGTAGGACACACGATAGCGCATGCACCGCATCCAACACAATCATCGGATATTGTGTGATAGGGAGCAGTAACTTCTCGTTCCACACCTCGGTTCGCAAAATTGATAGCAGATACGCCAACTAATTCTTCACAAACACGAACACACAAACCACAAAGGATACAATCCTCCTCTGGGTCTCCTACCCAAAAGCTCGGCTTCTCAACACCATATTCCCACGCTAAATCCTGTATCCTCTTCACTTTTGGACATCGCGCTAGTAACAACTCAAGCAGCAGTTGACGGATTCTCATTACTTTCTCAGATTTCGTATCAACTACAAGTCCTTCGGAAACAGGGTAATTGCATGAAGTCACAATCGTTTTTCTTCCTCGCTTGTCAGTTATTTCCACAGAACACACACGACAAGCACCAAAAGGCTCAAGAGCTGGATGGTGACACAGGGTAGGAATGTTAATTCCAAGCTTTTTTGCAACATCTAAAATGGATATTTCTTCTTTGGCTTTGACCTCTAATCCGTTTATCTTCAATGTGATTTCTTTCTCGCTTCCTTCCATTTTCTGTCACCCCTTTTAGTTTCATTTCTCCTTCTTCGGTCTTTTTATCAGCCTCTCTTCTTCTGGAATGGGTGGGGAAACTGGTTCACCAGATATTTTTTTCACTGCGCTGAATCTAGGCGGGCACATATCATAACAAGTTCCGCATTTAGTGCACTTTGATTGATCAATTACGTGAATCTTCATCTTTTCTCCGATTATCGCATCGGATGGACAATTCCTATGACAAATCATACATGCTTGACATTTTTCCGGCTCAATATAATAGGATATTAGTTCTTTGCATGCTAATGCGGGGCATCTTTTTTCCTTTATATGTGCTTCATATTCGTTTTTGAAGTATCGAAGGGTTGTTAACAAGGGATTGGCAGATGTTTTTCCTAAAGCGCAAAGGGAAGCAACGCTGGTTACCTCTGCGATTTTTCCAAGCTTTTTTATATCTTCCTCGGTTCCTTTACCGCTAACGATTCCGTTCAATATTTTGTTGGCTTGCTTTAATCCTTCCCGACAGGGTGTACATTTNCCGCATGATTCGTCGCATAAGAAGTTTACAAAGTAGCGGGCTAATTCTACCATGCAGGTATCTTCGTCCATTACGATCATCCCGCCAGATCCCATCATTGAACCTAGCTTGGTGAGTTCGTCAAAATCAACAGGAGAATCTAAGTGCTGCTTAGGAATGACTCCTCCAGAGGGACCGCCAGTTTGGACACCCTTGAATTCCTTTCCATTTTGGATTCCGCCACCTATTTTGTAGATAATGTCCCTTAATGATATCCCAAAAGGAACCTCAACTAAACCAGTGTTGTTCACTTTGCCTGCTAACGCAAATATTTTGGTGCCTTTGCTGCCTTCAGTACCAATGGATGCAAACCATTCAGCACCTTTATTGATTATAAGGGGTATGTTAGCCCAAGTTTCAACATTATTCAGTGTGCTTGGCTTATCCCAGACCCCTTTCTCAGATGTGTGGATATATTTTGGCCTTGGCTCGCCCACTTTTCCTTCTATTGCAGTCATCAGAGCGCTTGACTCACCGGACACAAAAGCACCCGCTCCTCTATGGATCTTAACCTTAAAGTCAAATCCTGAACCGAGGATGTCTTCACCCAAGAGCCCGATTTCTTCTGCTTGTTTAATGGCTATCTCCATATTCTCTATTGCGAGGGGATACTCTTGACGAACATAGATGAATCCCTCGTGCGAGCCTATTGCATAAGCTCCTATAATAAGTCCCTCAAGAATGGAATGTGGATTTCCTTCCATCAATGCCCTGTTCATAAAGGCTCCCGGATCGCCTTCGTCGCAGTTTACGATAACATATTTGGGCTCTCCCGGTGCATTTCGGCTAGATTCCCACTTTCGGTAAGTTGGGAAACCGCCTCCACCACGACCACGAAGATTGGAGTCCTTTACTTCTTTCATTACTTTCTCAGGAGTCATTTGAAAGAGAGCTTTTGCTAATGCTGCGTAACCACCGATAGCTAAATAATCCTCTATCTTCTTAGGGTCGAGTTTTCTGTTGCTCTCCAGAAGAAGCCTGTTTTGATACTTGTAAAATGGAACTTCAGACAGATACCGTGCTTTTTTGCCAGTAACTGGATCCGTGTAAAGTAACCTTTCAATAATTTTCTTGTTAATTAAAGTCTTCGATATGATTTCGGGTACATCTTTTGCGTTAACTTGGAAATAGTAAATCTCTTCAGGATAGATGACTATTCTAGGACCCTTTTCGCAGAAACCCAGACAACCTGTTTCTTTAATTTCAACTTTACCTTCCAAGCCCTGTTTTTTGATTTCTTCATCAAATGCTTCAAGGATTTTTTGGACGCCAAGAGCTTGACAGCCTGTACTCACACATGCTGCAATAGCTAGCCTTTCAGGATCTTTTTTGGCGAGTATATCTTTTCTGAGTTTTTCCAGATCAGAGGGAGATTTTAGTGACTTCATAACCTTTCACTTCTGTTAATCACAGCTAGAAAGTATCTTGTCAAGTTTTACTGAATTGAGCTTTCCAAAATATTTTCCATCTATTTCGATAACTGGCCCCAAGGCGCAGCAACCCAAGCAATTGACGGTCTGTAAGCTAAACTTGCCGTCGCTTGTTGTCTCACCCGATTTAATCCCCAGTTTATTTTCTACTGAATCCAGAATTCTCGGTGCTCCTCGAACATAACAAGCAGTACCGACGCATACTCTTACAAGATGACGACCGATAGGCTTGAGACTCAGTGCAGTGTAAAAACTCGCAACCCTAAATATTTGACTGTACGGAATCTTGAGTCTATCGCTAATTCTTTTTATCGCTTCTTTTGGTATCCAATTAAACTCGTGTTGTATATTCAGGAGTAATTGAATCAAAATCCCTTTTTCAGTCCCATACTTATCTATAATCTGATCTATTCGATCCTCATACATAATAGCCTCAGCCCCGTCATTTTTTGGAACGCTAGAGTTAATTATCCTACTAAATAAATATGTTTATAGAATTCTCCGGGTTTCTAGTTGATGAGATTTAGGGACAAAAACTTCATGTAATCCAGTTAATCTATAAGAATTTGAACATTCTTGTCGGATAAATCTGACACAATTTTTTCCAGAGCTCTTTTCTGTTCATCGACTCTCATGCGTGCTTCTTTATGCTGTTTCTCGAACCTAGCGTCTCTGGCTTCAAGGAGCCTCTTTCGTGTTTGCAACTCATTCATGCGATTCTGTAACCTTGCTCTTTCGTCTCTAGATTCACTTATTGTTCCTGATGTTGACAACTCGTTTTTTTTGCTGAAGGCTTCGCTGCAATTCTGATGAAGCGTTACTAAGGCGGATTTGTTGAGAATACTGTCTATCTGGTCTTTCGCCTTTCTCATGCGACTGGGCTTCAGTTTCAGTTTTTTATCATCTAAGGCAACGTCTATCTTTTGAAGAATACTTCTGAGAAGAGGGTAGTCTTCCTTCTCCGTTGCCAACGCCTCGAAGGGGTTTGTCAAGTATTCGTCAAGCTTCTTGGTCGCCTCCGGAAAAAGACTGTAACTTGGGCTGTTAACTAATGTTTGAAATTTTAGAAGCGGTTTTTGGAGATGACGCAGCTCATGTTTAACAGTATCGGTTAACTCTCCGATTCTGTTGTTTAGTTGAGCGAGTTCAACTAACTCATCTTTAGTTTGGATCGCCTGTACTTCCTGTTGATTTTTTGCTATATTCTTCTCAAGAAGCTCTTTTTTCTTCTTTCTCGCTTCTTTAGATTTTTCAGACTTGCCTAATTCTGCTAAAGATTGACGTAGCTCTTCGATTTTAGAAGAAACGCCTTCAGCGCTTTCAGCCTTAGCGTACTCTTCCGATAAAAAGTCAATTAAATTTCGAAACGAATCATCTGCTCTCTTCAATGCAACATCAAATCTTCGACGAGACATTATGAAGTAAGGGGAAATAGCGCGGAACCATTTTGTTCTCTCTTTACCGATTGATTTTAGAGTTTTTTCGATTTGTTCAGAAGTTTGATTAAGGCTTTTTCCGGAGATTTCTTCGGAAATGGTTACTTCCTCAATTAAATCGGCAAACTTTCCAGCGAGTTTATGAAGGAATTTTGCTCGGCGATACGTTTTGCGGCTGCCTTTCGCTATCTCTTTCTCTGCATCATCTAACAATTTGTCACAGCTTTCTAGGAGGTCTTCAAGCTTGGCTTGGGTGTCTTCAAGTAGCTTTTTTGCATCCGCTCTCAGGGGTTCAACTAGAGAAGTTGTTTCTTTGTCTACCCATTCTTTGACGGCATTAAGCGGTATCTCAAGAGTGTCAGACATAACCCTTGTTCCACTCTTCACTCTAAGATAAAAACGATTTCTTTAAAACCTTTTGTTGAAAACAAAAAAATATACTCGCTTGTGAGTAGTTACTCTTAAATAAGTTAAGAAGATAGAAACCAGCTACTGGAAGATTAGCTATGAACCTCAACAGACCAACAATAAATGTCGCAGGCGCCACCCTATTAGCACCACTAGCAGTAATCCTGCAGATTCTCCCCCCACTTTTCGTATCACCATGGACTATGCGAATAGACCTCGTAGCCATCCCTTGGATGATCTGCTGGATAATCTTTGGTCTCAAACCCGCTCTTCTAAGCATAATGATCAGCGCACCTCTTGTAGGATTTTTAGGACCCTTCGCTGGAGGTTGGGTTGGAGCCACCATGAAATCCGTAGCAAGCATCTGGATGTTCCTTATCCCAGCAATTTTTGCGTGGAAAACAGGCGGAACAAAACATCTTCTGGAAAACAAAGGGCTTTTTGTTCTAGTAGCTGCTTTGACGATTCTTGTAAGAGTTGTAGTTACTCTAGTTTTCAATTTCTATTTCGCCATACCCTTCTTCTTCAACATGACACCTGACGCAATAATCGGCTTCTTCTCAAGCGTAACTACATTAGGTTTCATTGGTTTAGGAGCCTACATCGCCGAAGTAGCTTTCTGGAATATTATACAAGGAATAATCGATCTATCCGCTTCTCTGATAATTGGGCTCATCATTTTGCGAAGATTTCCCGAATTAACACCCGACTCATTGAATGAACAAAAGCTCGCCAAAAGTTAACTCTGCTTTTTTCCCAAAAGGCTTTAGTGAACAACTAACAGGAAATAATAGTAGGTGCTTACATGAAACTAGTATTAGCGATAACTGGAGCCAGCGGTGTTATCTACGGCAAACGCCTGCTAGAAGTATTAAGTAACAAAAAGGTTGATACCTATCTTGTCATCAGCCAAGCCGCGGAAAAAATAATTGCACACGAACTTGGCACCACCAAAAAATCCCTTGAAAAATTAGCTAATCACGTCTATGAAGTGAACGATTGGAGTTCCCCAATCGTGAGCGGGTCATTCAAAACGGATGGTATGGTGATTGCTCCTTGCAGCATGAAAACCCTAGCAGGCATCGCTAATGGATTCGCTGAAAATGTCATCTTGAGAGCAGCCGATGTGGCACTTAAAGAAAAAAGGAAACTGGTTCTTGTACCCAGAGAAACTCCCTTGNATACTATTCATCTCAGGAACATGTTAGACCTTGCAAATCAAGGCGTCATAATTGTTCCGGCGATGCCCGCATACTATCATAAGCCGAAGAGCATTGAAGCTTTGGTGGATTTTGTTGTTGGAAGAATCTTGGATGTTCTAGGAATTGAGCATAACCTTTACAGAAGTTGGCAGGAAAGCCAAACCACGTAAATGAAAGTTAGGCTTGGAACTTTATTGACTTCTTAAAGACTTCCACGTCGATTTTTCCGGCTCTAAATGTTTTACCTGTTTTAGAGTTGTTGATCACGAAGATTGCTGGAGCAAACAATCCTGGGTCAATCTTGTAGAAATCGTAGTCTGCTTCCTTGAAGATTTCCATGAAGGGC
>JGI2173J19968_10001311_pt1 | contig 9981 bp, 12 predicted proteins | sample DeeMarSWOR136_30_FD_19968 | JGI IMG/M metagenome (IMG submission 19968) | reverse complement strand
CCTCGGCAAAAGCGGGCATTATCGGGTTCACCAAGTCCGCATCCAGGGAACTCGCCAGATATGGGATAAATGTTAATGCCATATCCATGGGAATTATCACAACGGAGATGACGGGCAAGGTAAGAGAGGATGAAAAGCTAAAGGAAATATATCTCTCGAGAATACAACTAGGACGGTTTGGCGAACCTGATGAGGTAGCGCCGGCCTTTGTGTTTCTGGCATCGGAGGATGCGCGGTACATCACCGGACAAGTGCTATCCGTTGATGGGGGTTATGTCGGGTAGTGGCTTTGTTTGTCACCACTGAGGTTAACCTGCCACTCATGTCAACTTGTTGACGTCAAAAATCGGGAGTCAGTACGATCCTCTTTTCCAATCCCCCCCTGTGAGCTTCTTCATACGCCTGCTGAATCTGGCTCATCGGCCTGGTCTCAACAAAAGGCTCTATCTGTATCTTGCCGTCCAAGACCATCTTCAGAACCTCAGGATAATACTTGGGCAAACAGCCCCAGGAGCCCATAATATCAGCGTCAAATGCCATTAACCGTGATAGAGAATACTCATTCTTCTGCATGCCGAAGCCGCAAATCAGCAGCTTGCCGATAAATGACAGCAGCTCCAGACCAATTGCCTGACCATCAGCGGTGCCCGTCCACTCAAAAATCTTCCAGCCGTAACCGGGCAGGCCTTTTTCTTTACAGTAGCTTCGAAATGCATCCCTAACATCTCTGGCACTCTTATCCACTGTACTAATAGTATGAGTTGCCCCATATTTCAAAGCTCTTTCGAGCTTCTTGGGGTTGCGGGCAATGCCAATAACTTCTTTAGCGCCCAATGCCGAGCAAATCTGGGTGGCATATACCCCCAGACCGCCGGTAGTCCCGACAATGATAGTTAGATCCCCCGGTTTAACCTCAGCCCTCATTGCTGCTTGATAGGGCGAGGTCACGGCATCAGCAATCACGGCAAAATGAGAAAGAGGTGTTCCTTTCTTGTCTGTGATGACACACAAATCCTGAGCAGGGACGACGATATGACTGGAATTACCACCGTAGATTTCCATACTGTTGCCAGGCATCTTCTGCGCCAGGCAGCGGTTGCCCCTCCCAGCGGCACAGATAGGGCAGTTATTGCACGGCATCACCGCCGGTATGATTACCTCCTTGCCCAGCCACTTATCATCGCCGGCTATCACCGTGCCGCTGATTTCATGCCCCAGGGTCAGCGGCGGTTTGTTGACTGTGGGCACGCCATCATAGAAATAGCCCAGGTCAGTATGGCATACCCCACAACCGGCAATTTCAACCAGCGCCTCGCCGGGTTTAAGCTCAGGGACGTCAATGCTTATCATCTTCAGTTTGCCCGGCTCTATCATCTGCCAGGTTTCAATTTTGTCCGGTATTTTTGCCATAATTTTCACTCCTTACTCTACAATCTGCTGATAAATCCAAAAGACGAAGCTCGACCCTTCAAACTTGGCAGGTTCATCGCCTCCCCACCAGCGCCAGTTTGGTTTTCCCAAACTCCGAAGGCGTTTTACCATAATTTTAATCAGTCTGTCAAGTACGGTTTGGCTCCCGCTGCTGTAAATTTTTAATAAGTTAGGGTTGATGTGGTGTGAATGACGCCGTGAAATTCTGGCTGGCTTGGCTCACATGCCAAACATGCTTGAAAGCGCTGAGAATGATATAGTATAGGCTAGAATTTTGGCAAAACTAAACTATTACCAGCGTCTTTCACAGTGACCTCTACTGTGGAAATACATTATTTAAGGAGGTTAATATGAGACCACTTCAAACTGATTTGTCCATATTCAGCAAACTTAAATTTGAGAAGCCACCTGTAGGCGTCAAGTTCCTGTACTTCAAACCAGAAGGAATACAGCAAATAGACAAAAGCCTGGCTTTCTGCGAAATGATCAAAGAAGCACAGCGACGGAAATCTCCATTTTATTTCGCTAAAGAGAACGAAGATTGCTTTGGAAAAGTATCACTGGGGATGGAGCTGATGTCCTCATGGGGCGAAGGCGGAGAATTTGGAGCAGCGTTGGAAATCTTTCAGGAACCAAGGGCTAATGCTAGAATCTATCAATACGTTCCCAAATTTCCGGAAGGTACGGTGAACTATGTCGCTGTGTCCTCGCTGGACAAGCTGACATTCGATCCAGACCTCCTGATTCTTGTGGCTACTCCCGCCCAGGCAGAAATCGTGCTGAGGGCGATGTCCTATTCGACTGGTGAGATATGGGAGAGCAAGACAACGGGGGTATTGGGATGTGCCTGGATTTTCGTTTATCCATATCAAAGCGGCAAAATCAATTACGTGCCTACCGGGATCACCTTCTGCGGGAAAGCACTCCAACGATTCCCGGAGGGAGGGATGCTGATAACTATTCCTTGGGATTGGATACCGGTTGTAACGCAAAACCTGAAGGAAATGAAATGGGTTCTTCCCTCGTACACCGATGGAAGGGAAAAGTTTGTGAAGCGAAGAGACAGCTGCATTGCGAAATTAACCCAAAAAGCTGAAAACCCTTAAATTTAGAGAGAATCATTACCTATATACTGCCGGTTTGAATGGCTTGGTGCTTCCATGTCAAATCTCTAGCTTGACACCTGGCAATTTGGAGTGCTAAGATTCCCTTTTCTGTATGGGGGTGAGAAGATTTACGCCATTATTGAAATAGGGGGCAAGCAGTACAAGGTAGCCCCGAAGCAAACAATAGAGGTTGAGCGTTTAGATGTCCCTGAAGGCGACATAGTCGAGCTCGATAAAGTATTATTTATTGGGGGAGATAAAAAAACCCTTGTAGGAAGTCCTGTTATTAAAGGGGCTAAGGTTGTGGCTACTTCTTTAGGAGAAGCTAAGGGAGAAAAGGTTATCGTATTTAGGTATAAGTCCAAGGTTCGCTACCGAAGCAAGAGGGGACACCGCCAGACTTATACTAAAATATTGGTAAACGAAATTGTCAAGGGTAAAGGAAAATAGTCATGGCACATAAAAAGGGCGGTGGCAGCACGAGTTATGGGCGGGATAGTCAAGCTAAGCGCTTGGGAGTGAAGAAGTATGGGGGGGAACAAGTTCGCGCTGGAACTATCTTGGTTCGGCAACGTGGGACTCGTATACTGCCGGGAAACAATGTTGGTCTGGGGAGAGATTATACCCTTTTTGCCTTAATAGACGGATATGTTAAATATGAGCCGGCAACCAGATACAAAAAGAAGGTGAGCGTTTATAAATGAGGGATAAAATCCATCCTAAGTATTATGATAATGCTAAAGTGACCTGCCTTTGTGGTAATACCTTCACCATTGGTTCAACTAAGGCAGAAATCAGAGTAGAAGTGTGTAGTAAATGCCACCCTTTTTATACGGGCGAACAAAGGATAGTCGACTCCATGGGAAGGGTGGAACGCTTTAAGAAGCGATACAAGATGAAATGATGAGGTACATTCAACTCTCTATCTCTTTATGGCAGGTTGAATGTCCACGAGCCCTTTATCTCTGATTTTGACAGCGGCTGTTTGACCGCGGGCGGTGTTTTCTTTAATCTTACCTGGGGAAACTAGAAATTCGTTAACTGCCGCTACTTTAAGAGATAAACTTTATTTTTTCAGCTGTTTTTAACATAATACTATTAAGGATTTTTAATAATGAGACAAGATTGCGGCCTTCGCTTTAGGCAGCTAGGGAGATTGAGGAGCTAATGGCAAGACCTTTTCATTACGGTGGCCAGGCAGTCATTGATGGCGTGATGATACGGGGTAAGGAAGGCGTGGCTGTATCTGTGCGCCAGCCCAATGGAGAATTAAACGTAATGAGGCAGCCCCTGGCCAGTATATACAAAGGGCGTCTAAGAGAAATGCCTTTAGTGAGAGGAATCATCGCGCTCGTTGAAACCCTGGTTTTGGGCACGCAGTCATTACTTCACTCTGCTCAAGTTGCAGCAGCAGAGGAAGGAGAAGAGAAAATACCTAAAGCGCTTTTATGGGGAACCGTAGCAGTGAGCCTTGCTTTGGGTGTGGCCCTCTTCTTCATGGTTCCTCTCTTCGCCACCCGCTACCTTATCGACCCTTACATCGGTTCTGCTTTATTGAGCAATGTCTTTGAGGGGCTTATCCGTATTGTCATTTTCATCGCTTACCTCAAGTTGATAAGTTTAATGCCTGATATTAGGAGATTCTTTGCTTACCACGGAGCCGAGCACAAAGCAGTGAATGCCTACGAGGCAGGCGTCCCTTTGGAAGTGGAGTCGGTTAAGAATTATTCTACTGCCCATGCTCGCTGCGGCACCGGCTTTTTATTTATCGTTCTAATCGTAGCTATTTTTGTCTTTGCCTTGGTTGGGCGGCCAACCCTATGGATACGCATACTATCCCGCATAGCTCTCATCCCGGTTATTGCTGCTATTAGCTATGAAATCATGAAATTCGGGGCAAGCCACATCGGTAACAAGGTGGTCCGAGTTCTCCTGGCCCCGGGGCTGATGTTGCAATCTATAACTACCAGGGAACCTGACGATAGCCAACTAGAGACTGCTATATCGGCACTAAACGAGGTCATCGAGATTGACAGTGCTGCTGATTCTAGCGGCAGTACATAGCAAAGGGATGGAGAAGTTGCAGTTTTTATACCTTGTCTTCGCTCTCCAATTGCTGGAAGAAGCAAGTCCGGTTGCCGGTGTGACATACTGGCCCCGTAGGCTCAGCCTTTATAAGTAAGGTATCGCTGTCACAGTCCTTGATGATGGACTTCAGTCTGAGGAAATTGCCTGAGGTTTCCCCCTTGTGCCACAATTCCTGCCGACTGCGGCTATAGAACCAGACATCTCCGCTCTCTAACGTGCGCTTTAGCGACTCTTTGTTCATATAGCCCAGCATCAGGACTTCACCATTCCTGGCATCCTGGACAATAGCTGGAATCAAGCCTTTATCATCAAAGTTTAACATTTGCCTCCTAAGTTCCGAAATTGATTATAGCTTCCCCCAAATCAATATCACCGGTATAAAGAGCTTTGCCTATAATGGCTCCTTCCACGCCAAGCTCCTTAAGTCTCCGTAAATGCTCCAGCCTGGAAATCCCCCCGGCCACAATCACAGGGACGCTTACTTCGGCAAGCAATCTACCTATCATGTCAAAGCTGGGCTCGGTGAGGGTGCCATCCCTTTTTATATCAGTGTAAATAAAACGCCTCACTCTGGCATCGACCATCTCTCGGCTTAACTGGAGAACCTCAACAACCGTATCTTTCTGCCAGCCGTGGATGGCTATCTTGCCATCTCGGGCATCAAGGCTAACTGCGATAGCCTCGCCAAACTGCTGGCATAGCTTTTTTACCAGTTTCCTGTTCTCTATCGCCGCGGTTCCCAGAATTATCCGGCTTACCCCCTGGCGCAACAGTTTTTCTGCCACCCCTTCTTGCCTGATACCGCCGCCTAATTCTATTAGCAAGCCGCTCTCTTTTATTATCTCCTCGACCACCTCCATATTTTGGGGCTCACCGGCAACCGCCCCATCCAAATCAACAATATGGAGCCATCGTGCCCCCTGGGAATACCAGGTCAAGGCTGCTGTCACTGGGTCCTCGCCGAAAACAGTTTCCTGGTTATAATCACCCTGATATAGCCTGACACACTTGCCGCCCCTGATGTCAACGGCTGGGATTATCTCCATCTCCGACCTCTGCACCACCTCCGGCTTGACTGTTTCCCCTTTGTTGCTAAGTTGAATGTCTGCACTAAACTATCCCGGGCAATCGCGTTTTACCCTATGATACAATACCCTATATAATTGGACAAGCTCGCATGGTATTTACAGAGGCAGGAGATTGGGCTATGACATGTGGCAGCCCTTAATAAGCATCCCGCTCTACAGGACCAGGTTCTGCAAGCTACCCATTATTAGTGCTGCTGCTATCATTATTCCCACAGCTTTAAGCAAGTCTCTTACCCCCAGCTCCCGACCCAATATCACAAAAGTAGCTACACAAGGGAACAACATAGCCAGAACCGTGCTGCTGATAACCAGTTGCTTGGCAGTTAGAGCCAGGGGAGCTAGCATGCCAATGGCCACATCCTTACGCAAAAAGCCAACGACCAGGGCTGTAATTGTCTCCTTAGGCAATCCCCACAGCCCGGTCAATACTGGGGCGGTAACATCAGCAATGGCATTGAAAACTCCTAAGGTGTATAGGATGTTTACCACCAGCACAGTGCCGAGGACTATTGGCAAAGCTTCTTTAATAAAGCCCGAGACACGTAGCCAGAGTTTTTCGCCAATGACCCGCAAAGACGGCAAGCGGTAGGGGGGAATCTCCACCAAGAGTTCCGGGTTGAATCCTTTGATAGTACGATTAAGGATTAGCCCTATGATAACCCAGGATATAAACAGACTCCCGTAAACCATTGCTACGTATCCCAGCCCCTGCTGTCCCACCAATCCGATTATCATAGCCTGCAAGGCAGCACAGGGAATGGCAATAGAAATCAAAGTCGCCGCAATAAATCTTTGTTTACGGCTCTCCAAAATGCGGGTTGCCATAATGCCAGGCACATTACATCCAAAGCCCAGAATAGTGGGGATGATGGCATAACCGTGTAGTCCCAACCGGTGCATTATTGTGTCCATCAATACCGCCAGGCGGGGCAGGTAACCGACATCTTCCAGTATTCCTAATGCCAGATAAAAAGAGACGATATATGGCAGCACCACGGCGAGAGGAATGTAAAGCCCAGTGCTAAGCAAACCGAAGGACTGAAGATAGACAATTTCTCCCCCAATGAGGTTGCCTATCAAGACGTTGTGCCAGAACCCCCCTGCCCCTAAAGCAAGGCTCAGTTTGGCTAGCACTGGTGTCCATAGCCCTTCAAAGAGGGGGTCAGCTACATAGCCAATTATTCCCTCGCCCACGAATCGGACGAACCAGAAGGTGGCAAAAAGGACCAGCAGGGCGATAATTATCCCGCCTACCCGATGACTACTGGCATCTTCCAAATTCTCATACCAGCGATGGTGGCGATGGCTCAACGATTGCACCTGGCTCACGATGTCACCCACTCTCGCCCACCGCTCATCACTATTAGAATAAGTACGAGCGTTTTCAGGCAGCTTCGCTTCTGGAATACACCTGACTAATTCTCTTACTCCCTGTCCGGTAACGCCTGCCGTGGGTACAACTGGCACTCCGAGAAGTTCCTCCAGCTTGGCAACATCAATATTTATACCTCGATGCCGCGTATCATCCCACATGTTGAGGGCAACTATTACTGGAGTCTGTCTCTCCAGCAACTGCAAGGTCAGATTGAGATTCCTCTCCAAATTGGTGGCGTCAACAACATTTATGAACAAGTCTCCATCTTTGAGCATCTCCACAGCGACTTCCTCCGCCTTGGAACCTGGTTCAAGGGTATAGTTGCCGGGGACATCGATAAGCTCAGCCCGCTCCTCCCCCAGCCTCAAATACCCTTTAGTGAACCCCACGGTGGTGCCGGGATAGTTGGAAGCGATAATGTGTGTACCGGTCAGCCGAGAAAAAAGGGCGCTTTTGCCCACATTGGGATTACCCACAAGCAGGATACGCATCATCTTAAGAAGCTCCCGGTAGATATTTATCTACTTCGACTACTATTTTCCTGGCCATGCCAAAACCAACAGCCACCTGGGTATTATTTACCTTGAGAATAACCGGGCCGCGAAATAGCGCAGAACTCAGCTTGGTCACTTTCTTCCCTGGTCTGATACCCAAAGCATCCAGACGCCGAATTAAGCCATGTCCTCCCAGAACTCCAACCACAGTGCCTGTCTGGCCAGTCTTCATCTTGGCCAAGGTCAATTGTTCGTTTTGATGCATGGTCATAGCTTATCCCCTATACCTAATAAGTTAGGCTTGTTTAACTTACAAGTTCAAAAAAAATTTGCCGTTTTATTTCCCTTTCTTCACACCTCTGTTCGAGCAATCTTGAGGGAGCTCCCCATGCTCTAAATAATATTCATACCTACTGGGGAAATTAGCCCTTCCCAATGGACAGGCTCCTATAAACTCCACAAACTTTGCCAGTCTCTCCATACTCAAGGGGCTAATGAAGTGCTCCATCTTGCAGGCATCCTCTTCGGCTGTTTCCTGGTCAATGCCCAATGCTTCAGTAAGGAAGCGGGTCAATGCTTTGTGACGGCGGAGCACCTCTTCAGCAACTTTGTTACCTTCAAGAGTAAGCTTTATGTGACCATATTTTTCATGCTCCACAAGGCCCTGTTCCGAGAGCTTCTTCAAGGCAGAGGTAACGCTGGGCATTTTAACTTTCAGTTTTCGGCTTATCTGACTTACTTTCACCACCTTCCCTTTTCCCCGAAGCATAGCCACTGCCTCAAGGTAGTCTTCCATGCTGGCGGTCTGCTCTCTTTGTGCTTCTTGTTTTACCATCGCCTACTCCTATAATTGTTAGTCATGTCTAACAATTATAATATAGTTTGTTTCTTCTGTCAAGATTTTGTGGGCTGCATAGCCATACGTCACGCGCGATAATCGACGGGTAGCACTTCGATGGGTTGTTCAGGAATCACGATCCGGCCTTAGTTTGCGACTAGTTAACAATACAGGTCATTGTGTAACCAAGTAACATTTCAAGTACATGTTTGTTAATATTATGTACCAGATGCTAGCGTCTCCTATGGAAATAGTNTTTAGCTATGCCGATGTACATACCGATAGCTAACACCGCAACTATGATGGCTATTATTTTGGAAGCGCCACTAAGCTCCAATATGCTATAAACAATGGCAACTCCTGCAGCCCACCCTATAGGGAAACCGATTGCGCGTACAGGACTTTGGTTTTTCTCACCCAGCCAGCGCCATATACCTGTGTACCGCTCTTTCTTGTAGCGGTGCAGATAGAATGGATAAAGCGACAGAAATATCAGAATAAGCCAGACTGTTCCTGCTGCTGCAATAAGGCCAGAACCATAAGACAAATTACACACTTCCCCTCGCCCAAAGCAGAGTTGTGGATTTTCTGCTCTGGATAGACTCATTTTATTGAAATGGTACCAGGGCATGCAACACCCATATTGACATACCCCGGTACCATCATTCTACTATAGACTTGTGATTAATTACAATAACCTAGGGCTGTACAGAGTCCATTGCAAGTCCCCCATCCTGTACTAAAACAGACTATCGCCATTAGCACACCGCACAGAGGGTCGGCAAATGCTTAAAGATTGTTGAGTCCAGTAAATGGAGAAAACGAGATTTTCGGATTGAACTGGTTCTAGTATATCGAATATGTATATTGAGAGTGGTATAATTGAATGCAGAGGGGATTGAAGCGGAGAGGCTGATAGGCATAGTTATTCTTGTGGTCTTTAGGGCATAGTTAATGCTGATTGAATTAAGTGATGTGGAAGAAAGAATATTAATGGGTTGTCGAAGCTGAGTATGAAGGGTGAAGCGAGGAAGCCTCTTGAGTTTGTACGGGTGAGACCGCTTCTGTTTCATAGGTACGCCGATGAGTTTAGGCTAGCGGCGTTAGATATGAAGAGTGATTTCACGCCAGTGCAGTGTTTTCTTTATTGTAGGTCAATAGAGCTTTCGTTAAAAGCTTTTCTACTAACGAAGGGTGTACCTGTAAGTAAGTTCAGAGATAGAAAGAAGGGGATTGGGCATGATTTAGAGGCAGCCCTGAGAGAAGCTGAGTCGAGAGGGTTGAGTGATTTTATTGAGATTGGGGGTGAGTCTAGAGAAGAGCTGAAGAAAGCAAATGATTATTATTTGGCGAAGGGTTTGGAATACGCTGATGATGAGGAGGTGATGATGGGGCATAAGTATTTTCTTCCGGACCCGAAAGTCTTGTCTAAATTTGCTCTGGGGTTGGTTTATGTATTCGTGGAATTTTGGTCTGAATCAGTGCAGGGTTTAGTGCAGAAATCTGGAGTGGGTAAGTTTGAAATCTAGAGAGAAGTATTGACCCTGCTTGGGTATGTATA
>JGI2173J19968_10001310_pt1 | contig 9982 bp, 7 predicted proteins | sample DeeMarSWOR136_30_FD_19968 | JGI IMG/M metagenome (IMG submission 19968) | reverse complement strand
AGCCATTGAGTTTCACAGCCCCGCCAACGTACCCGGCAGCCCACTCCGTATTGCCATGCGTAAGCGCGGTTCTGCCGCCGATTTTGTCCGTCAGATCACCATCAAAAGGCCAGTATGCTACCAAATCGGCTTTGGCGGCGCCCATGACGAGTGTCGTTGCTGCTGCAAGAAAGAGAGCACGAGCGCCTCTGCTGTAGTCCTTCATTCTCACTGCCCCTGATGCCAGACCTTTCAAAAAGCCATTCCACGCTATCCATGCTACAGCCGTGCGTAGAACAGTCCGGTCGGTCAACTGCTTCTTACGCCCCGTTTTGTCTCGGCCGGTACCTCCCCAGGACAACTTGGTGGACAACACTCATCGCTGGAGAAGCCGCCATCCACGTCTGCTTCAAACAACACTCTGTGTCAACGCTAGCTGAGGGGCGCTTACTTTCTATCATATTAGCGCAATCGGGTTGGGATATGTTGATAGAGGTATTGCTTGATTTCTGTGGAATTTCTCGGTTTGTCTGAGACTCGCAGCAGTTTTGAGCAGTGGTGCACTCCTTTTGCCTTTCGATAGTGTCAATTTGGGCTATTGTAGTACTTGAGGTGACATGAACTTAGCTGTCAGACATCACGATAGGCAAATCTCAGATCAAGAGCCTTCGAACAAGAGTGCGGGGCGAGATGCTTCACCTTGCCCAGGTTTTTGTAGCCCACAAAACCTCTGATGGCATGGACTTGACAAGAAGTTGGCAGGACAATTACTGGATAAAGTCCGCTACTGTTATAGTCGATCGCATGCACTGCCTTGCATCGTAGAGCATTATGTGCACATCTCCAACAAGAATGCTCCAGTATTGGAGGTGCCCGTCGCACGTGATGCTCGGGCCGGCGTGAAGGGGCTTCGGCAGACACCGCCTGAGTGAGTGCGAAGTCTCGTGTGGGGCCTAAGGTACGAATGAACCAGTGCGGTCTGCCGACATCAAGCAAAAACAAGTGAATAAGAGTGGTCCCTACACCGAGAGGTTCCGACTGATCCTTAAGGCACTCAAATCACCTTGCAGGATCAAAAAGAAAATCGTGAATCAGCTGAGTCTCTGCGTACCAACGTATTGTACGGTTGTTAATCCCGGCAGATTCTCTTCGACCAACTTGCAGAGTGAAATAGCTTGTCGGGATTTTTTATATTCATTTTCCCCATCAACAATCTACGCATTTTGTACGCTAAAGGACTGGAAGCCGTTTTCGATGAACAATAATTGAGTTGGCCATTTTCTTCAGGATTGACCGTGCTGGTTGAACCACGGCGAGGAGTGAAGCGGTCTAAAGGATGATGCTGTTGAGCAGGTAAGGCCATGGAGCTTAGGACTGCTGAAGAGTCAAATGCTAGATATATCGTGTACCACATTCTCGTCGCGGTGGGCTTTCTGCTGGCGCTCATATTACCGGTACATGTCTACCCCAGATACTATATGGTTTTGGGAACCACCATATTTGGGGCGATCATCTTCTGTTCCGCAAGGACATACCTGCTCGCACTATTTGCACTGAAAAAACAGAATACGTCTCACAGTGCGCCCGACGAATTGCCTCGCATCTCACTGATTATTCCATCCTATAATGAGGAGTCAGTGCTGCAAAAGACTATTCCCTCTGTTTTAGCGCTGGACTATCCGTCAGACAAACTGGAATTGATATATGTGTATGAATCGGCTTGTACGGACAGGACCGAACAGATCATTCAGGAATTTGCCAGCCAAGACCCGCGGATTGTACCTGTGGAGCGTTTGACGCGAAAAGGAGGCAAGGCCGTGGTGACTAACTACGGCTTGCAGTTCGCCACAGGCGACATTATCGGTATATTTGACGCTGACCACTCCCTCAACAGTGATCTTCTCCGTCACGCCGTTGCGCAACTGCAGGCTCCAGGCGTAAAATGCGTACGCGGCCGGTGCAGAACGGTCAATCGTGCACAGAATCTGGTGACAAGATTAGTCGCGCTTGAGCGTGACGTGGTTGAACGACTTTGCATTTACGGTGCTTGGCGAATTGGTGGATTCTCCACTTCTACTGGGGGACATTCCTTTTTCAGAAGAGAGGTCTTCGATGAATTCGGACCATTTGACGAGGATACTCTAACAGAAGACATCGATTTCTCTCTGAAGCTTCATGCGGCGGGATACGAGATTGCCGTGCTTCCTCAAATGCAGTCTTGGGAGGAGGCGCCGACCTCACTGCGATCGCTCATTACCCAACGAAAGCGATGGACCAGAGGGTGGATACAGGTTTGGCGCGCACATGCTGGGCGCGTCTTAAAGATGAAGAAAGCAGCGTTTTTTAAGCGGCTTGACATACTCATAAGCCTAACTTGTGCAGTCATGTCTGGACTGTTCGTCACATTGATTCCCCTTATGGGACTGTCGACTCTCGGTTTCAGGACATCCGAATTCGGCAAAAACGTCTCATTCTTACTTTGGCTGTTTGTCTCTACAGCGCCGGGCATTACAGCACTCCTGGTGTGGTGGCTGGACAGGGAAGAAGAAGATCCGCCAGGTCCGGGCGACCTGCTTCTGATCCCACTGTTGATTCCGTACATTGTCTTGTTCTTTTGCGTCAGTTGGATCTGCTTCGTAGATGAGTTTCTGCTTGGTTGGCCATTCGCCTATGTAAAGACACAGCGTGCCGAAGAAGGCCTCGCACTTGCCGAGCCGGACACCGCCCCGGCAGCTCCCTTGACTGTTGAAGAGCAAGCAATTCCGATAGAGGAAGTCCTGACAGGCCCAAGGATCGTTAAGCACCCTGAGGTCGGGCCCGCTCAATCCCTTGACGCACAAGCCAGTTTCGACAAGCGCCCCAGCAAGTCAAAGGTGGTTTGACCAGAAACCGGCCATATCCTCGACCGGTCGGTTTGTAGAACTGTATCACTGCATTGGCCACACGGGGATCAAAGACGTTCCCACATTTTTCAGCCCGCATTCGAGGCTTCGGGGCGATTTCGCGGATGTAAGTCTACGGAACACTCTTACGCAGATGCTAAGCATGAACTCAAGTTCCTCCGCCAATACTCGACTTGCTCACCAGCGGGGCTTTTCTCGTCATCCCTACCGGTAACGCATTACCAGCCGCACCGTCCACATCTTTCGTCGGTGTAACAAATGTCACTATTGAACGGTCAGGAATCAACAAGACACTTTGCGTTGAGACCTCTTTGCAGGCGGTCAGGTTCTCCCTTGAATTGGTGATATAAGGGATCAGCGATCGAATGGAATCCCCGCGCCCGGTGTCGGTGAATCGCAGCTTGACACGTGCACTTCGTGATTGACGGTTCACAAACACAATAACGACCGCATTATAATCCTCATCATAGTAGGCGGAAACGAGCAGCCCTTCTGCAGCATCTGTATGGTTGGGCGCCGCGGACCGCGATACTACCAAGCACTTCATGCCCGGCCGAATGAAGCGGCTGAAGTTCCCCAATCCCCATAGTATTTTTGAATCATAGAAGTTGCCGTCCTTGTAGTCCTTGTCTGCATATACAAGGCCGTCTTTGTAATCATAAACTGAAATCCCCAGCCACCACTGCCACGAACTCGCCTGGGCCAAGGTAAGGTCGTAGTGGATTACTCTTGCTACGTGCAGCGCCGGGTCGATCCCAAGATCCCGGCCCGGACCCTTATCGCCGAGAATGCAGTATTCTGTCATCCAGTACTCCAGACCTGGATACTGAGAAAGCTTCTCAGACAATTCTTTTCTCCTTACGACCAAACCGGTTTCTGGAGTATCTGCGAAGTAACTATGGGCACAGAGTCTGTTGCCCAGTGTCTCGCGGACATCAGTATCCTGAAAGGCACGAAAGAAGTAGTCAATGTAATTGTCCCGGCCGGGTCGGGACTGATACAGGTAGTCAATCCCAGCAGATTCGGGAAGCAATATCCGTGTCGGCAGACCCTGCTGACGGATCTTTTTACACAGCATATTCACGAGCAGAAGCATATCGAAATTGTCATACCGACAGCCCTCCTGTTTCGGATCCGCCCAGTCCCATTCAGGCTCATTGAAAGGACTGACATAGGCAAATGTCAGCCCCCGCTTATTGTGGAAGTGTTTCAGAACATCTACGAGATAAGACGTGAACGCAGCGAATTTCTCATCCGACAGATTAGTGCTTCCGGAACTATCGTCGCAGAAGGCCTTGCCATTCTTTGTCATGTTGATGGGTGGGCTATTAACAAAAAGCACAAATTGCTCCACGCCCCGCTGTTTCGCTGCCTTCAAAAACCACCGCTGGCCTGGCAGCCGAGACCAATCATAACCCTTGAAATCTTCTGACAAGAAAGTGTCGGCCCTGTGCCAGACCGAACTGATGTTTGCGCGCCGGCTGCTACCCGCTCCAAGATTGAAACGCCAGACAGACAGCCCGATGCCTTTTGGATTGTTGTTGCGGTCCAGACCCGTCTCGAATAACAGGTCCGCAATGGCCATACGTTTTTTCAACGGCCACTGACCTATAAACTGGACTGTCCAGCAGTCAGACGCCCCAAAGCCGTGTATCGTCTGCTTCTGCTGGCCCATGTCCACCGTGACAATTAGCGGGTCTTTTGCGCGTGTGCTCAAATCCAGCCTTCGTCCGGGCAAGCATGTCACTTGCGCCCGACAGTAGGCGTGAACCAGGAATATGAGAAATGCTCCGGTCAGGATGCGACGAAAAGTCATTGTCGGATGAACTCCCATAATGGCCCTCTAAACGTGCCCACATCTTACGAAGACCGGCCATTGAAGTCAACACACTTGTTCTTCAGTATGGCTGGTTTGAAACCCGGCGGCCAATCAGCTATGCCGGACGGCTCCCTCAAAATCCTTGAAAACCTATATGCTGCGGCATATTATGTGGCCGGAACGTCAAAATCGGTTGCTACATCCGACAAAGCCGGCCACCGTGACAAAGAACTATCTAAACTCTATTTTACAGGAGATGGCCATGAATTCCGGAAGATGCCCTTTGCGTTGCAACACCCATCATAAGTTCACTCGACGTGATTTCCTGCGCGGCTCTACGTTTTTGGTTGCCGGCTCCTCCTTGCTGAACGGCTGTACGTCTTTATCGCAGCAGAAGACGGCATTTGAGACGATACGTCCGTGCGGACCGGCGTCCAGCTATGTCCCGAAGATAAAGGCGGCCTTCGTACGCCGAAGGGAAGACTACGGTATGCTTTGGCCCGGTGCAGTCTACGACGGAAAAACTGCAAAGGAAAAATACACAAGACAGCTCAAGGAAACGGCCAAGGCGCTCGGCCTCAAACTGAACCTGCGAGCAGAGCCCATATACAGCCTTACCGAAGCCGACGCGTGGCTGGCCGAGGCCAAAGCTGCAAAAGTCGATGGCCTTATCGTAATGGTGCACGACCGCCAGGAGCACGCCTGGCCCACAGCGCACAAAGCCGTCGATACGGGCATTCCAACGGTCATCTTCTCGCCGCTCGGCACGTCATTTACGACCAATACCATTCATCTGGCAGATACGCCCGGCTGCGTCATTTACTCGACTGACGATTTCAGCCAGGCGGCCTATGGCATGAAGATGCTCAAGGCTGGAGCCAGGATCCGCCAAACCCGCTGTGTCGTCTTGAAGGGCAGAAAACGCTACGATGAGCGCCTGGCGGACTTGGGCATCGCCATGCGAGTCGTGCCGGCCAGCACTTTCATCCAGGAGTATAACCGCACACCCGACACCAAAGAGATACTGGCCATGGCCGAAGACTACATCCGGCGGGCAAGACGCCGAACCAGCGCCACCCGCCAAGATGTTATCAATGGCGTCAAGAGTTATTATGTGGCCGGCAAAATCCTGCAAAACGAACGTGCCGACGCAATTACAATGGACTGCCTCGGGGCGCTGGGCAAGATTGACGTCAGCTTGCCCTGTATTGCCTGGTCACGGATGAACGACGATGGGATACCAGCCGCCTGTGAAGCCGATTACGGAGCGGTTGCGGCACACACAATCGTTCAGTATCTATTTGACCGGCCAGGGTTTGAGCAGGACCCGGTGGCCGATACCGTGCACGATGCCGTCATCGGAGCACATTGCTCGTGCCCGACGCGTCTGAATGGTTTCGACCGCGAGCCGGAGCCGTTCGACATCGTGCATCACCACGGCAACCGCGACGCGGTGCCGCGAACGCTCTGGCGAATAGGCCAGCGTGTCACCAGCCTCGATGTCCTGGGCGGTAATGAGGCAGCCGGTCGCAGGACGAAGCTGCTCATCTCAGCCGGCACCGTGCTCGATAATATCGATGTCCCGCCGTCTGGCGGCTGCGTCGTCTCGGTCAGGGTGAAATTCGACGGCGACTACCCCGTCTTGAGCTTCCCAGGCTTCCACCAGATATTTTTCTATGGCGATTACAAAAAGCAGCTCACCAAGTTCTGCCAATTGTTCAATCTCGAAGCAGAGGTGGCCTGACCTTCAAGGATAGACACAAATAGATCGGCCGCAGTGCACTTGTATTTGGCCCCACGTTTCCACGTGGGGTCTTTCTAATTCGCTAATCAAGTAATCGCTTGCCCCCGGCTTTCTTTCCCGTAATCCCCCAGATCAATTGTCCCATCGGGTCCGGCTCGGTTTTGCGAAAATCGACCCACGTGAAGGCTCCCAGGAATACAGGTATCTGCGGCACTTTGTTGCATCCTGGCAGAATGACGGGAATAACAGGACACTTACGTTTGACGAACTGGCGCAAAAACGCCTTTTGCTCCTGGTGCAGCATACGGATTATGTCCTTTTTTCGCTCTGCAACGACCAGAAACCGGCAAAAAGCAAAGAAGCTTCTTCCAGCTTACTAAGCTCAAGAACCGCCCGAAAAGCCACTTAATTGGCCGTGTTTTCTGTGTCCTCCTTCGACTTCGCTCAGGAGGGCGTCTGCGGCTAATTGCCGGTTTGGGGTTTCGGATGCTCGAATTTGCCCAATAGAAGACATGCCGAACGGCAAGATGCACCCTTCGCACGCGTGCAAAAAGGTTGCGCACTCTACAATTTAACTCGCTTGCTCAGATTATAAGGTAGGTAAGCCTGTTTCGTGGCGGGAACTTGTATTAGCGGTTTGTAGTTCGCTGTATAGGTCGCGGTGTAGTTCGCTGGGTTTTGCGCGCACGCCGGCGGTTTCTCTCCGAAGGTTTTTCATAGTAGGCCATACGCTTCATATCTCTAATTAAGCCCTCTTTTTCACAGAGTTTCTTAAAGCGTCTTATCATTTGCTGGACAGACTCGCCTGAGCGTACTTTCACTTTTAGCACAACAAAGCCCCTTTCACTGCTTAACAATCAAGAACCACAACAAAACGTAGCGCTTTTAGCTCACCGGAACTATCAGTTTTTGCTACCCTAATCTAAATTTCGTACTTTTTCAAGGTCAAATATAGCTGTTCATCGTTTTTGTAGAAAAAAAATCAGCCTCATTGGCCGGTAAAAGCACCATTTAGTCCGAAAAAGGCCCGCGCTTGCCGAACTCTTTTTGGCTCAGTTGAGTAATATGGCAAAATATGTTAAAATGAACTCTGAATTTTTGGAGGCGTTTTTTGATTGGAGAAATTGCGTCAGACGCTGAGAGTCAGAAAGGAACGGGCGATACTCGTAGCCGCGTTGCTTAGTGGCCGCAGTTCCGGCGACGACTTGGCCGAATTAACCGCCTTGGCTGAAAGCGCCGGAGCCGTTGTCGTCGATAGATTTCAGCAGAAGGTCCGCAAAATAAATCCCGGCACATACTTGGGCAAAGGCAAGGCACTGCAGCTTGGTCAGCGGGTCAAGCGATTCAAAGCCGATGTTGCGATTTTTGACAACGACCTCGCGCCCAACCAGATTCGCGAGCTTGAAGAGCTTATCAGAGTCAAGGTCCTGGACCGCAGCGAGTTGATTTTAGACATATTTGCCACCAGAGCGAAGACGAAGCAGGCCAAGCTCCAGGTGGAATTGGCCCAGCTCGAATACACATACCCGCGATTGACCAGAATGTGGTCGCACCTGGACAGCTTGGCTGGCGCAGGCGGAGGAACCGCTGCAGGTGCTGTCGGCGGTATCGGCACCAGAGGCCCCGGCGAGCAGCAATTGGAAATCGACCGAAGATTGGTTAGCAAGCGAATCACATCGCTGAAGCGGGAACTTGCAAATATCGACAAGCGCAGGATGCGCGAGATCAAGGCCCGAACAGGATTGTTTAAGATCTGCCTCGTGGGCTATACCAATGCCGGCAAAAGCACGCTCTTGAACGCACTTACGGATGCAGGCGTCTTTGTTGAGGACAGACTCTTTGCAACGCTGGATACGCGGACCAGGAAATGGACACCCGCCAGAGGCGCAGAAGTGCTCATAAGTGACACTGTGGGCTTTGTAAAAAATCTGCCTCATCAATTGGTTGCTTCGTTCAAAGCCACGCTCGAAGAAGCTGTCAACGCTGATCTACTCTTGCATGTAATCGACGTGTCGAACCCTGATGCCCTAAATCAGATTGAATCTGTAAATAGCGTTTTGGATGAGATCGGCTGCGGCCAAAATCCCACCTTAAAGGTGCTTAACAAAGTTGATATTGTCAAGAAGATCAGCCACCTTGAGATGCTGCAGACCTTATTTCCTGATGCGGTGGCCATATCGGCCAGGACGGGGTCTGGTCTCGATCGTCTGAGCGAGGCCGTCACAGTAAGATACAAAGGCGACGAAGTTCTGCTCCGCGTAAGCAGCAGCCAATCGGACGGCAAGGTCCCGAGCTTCTTACGCGCGCACGGGCAGATACTAAAAGAGCAGTACCTGGATAGCTCTGTCTTAGTCGAGGCCAAGCTCGGCCGAAATCAACTGCCCATCCTGAAAAGACTCCACCCCAAAAGCATCGAAATCGTCCAGACTTGACACCTTCATTACAGCAGTGTCACTCCTGCAAAGCCCGCGCCCTCGAATGCGGGTAGCAGGAATCCAAAAATCTTACCTGTGTTGATACTTTCAAAGCCGTATTCTACAGATGGAGTCTTATTCACCTGTTTTTGGCAAGCTGCAGGGTCGTGTCACTCGATTCTACCGCTACGCGGAAACCAACGTTGTAGACTTTCTGCCACGGTGCATAGCTCAGGCGAAAAGCCGAACGGCAGCGCTTAGGCCGGTCGTACCATGAGCCGCCACGGACGACTTTTCTGCCAGCATCAGTGATATTATTGCGGCCATCTTCGGCTCTATAGGGATATGGTAGGTAGCTGCTGCGTGTCCATTCCCAGACGTTGCCGTGCATATCATGCAGGCCCCAGGCGTTGGGTGTATATGTTCCGACATCAGCGGTGACGAGTTTCTTGTCATTGAACCGGACATCCCTGGGTACGAGATCGGGTGGGTACTGATCCCGCACATCGTATACTAAATCCCGGATTGTATAATCAGCCATATTTGCAAATTGCGAGAAGTCTGTGTCCAGGTCACCGTAGTAGAGCGGAGTATCGGAGCCTGCGCGACAGGCCCATTCCCATTGGGCTTCCGTTGGTAGCGATACTGCTTGCCCAATCTTCACGGACAGCCAACGGCAGAACGCCATGGCCTCTTTCCAGGATATGCGTACGACCGGCTGTCTTGGATTATTTAGGGCCCAGCCGAGGTCCCATTCGTTGAACATCCAGCTTCCTTTGTGCTCATACTTGCTGTCATGGGCCGGATCGAAGCATGCATACTGTTCATTGGTCACCTCGAATTTGCTTAGCCAGAAAGGTTTCTCGACTTTCACGCACGCGAGCGGACGTTCGTCGCAGTGGCCGCCTGGATCGCCCATGACGAACTGGCCCGGTGGGATCAGAACCATTTCAAGTTTGACACCATTGCCAAGCTCAATCGTGCGATTGATAGGTCCGGCGACTGCTTGGCGTCGTTTAGCTTCGGCGGCGCTGAATGGCCAACCAGAAACACGCAAGATGTCAACCTTGACATCGGGCATCGGCTCGGGTTTGACCAGTTCAGCAGTCCTGACGGGCATTTC
>JGI2173J19968_10001300_pt1 | contig 10023 bp, 8 predicted proteins | sample DeeMarSWOR136_30_FD_19968 | JGI IMG/M metagenome (IMG submission 19968) | reverse complement strand
ATTTAGATACGATTCTCGAGGGCCTTGAGAATTATGAAAGAACTCGTAAGACAGATAAGTAAGGACCTTAAGGTAACAAGGGGCGAGGCAGAACTCATACTAGCCTCTCTGCTCGACCGACCGCGATTTGGGATCTACTCCAATAACAAAATCGACGACACAACACGGAAATTTCTCAAGATGAAATTGTTGCAGTTAAAGCAGGGTGTACCAATTGAGTACATTACCAAAAAGGTATATTTTTTGAATTATGTGCTGCGCATATATCCTGGTGTCTTCATTCCAAGATTGCAGTTAAAGCAGGGTGTGCCAATTGAGTACATTACCAAAAAGGTATATTTTTTGAATTATGTGCTGCGCATATATCCTGGTGTCTTCATTCCAAGACTCGAGACAGAATATTTCATTGAACTCATCGAAAAAATGCCATACTTCGCTCCGAAAGAAATTTTAGAAATAGGAACAGGATGCGGCGCGATATCAATTGCCCTCGCAGGAGTTTTCCCCAATGCGACTATTACTGCAACCGATGTCTCTGAAATCGCCCTATCGTGTGCTCAGGAGAATATTGAAACATATAATCTACAAAAACGTATGACGCTATTGCGGCGCAATATGTTTGATGGAATTTCAGAAACGTTTGATCTCATCGTTTCCAATCCACCCTATATACCGCGTTCGCGGCTACAATCACTACCAAAGAGTGTTAAAGAGTTTGAGCCGATTGTTGCTATCGATGGTGGTGAGAACGGCACACACTTTATACATAAGTTGATCAAAGCAGGCAGGCCCCATCTGAACGAAGATGGAATCATGGCGGTGGAAATAGATGAAAGTCAAGTAAAACCTTTACAGAAATTTCTTAGTTCGAATATATCAACACCTTTTTCTTTTAAGAAAGATTTATTTAGTCGCTTTCGCTATCTTTTTTTGAGGAACTTTAAAAATGAAAAAAGTAAAAATAATCGTTAACACAACAAAGCCCGATGCAAAAAAGATCTACGCAGAGGCTAAAAAGGTAATTCAACAAAGTGGTTTTGCAATCTCCGAGCGGGCTGATTTTATCATCGCAGTAGGTGGTGACGGAACACTTCTCAGTGCTGCAAATCTTTACGGCAAGAAAGGCATTCCAATCCTCGGAGTAAATTCTGGAGGCCTTGGATTTCTAACCGACATCACATTTGAACAACTCGCTGATTCATTGACTGAAATTAGAACAAGAAAAATTGTTATAGAAAAACGGATGGTGATACAAGCACGTTTTAACCAAAGTGTGCTCTACGCCCTGAATGATTTAACGATAACCACCCGTATTCCCGGAAGGGTCGTCGAATTCTCTGCCATTATCAACAGAGAGTATATCTGTCGATTTATTGCTGACGGAATAATAATTGCGACTCCTACAGGCTCCACAGCATACTCCTTAGCCACAGGTGGTCCGATTCTCATCCCCACTACAGAGGCAATTATAGTAACTCCAATAGCACCGCATACCCTTTCAGTGAGACCAATTGTATTGCCTTCAGAGAGTGTGGTTGAAATAAAGGTCGGCACAAAAGGCCGGGCACTCTTAGTCGCTGATGGTCAACGGAGCAGATTAATACGTAAGGGACATAGAATAAAATTCACCAGGGCAAAGTATTATGTAAGACTTATCAAACCACTTCATACAACCTTTTTCCATACACTCCGCGAAAAAATGCAGTGGGGAGGACGGGAGGATGCTTAAATTATTAAAGGTGAAGAATTTTGCACTGATGGAAGATTTGACAATAGACTTTGAAGATGGATTGACCGTCGTTACCGGTGAAACAGGTGCTGGAAAATCAATGATTGTCGAGGCAATTGCCACATTATGCGGAAGTCGGATGGAGGATGTGCTCATCCGCAGCGGTAAGAACTTTGCAGAGATAACAGGTATTTTTGGAATAGGGGAACTTTTGAAAGAAAGGTTGATAAAATCTGGCATTGAAGTCGATATTGACATCATCATTAGACGAAAAATCGAACGGGGGAAGAGGCAAAATGCATACATAAATGATCAAGTCGTGAGTCTCAATTTACTCAGAGAAGTGGCCCAGGAAATGGTTGACCTTATTGGACAATATGAAAACCAGTCCTTATTTTATGCGAAAAACCACTTACTCCTTTTAGATTCGTTTGCTGGGATAAATAATGTAAGACAGGTGTATGCAAAAACCTATAACGAATATAAAGGTCTACAGAGTAGGCTGGATGATCTCCTTGAAACAGTGAAACAAAAGGATGAGAAGACAGACTACTTGAAATACCAGATTGAAGAAATCGAAAAAGCTAAGCTTCAGCCAGGAGAAGAAGAGACATTGATGGAAGAGAAGAATCTCCTTCTCACGAGCGAAAAACGCTCTGTGCTCTCGGCTGAGATCATAACGCATCTCTACGAAGCCGAAGGTTCGGTGCTTGAAAACTTAGCCAAAGTAGAAAAACAGCTTGCCGAACTGAGTACACTCGACCCAAATCTTGGAATAATGCACGAACGGTTAGATTCTTTGCTTTCATCAGTAGACGATATTTACCGCGAGATGAGTAGNTACCACAATCGAATAGATTTTTCTCAACAACGCCTCGATGATGTCGTTGAGAGATTAGAGACAATANATAAGATAAAGAAGAAGTATGGTAAGACAATAGACGAAGTGNATAATNACCTGGNCCTTATTAAGAAAGACTTGACTCTCATCGANACTCACGATGAAGAAGTAAAGAGAGTAAAAGGAAACTTGGCTGAAATTAGGAAGAGAATGTATGAACAGGCTGAAGAGCTCTCAAAAACCCGACACACTGCAGCAGTTTCTTTAAAGAGAAGTATGTTACAGCTCGTATCCCAGCTAGGCATGAAAAAGGCTCATTTTGAGGTAAGATTCACTGACAGAGAGATAAGCGAGACGGGCAAGGACGATGCAGAGTTTTATATCTCAACAAACCCTGGAGAAGAATTGAAACCTCTGCGGAAGATCGCCTCGGGCGGCGAAATCTCTCGAATCACTCTTTCGCTGAAGACAATTCTGTCGGGGGTCGATAAGATTCCCACCATAATCTTTGATGAAGTCGATACCGGAATTGGTGGGAGAGTTGCAGAGGCAGTAGGTGATCTTCTTGCGGAGGTGAGCAAACACCATCAGATCATCTGTATCACTCATCTTCCACAGATATCTGTTTCGGCAAATAACCATATCCTTGTCAGGAAGGAGATTAAAGGTAAAGAGACATTTACCAAGGTCGAAAAGCTAAGAGGAGAAATGAGAAAAATGGAGATTGCTCGCATGCTTGGTGGTAAAAAGATCACCAAAAAGACAGTGGATCATGCCGCTGAGTTTCTCCAAAAGACTCAGCGGAAATGAGTGTGCTGGGCTCGTGTCTTTCTTATGTAGTGAGAGGGCTATATTGTAGATAAATGGATATTAAAAAGCAACCGATAACAATCTCTAACATTATTACGCTCTCAAGACTCATATTATTACCGTTTATTGTTTACTTTCTGCTGAGCAATCAACGTCTTACTGCGTTCATCATAATGTTGATCTCATTACTCTCTGATGCTATCGATGGCTATCTTGCAAGAAAATTGCATCAGGAATCTGAGGCAGGGAAATTTCTCGACCCGCTCTGTGATAAAATCTCACTTATTGTCATCGTAATAACCCTTTTAGTAATTAACGCAATGCCCCTGTGGGGTGTCATAATCTTAGTCGCGCGCGATATCTTGATTCTTCTTGGCAGTTACGTCATGTGGAGACACAGATCTATAGTTTTTAAATCAAATATACTCGGAAAAATTACAGGTATTATACTTGGCGCTATCATCCTCGCGTTCACACTCAATTTACAGCGAACAGGAGAGATACTGCTGTATCTAAGCATCCCTGTAATAGTCGGAACATTGACCGTCTATTGGGGGAGATATATCAAGGTAATGAAAGGAGCACGATGAAACCCATATTCTTCACAAAAATGGAGGGCTCCGGTAATGATTTTTTGTTAATCAATAATTACAATGGATTGCTTAATGATATTGTCCAGGATAGTAACAAACCAGAGCTCGTAAGAAGAATGACGCATCGCCATTTAGGCGCTGGTTCAGATGGTGTACTCCTGATGGAAAAGGCAAATGATTTTCCCTTTGGTATGAAATATTATAATAACGACGGTAGTGAGGCACCGGTGTGTCTCAATGGTGCACGTTGTATTGTCGCTTACGCTTTCCGTTTAGGTCTCATTAAAGACAAGGGAAAATTCCTCTCTGCATATGGACCGATTGGCTTCTACTATAAGAATGGCTCAATCAGTATTGAAGTCCAGCCGCCCGTTGACATTAAGATGAATTTTAGTTTCACGCTGAATCGTAAGAAGATACGCGCTAACTTTATAAGGATAGGAGTCCCGCACTGCGTCATCTTCGCAGATTCATATGACGATATTGATATCAAAACACTGGGGAGTGCAATCCGCAGCCACAAGACCTTCAAACCAGAAGGTACCAATGTTAACTTTGTGAAGGTCGAGAATGACCATATCTATGTCCGAACCTATGAACGCGGGGTAGAAGATGAGACACTCTCCTGTGGCAGTGGTGTTTTGGCATCAGCCTACATCGCCACGAAGCTGTTTTTGGCGCAGTCACCAGTAACCTGCAAAACAAAGGGGGGAGAGTTATTGGCAACGATAAAAGACAAGCTTTATCTTGAAGGCACCGCGCACTATATATATGATGGTGTCTATTACTTGTAATAGAGAGTTTTAGAAACAAAGAAAGCATTAAAAATTACTCCAGTTGTTTAAACAACCCAAGCGTGAGATAGTGAACATTCCCTCCAACCTCTTCTCTATCAACAACAAAGGATGCGAATAGTTTTGGTGAAAGGTAACTATATTCTGCCCTTAAAAAGGTCGTCTTATTGAATGCAAACCCATAACCAGCAACTGGTCCATGCGCTCCTGATCCAACACGATAGCCTCCCCAGACTGCATGATTTGTCGGTCGGGGATTGTGGAGCAGTAGAGTTGATTGATAGGCAGTAAAATCAGCAAGAACCGCTCCTGTTATCCATTCTCCATCGCCCCACACAGTACCCATAATCACTGGTGAAAAAACAGATCTTAGGGTCATGACTGAACCATTCAGCTGCACTCCTGCATATGGTCTTGTATAAACTGCAAATCCTTCAACATCAGGATCTGACCATGCTAACGGCGCGCCGATCACTTCTAAACCACCAATTAGACCAAGCCATCCATGTTTACCCAAGGTGTATGACGGATTGTAGTACAAACTGAAGCTCGCAGATGGATAGGTTTGACTGTAGATTACACCTTCTTCCTTATCAATAATCCATTTGTTGTACGCAAACGCACCACCAATCTCATGTCTTACACCAGGAGTATTGTTGGGTATAATGAGCTCATTTTGAACATGTGGTGATATGACTCTTGCCGCACAATTTAGGACAAAACAACTGATACATATTAATAAATTTAAGATAATGTATACATTCTTTATCTTCATTGCCCCTCCTTTGATTTTGCGAAACAAAACATAATATCGTTGCAAACGATTTACGATTTTAATACTTTTTTGATTCTCGGCAATGCCCACTCGAGCTCTCTCTTTTTAATAATGAGCGGCGGCGCGAATCGAACGACCATCTCATGGGTCTCTTTGGCAAGGATACCCTGGTTCATTAATTTCTCGCAGTATCTCCTTGCTTTTTTCCTCAATTCCACGCCGATGAGCAGACCCTTTCCTCTAATTTCTCTAATGACTGGACTCTTAATACCCCGCAATGCTTCCATGAACCAATTTCCTAATTTATACGCCCTTTCAGGAAGTTTTTCTCTGATAATAACATCGAGTGCGGCAATGCCAATGACAGCGGCTAAAGGATTACCTCCGAACGTCGAACCATGGTCACCAGGATTGAGCACATCCATTATATGATTGTCACACAGAATGGCTGAAATCGGATAGAATCCACCACTGAGTGCCTTGCCTATAATGATTATATCTGGCCTCACGTTATCATAATCACAGGCAAAGAGTCTGCCAGTACGTCCCAGTCCTGTTTGAATCTCATCAGCAATAAACAAAACATTATGCTTTTTGCATATCTTGTAGCATTCTCGCAGATAGCCCCTGTCTGGTAAGACAACTCCACCTTCCCCTTGTATTGGTTCGATTAAGAAAGCCGCGGTATTGTTCGTTATTGCTTTCTCTAATGCCTGAGGATCGTTGTATGGAATCACGGTAAAACCTGGAGAAAAGGGACCAAATCCATCGTAATATTGCTTCTCAGATGAGAAGCCTACAATTGTGGTTGTCCTTCCATGAAAATTATTTGTGCACACGATAATCTCAGCGCGATTCTTTTTCACTCCCTTTTTATAATAGCCCCATTTTCTCGCAACCTTGATTGCCGTCTCTACTGCCTCTGCCCCTGCATTCATGGGGAGTACCTTTGCATAGCCAGTCAATAGACACACTTTCTTGAGGAAAGGAGCCATCTGATCATTATGAAATGCACGTGATGTTAATGTCAATCGACCTGCCTGCTTCTTTAATGCCTGCAGAATCTTCGGATGGCAGTGCCCTTGATTCAATGCCGAGTAGGCGCTGAGCATATCAAGATATTTATTGCCTTCAACATCCCATACCCAGACACCCTTGCCTTTCGTGAGCACTACGGGTAAAGGATGATAATTATGTGCACTGAATTCTTCTGTTAAGGTAATATAGGCTCTGTTTGTCTTCATTAAACCTCCGTTTAAGATGATTACAGAGATGCAACTGAAGATTACGGCGATGATATGGCCATAATCATATCTATTTTAATGATTTTTTTTACTTTTTCAAGGATAGGAATGTTGGTCTCAGTAGGAAAAGACATGCTACGACTGAAACTAAAAACGCAACAAGTGAGATAGTGCTCCCCATATTAAAATAGGGTGATATGTATGCAAATACAACTTCGTGCCTGCCTGCAGTCAGGTAGACTGTCCTAAAGGTGTAGTTGGCGCGCAACAGCGTACGCTCTTCACCATCAACAAAGACCTTCCAGTCTGGATGCCAGTTATCGAGTAATACCAAGAACCCTGAATGAGCACAATCTGTATTGCAGATCACTCTGTTTGCTGAGTACTCAGTAATCTCTACCTCAACGAATGGAAGTTCCGTCTCCTGGTGTGGAACATGTGGGTCTTGTTCAATAATTACAGCCTGCCGTGGATTATACGCCTCTGATTTTAACATGTTTAACGCATCTGATTCCTCGAGAAGATAGTAATTGGGTACAATATAGGCACGCGGCAAAACGTTATCGTTCTCATAGACCGAATACTGGCGACCATTGAATGCCAAATTGAATCTTGAGAGATATTCTTTAATCTCTGCAATGGTCCTCTGTGTCTGCATGTCATACCGCGAGATATCTTCAGGCAGAGTTGGACCAATTACATACTCTATGTTGAGCATATCTACAAATTTTGGATATTGAATAAGGTGCGTAGGAGTGAACATCACACTTGTACCTGCACCAATAAATTCTTGATAGCGCTGTATAGGATTTGGTATGTATCCCCCAGCACTCTGAATATTATGATAGAGAAGATATAAATCGGTGGCATGCCCATACCATGGCGTTGGAAATACGCGAAATACTCCCTTGTCCTTCTGTATGAACCTGACCACTTCATCGGCAGCGTAGTAGACCTTTGGACTCGGCGCAGTCAACAGAAATTTGGCAACAAGCGGTACTTGGTCTATTAACGTTATCGACATAGCAGCGATTGCGAATATCCATAGTTTTATCTTGTGCCTTATGGACACATAAATCATGATAAGGACAGCAACAAGAAAGGCAAAACTGCGCCAGATTCCATTAATAAATTCTGGAAAGTTAATACGAATGTTAGACATTTTCGCCTCGGTGATTCTCGGACCTAAGGTAGAGAGATATTTGCTCCTTAAGGATTCTTGCATTGATTGAATTATTGAATCCCTACCTGCGCTGCAGATGAATGCTGTGATCACAAATACTGCGATAAGTATGCCAGCAATAATATAGAATTTCTTTTTAAAACTGTTATCGTCCTTCTTTCTAACGAAAATACTGTCAAAACCAATAGCTGCTAGAACAAGAAAGCCAAAACTCACGAGGTAGAATACGAGGGCAGGCGCGCGGAAGAGTCTAAATCCGGGGATAATTGTGTAGAAGACTCTAAAAAATGGTGTATAGCCACCAAGTGCAACGAGGAGAACAACAATAATCTCTAATGTGTAAAACCTCACATATGGTCTTTTCCAGTAGAGAATAATGGCGAACAGGGCAAATAGGAGAGAGAGTATACCAAAGTATTCAATATGCATCTTGAAATGATTGAACCCCCAATAATTATTTAACAGACCCGAATACGTGGGAATGATTAAATCAATAATTTCATGAGGAGGAAGAGACCAGGATGTTGCATATTCGTAACCGCGTTCAACGCCGCGCGCTGCAGTACCCAGCCCTCCAAGAACAGGTAGCCAGACAGCAGCCATAAGAAGACAAATAACGATGATTGCACCAATACCATAGCCAATTATCTTAATAAGATCTTTCTTGGTATTCTCTTTTCTATGAACAACTAAATAATAGATACTGTATCCAAGGATAAATAATAATCCATAATAGGTTATTTGAAAATGCCCTTCATAGAACGCAAAGGCTGTGACAAGGGCAGCCAACAGGAAGTAGAACAGTTTCTTGAATTGCAGTCCACGATGGACAAAGAAGAGCATGAACGGAAATATGGCGATACTTGCTGCCCTACCCGCATGTCCTCCAGCAGGTGTCGTTGCGAGATTCCCGATAAACTGATATACGACAGCCCCGAGCGCCGCACTATATGGCGATAATCCTATTCCCTTCAGATACAAATACATACCGAGACCAGCCAGGAAGAAGAAGATGATAAAGGTGAGTGCCAAGACTACATGGGGTGGTATAATCTCCCTTAATTGAGCAAGTGGTGCTAAAGGACCACCCACCGGCGCACCAAGCACTGGAACACCTCCAAACACATGGGGATACCACAACGGCATCTCTTCCTGCTCCACAGTCCATTTTTCAAATGGATAACCGCCAATAAGATAATCCGAACCCGCAATCATCTTGTCGGCATTAAGAAATTGAGCAAAATAGATGAGTGGCAGTATTAAGAACAGAATAATCACCATCTTTTCCCAATGGTTCTCTACGAACGTGGGTTTTGCCTGAGAAGATTTTTTTACTTTGTGCTTTTTACTCATTGTGCAATATTAAGTATAAGTATATTTATGATACAGTCAAGGACACATTCTCATTGTTTATCGCTGCTTACAGCCCTTCGTACTAAGAGTCCTATAAAGAACATGATAGTCTCAAATACTATTATCCATACACGCGCGATAAAGCTCATCGCTATTGCCAAGGGCAGAGGCAGCTGTGATGACAACAGCAATGACATCATTCCCTCCCGTACACCCAAACCACCAGGAGCAAAGAGTACGATAAATCCAGCAATCCACGACAACGTGTATGCAGCTGCAAGGCTATATATCTGTGATGCGCTAATAGGGTAGATAGAGTTAATTAATAAAAAGAAACCTATTATTTGTGCAAGCCATACGCCGAAAAAAGTAGATCGACAGTTTGAGCATATGCAGATACTTAATTTCCAACTTTATCAAAGGACGTCTTAAAATCTTCAAGGCAATATTTACGAGCCAATTGAGTAAAGGAGGATAAAGTATAATAAGCAGAACAACAATAAAAGCCATTGAAAGCAAAGGATGGAGCATCGCTGTATCCTTGGAAAAGATCAATGATATGAGGAACAGCACCAAATTAGTCAACATGAGTATACAGGTTTCAAGAATAACACTGAGCACAATGATTTCGCCCCGGATTCTCTCTGTTCTACAGAGATATACTCTCCCTAATGTATACCAGATACCACCCGGTACATACT
>JGI2173J19968_10001299_pt1 | contig 10024 bp, 13 predicted proteins | sample DeeMarSWOR136_30_FD_19968 | JGI IMG/M metagenome (IMG submission 19968) | reverse complement strand
AGGGTTCCAGGCTTGCTTGTCTTCATCCAAGTTGTTGCTGCGTGATGAGTGTATATGGAACTGGTGTTTGGACCTTGCACTGAAGCGCCATGCGCATTAAACTCGTAGCGTCCTATTTGGTAGGGGAATTTTTCGCCTTCAGGATGGAAAAACAGCGATATCCAGCTTATGTGGTGTTCAGTGGTGTTCGGGTGAGCGATCTCTTTGCCTATAGTAACTTTAACTTCGAAGATTTCATCAGCCTTAACCGCGTCCGCGCACTCGATGACTGGCACATGCTTCTCCGCCTTCCAATCTGCCTCTTGAACTAGTTCTCCGATTTTTTTCAAAAACTTTCATCTCCTATGTTATTGAATTGAGAATGGAAATTTATGGGTTTCGACTTTAGGGTTCACCGCTCAAAAAGGGTTCAAGCCTGATGGTGGGGCTGGCCGTCCTCATACCTAAATGGGTTCAAGTTGTGTTTAATATTCTCCAAAATTTAACTTTATTTTTCACGTAATACTTTGGGAATGTAAGCACATCTTGGATCAGACTCAAATACATTGCCCGTATAAAATTCTGCGGCTGTGCGACACCCCCCACATATTTCGCGGTACTCGCAGACTCCGCACTTACCTTTAAGGTTGCTCTTGTCTCTGGCTTTCGAGAAGAACTCGGAAGTCTGCAGTTCATCCCAAATCACTTTTAGCGACTTGTCCTTCACATTACCGAACCTGTGGACATCGTTGAAGCTGCAAGGTATGGCGTCTCCGTTTTCTGCAATGCTCATGAATTTGCCGAAGAAGCACCTGCCGAGAAAGAAATTGTTAAACCAATTGTCAAAATCAGCTAACCCCTTTTGCTTGGCTACGCGCGCAAAGAACGGGCAGTAAACGTTGATTTCAGGCTTACCCTTATACCTAGAACGCAAATCGTAAAGCTGATTCCAAGCCCACTCATACTGTTGAGGTGAAGGGTCAACCCTAAGGCTTTTTTCATCTTTACTGTAAGGAATGAAACCATGATAAATCACCCATCTAGCACCGTACTTCTCCGCCAAATCAAGCACATGCATAAAATCGTTAACGTTAACGTTTGAGCTGGATTCATCAATATTAGCAAACGTGTACACAAGGCAATTCAGCAGTCCCGCGTCTGATAGTTTCTCAATTGCCGAGACCGCGGCTGCATAGGCTCCTTTCCCTCGAATTAAATCATTCGTTGATTCTGCACCATCTATGCTAATCGACACGCGAACTTCATTTTTGACAATATTTGCAAAGGCTTTTCGGTCAAGTAGGCGTCCATCCGTTATGATGCTAACGTTCAATCCAATTTTCTTAGCATAAGGTATTATTTCAAAAAGATCCTTGCGTAGCAGTGGTTCTCCACCACTTATTCCCAACCAGCTTGCCCCAAAATCGTACACTTCATCCACAAGATGCAAAGCGTCCTGAGTGCCCATTTCATCTGGGAAAGGGGGTTTTGCCGCGGAAGCGCAATGTAAGCAACTGCTCTTACAGGCGAAAGTGCATCGCCAAGGCAAAATGTACAAAGGTCCCTTCTTCATCAATGAATCCACCTCAGTTAAACCTCTGGAAGATGGCTATTTAACTCTTCATGCAGAAACAAACCAAAAGCTTGCCTTGATAGATTAATCAGAATTTGTAGAAATTTCCAACGCTGTTCCATACGAGAGCCTTCGGAAATGTTTTGGCTATGGCGCACATTGCTCTCCATCCCGTGCAATGTGAGGGCACGATTAACTTGGGGTTTATTCGCTGCAGCTCTTTGATAGTTGGCTGGATTCTACTCTCGAATTCTTTTCCGGCAAGGTGAAAACCTCCCATTACGGCGTGAACTTTCTCTGTTCCCGTAATCTGCTGCGCGTAGGCTATTGTGTTTATTATGCCCGCGTGGGCACAGCCAGAGAGGACTACTAAGCCTTTTCCTTTGATGTTGATTGCAATTGCGCGTTCATCTCGAATTAAAGGGTCAGATTTCCACGCACCGCTCACGAAAGCCTTGTGTTGCGTATAACCTGTTTCAAAACTCGTTTTCCGAGGAATTTCACCCGTTATGCAAACCATGCTGTCAGCTATTAGAGAAGGTCTCTTCGTGCGGACAATTCGAGCTGGACTTAACTGTGCTTCCGTTGGAAACTTCGTATATCTTCGAATTGTTCCGTTTGAACGCCTTGTTCCCCTCGTCTCAAACATGTCCTCGTGGACAATTATGGGTAAGTTGACTTTGTTAATGGCTTTGACTGTGGACAGCAGTCCGCCGAAATGGTCGTAATGCCCATGAGACAGAACAATACCTTCTACTTCGCTTAGGCTTATGCTCATTCGCTTCGTGTTTTCAACAATTCCTTCGGCGCTTCCTCCTGTGTCAAACAAAACGCTGTTTGATTTTCCTTCGTTGAAAACTCGGATTAGCATTGAAAATCCATGCTCAGCGAGAGGCAGTTGAGTATGCGTTCTGGCCCATTCTTGACCATAGTGTTCTTTCGTCCATTGTCTAAAGGACTGGACCTGTTTGTTGTCAATTGTGGAAAGAAAATCCACAGAGTTATCTACTAGGCTTATTATCTCTGCGGCATCGGCTTCTTTAACTTTGAATTCTTGGTTACGTGGCTTCTTGCTTGCCGCGCCCATGTGAATGCGCCTCTGCTAGAGCGTACCTCTGTAGTGGCTTGTTGTTGGGCAGCCGACGCATTTTTGGTTTTCGTAACGGTTGCATGGGATGCATTCTACTTTGCATGGAGTGACTGTTTTTTCTTTATGTGCGAGGTTTTCTCTTATTTGAAGGAACTGTGAAAAATACGTGTCGCTTATGGGATAGAATTCAGATCTGCGTATTCCTTTGCTGCATCTTAGCGAGCATTTCTCTGTTGATATGCTCTCAAGGGTTTCTTGGGTTTCCGCGACGACAAGGGCAATTAGGTTATAGCCACCTATGGTTTTGAAAATATGAACCACTCGTGGGCAGTCTTTAAATCGTTCAATTAGGTTTTGCATTGCTTCGGCGCTTTCCATTTCTAGCATTACGATTGCTGGATGAAGTTTAAGCGCATTTGGATTAATCAACGCTGCCACTTTGATTGTGTCGTTTTTCAGGAGTTTTTCTAGCCTTTTTTTGGTTCCCATGCTTGTGTAGCCAATGATTTTGGCCAAGTCTTGTAATGTTGTTCTTCCGTCCAGTTGAAGTTGTGAAATTATTTTTCGGTCTACATCGTCCAAACAGTCAACCTCAGTTTATTTTATAAACAGAAAAGTATTAATAAGGTTTATGTATTAAACTATTAGCGCGTTAGGCATTTGAAGTGCAGGGGTTATGAGAAGGTTAAGAGCATGCAAGGTTGATTCTCCCAATGGTGAAATACATTTTATTCTAGAAGAAACTCAAGCTTCTGAACATTCTGAGCGCTTCAAAGATTATGATGTGGTTGAAATTAAGAAAATTTCGAGAAAAGAAGCAGCTAAGCCACTTGTTCTATTTCGTGAAGAGTGAAATTCGCGTAGAGTTGGAGAATTAAATGTAATGCCGAAGGTTAAGGTTGACTGGACCAAGTGCAACGGATGTGGGACGTGCGCTGACACCTGTCCTGCTTTGGTCTTTGAGCTTCAAGACCTTCCAGATTATCTGGACTCAAAGAAATCAGTGCCAGTCAGAGCAGACGACTGCATCCTCTGTATGACTTGCATGACTTCGTGTCCTACTGGTGCTATAACCGTGGAAGAATAGCGCATTCTGTCCCTTGGCGGCACACACTTCAAAGTGCACGCGCTAAACTAGTGGGGGGTTGTGTATATGGTTAAAAGCAGTAATGAGACTAAAGATCCGTTGCGTGTTGTACCGCATGCCAAAGGTTTTCATTTCTACACGGCTGTTGGGGATTATTGCGGAGTAAGTGTACACAGCTTGGAGGAGTTTGCTGATGCACTTCAATATGTATGTTCCAAAGCTATAGTTTTTCATTTTGAGAGGGAAGATTTTCAGAATTGGTTAAGGGACGTAATAGGTGACAATGAACTAGCGAAAAAAATAGATGACATAAAAATGTGTGAGCGGCATTTAGCGGCAGATTCTTGCAGGAAAGAACTTGTGGACGCAGTAAGGGTTCACATTCTCCAGTTGGAAGTGGCTAAAGGTCCTCCTGTCTTTGGTGAGCGGAAAGAGAGAAAAACGCACGTTAATCCCATGCGCGCCAAAAGAGTACATGGGGTTGGCAAAACTCGTGATTGAGAAATATAGAAAGCGGCTGAGATAAAGCGTCCGCGCCTACTAGCGGCGCACATTTCAGAGAGGTTAGATAACTTGACAAAAACAGACGATCTTTTGCTGGAGTTAAGTAGAACTTTCGCTGCGTACATGAAAAGTGTTTTCCCAGCGCAATACAAGAACAAGACCTACCGCTTAGTCAACAATTACGTTGCATCACATTACACGAGGTGTGACGTGTGTGGAAGCCATCCAATAATTGAGGTCTCAGTGATAAGAAGCAATGATGGTCAGGCTCTACGTATGGGAAATAACTGCATAGACCGCATAACAAACCGAAGAGTTTCCAGCTGGTTCAAAAATTACAGACGAAAACGCGAAAACCTCATGAGAAACAGAAAATACATCGACGGGATATCACTAATACTTAACGCTTATGAAATGAATGAACTTACCTTTCAGATAACAGACGGCGACGTTAAAAAGCTGAGAAAAGCACTAGAAAGAATATGTAACGGGTTAAATCCTACGAGAAGCCAGGAACAAATAGCGGAATGCTACATAAATAGAAAAGCCAAGGCTTAAACCAAAAAAGCGTTTCAATAAACTATTAACCTGCACCATAATAATTACTGGGCTAAAACATGATTGGACATTCTCTCTTAATTTATAAAAAGAAGTTTTCGTGTTATAATTTCGGGCGAGATTGATGAGTTACAAATTGTTTGTTTTCAGACATGCTGAGACGTTTGATAATCGTCGTGGAATATTCTCGGGCTGGCGCGATTCAGAACTTACTTCAAAGGGACTTGCGCAGGCACAGAGGGTCGCTGAGCAGCTTAAGCGGTACCAAATTGATTATGCTTTCACCTCGCATCTTAAGCGAGCTCGGAAAACCCTCAAACTCGTACTTGAAGCTCATCCTTCCATTCCGGTTTTTGTGGATGACCGACTTATCGAACGTTGCTATGGCTTGCTCCAAGGCAAAAGCAAGAGAAACGTTGCATGTGAAAATCCTGAATGGTTTGCTCAGATTCACAGAGGCTACGAGTTAGCTCCACCCAAGGGAGAAAGCCTGAGAATGGTTGAAAAAAGGGTGCTTTCGTTTCTGGAACAGCTGAGAGATTGGCTTGGGCAGAATCCGGGAAATGTGGCTATTTCGTGTCACGGTAATTCTATACGCCCGATAAAGAGGGTCTTTGAAAATCTAAGTTTAGAGCAGATGCTTCGGCTTGAGAGTCCACAGGACCGCGCAATGATCTATGACCTTCAACTGCGCCATTTGCGTGGTGAAAGACTGAGAGGAAAGTTAAGCATACAAAACTGGAAAGGCTTGCTTGTTTCCCGTCAAGTGAAATTAGCAACAGATCCCTTGAACCCACTGAAAAAATATTATTAGCATGCGCCAGCTTGGTTATTAGTTTATTTTATAAACATAAAGTATTAATATGGTTTATGTATTAAACTCTTTCTTCATGAAACGGTGAAGTCAATGATGGACACTGAGAAACAAGTAAAAACGAATGAAGCGCATGATCCAAAGCCAAAATCAAGTTCGAAGCCTAATGAGTATAACGAACCGAAGAGAGCAGAGTCGGAACAAGAGCAAAGGCTCAAAATGAAGATGAGTAAGATTAAGCATAAAATAGCGGTCATAAGCGGTAAGGGCGGAGTTGGCAAGAGCACCATTACCGTGAATCTTGCTATGTCCTTTGCATTACAAGGGCACACGGATAAAGTTGGCGTTCTTGATGCAGACATCCATGGACCCTGTGTGCCGAAAATGCTGGGCTTAAAAGGACAGAAGCTTGTAGGTGGACCGGCAGGGATGATTTTTCCCGTTACTGCTCGCTTGGGCATCAAGGTTGTGTCAATGGACTTTCTGCTTCCAAGCGATGAAGCTCCTGTAATTTGGCGTGGTCCACTGAAAATGAGGGTTATCCAACAGTTCTTGTCCGATATAATGTGGGGGGAACTTGATTTTCTGTTCATAGACCTTCCACCTGGGACTGGTGATGAACCATTAAGCGTTATACAGTTGATTCCAGACATTGACGGCGTGATAATAGTGACAATTCCTTCAGAAGTTTCGCAAATTGTTGTTAAGAAAGCCATTACATTCGCCAANCAACTAGGCGTTCCAGTAATAGGCATAATCGAGAACATGAGCGGGTTTGTCTGTCCCGAATGTGGTGCCAAGCTTGACATTTTCAAAGCTGGTGGAGGAAAAAACATAGCAAAAGATTTGTCGNTTCCGTACTTAGGAAAAATTCCGATAGACCCCGCGATTTGCGTTGACTCTGATAGCGGAACGCCTTTTGTCGCTGAAAACCCCGCTTCTTCGACCGTTAAGGCTTTCGCAGAAATAGTCACGAAGATTAAACAATTCTTGAAAGTTACGTAGTGGAGTTGATATAAATGAAAATATGTGTAACCTCGACTGCAAACAGTTTAGACGCTCAGATAGACCCCCGATTCGGCAGATGCTCCTACCTTATAATCGTAGACTCTGAAACTATGCAATTTGAAGCCATTCCGAATGCGGCTGCCGGTGCAGCAGGCGGTGCAGGAATTCAAGCAACTCAAACAATCGCAAGCAAAGGCGTGAAATTGCTTATCACTGGAAATGTTGGGCCAAAAGCTTTTCAAGCGCTGTCAGCTGCTGGCATAGAAATTGTGACAGGCNCCTTTGGAACTGTCAGAGATTCTGTCGAGAAGTTCAAGAGAGGCGAATTAAGCAAAACTGGTGCACCTACTGTTGGAGGTCATTTTGGTATGGGGGGTAGAGGAGGAGGTCGAGGAATATGGAGACCTTAAATACTTCAACTATGAAGAGTTTGAAGCGACAAATCAGTCAGCCTTTTTTGGCTCAAAGAGAGGAGGTGAATGAGTGCCAAACAGAATAATAGTCCCTACAGTAAGTCAAGGAGGTTTGAACGCTAATTTAGCGGAGCATTTTGGAAGAGCACCCTATTTCACCGTTGTTGACTTAACAGAAAACGGAGACATCGCGAATGTCAAGGCTGTTCCAAACGTGGGCGAGCATGGTGGAGGAAGGGGTCATGCTCACAACCACATATTGGAGTTACAACCGAACGTTATCATAGTCTATGGTATGGGTCCGAGAGGTTTGAACGCCTTTCAAAGTGCTGGAGTGGCAGTTTTAAGAGCCAACGCAAACACGATTAGCGAAGTAATTGCCGCGTATAAGGAAAACAGGCTTCAGGAACTCACCGAAGGTTGCCACGACGCGCACCACCATTAGCGTGGAAGCTGAAAGCGATGACTGCGGTTCTGGAGGTGAAAAGACGTCAAGGAAACTCTCGGAAGAAGAACTGAACTTGATGGTGGAGTCGGGATATTCCGACAAAGCCATCGAGCTTTACGTGAATAACGTTAATGTAGGAAAACTGGAGAACCCTACTATTGCCACAACCTTTCTTGGTTCATGCGGCGACCTCATAAAGCTGTATTTGAAAATTAATGAAGAAAACGTAATAGAAGACGCCAGCTTCTACTATTTGGGTTGCCCAGGCTCAGCTTCTTCAGCGTCTGCTATGACTACGCTCTTGAAAGGCAAGACTATTGACCAGGCAAAAAAGATGACAGGGGACGATATATTGACGGAGCTTGGAGGTTTACCAAAGGCAAAGCTTGACTGCACTACGCTTTCAATAAAAACGCTGCGAAAGGCTATTGCCGAGTACGAGAAACTAAAGGGTCGCTTAGAGATATAAACGAAAGTTTCCAACGTTTGTCATGAATCTTTGAAGGTGTGCAGATGATTGTGTCGGTTGCCAGTGGAAAGGGTGGAACTGGAAAAACATCAGTAGCCGTAAATATGGCGCTTTCAGTAGGCAATGTTCAACTTCTCGACTGCGATGTAGAAGAGCCGAATGCACATTTACTGTTACATCCCAATATGCATAGAACAGAACCAGTTTACGTTTTGGTTCCCCTTATAAACGAAGAGTTATGTTTGCATTGTGGAGAATGCGCCAAGTTCTGCCAATACAACGCCCTATTCGACAGCCCAGAAAAAATCTTGTTTTTTCCAGAGCTTTGCCACAGTTGCGGCGGATGCACCCTAGCTTGCCCCAGACAGGCGATTACTGAAAAAGAGCGTAGGATTGGAGCATTAAAATTTGGCTCGGCAGGAGATGTGGAACTTGTTTACGGAGAACTTGACGTTGGCGAACCAATGGCTGTTCCAATTATAAAAGCAGTTAAAAAGCAAATCGAAGACAACAAAAACGTGATTATCGATGCTCCAGTCGGAACTTCTTGTCCTGTTATAGAAACAGTTAGAGAAAGCGATTTCTGCGTTCTTGTAACAGAACCTACCCCTTTTGGTTTGCACGATTTAAAAATAACCGTGCAAGTTTTGAGAAAAATGAAAGTTCCTTTCGCAGTCGTCGTTAACCGTGCAGGTATAGGCGACAAAAAAGTTTACACATATTGCAAAGAAGAGAAAATCCCTATACTAATGGAAATTCCCTACCAAAGAAAAATAGCCGAACTTTATTCAAAAGGTGTCCCGTTCAGCCTAGAAATGCCCGAATGGAAAGAAAAATTTCAGACACTTTTTAACAAAATAAGGAAGCTTGTTGAAGAATGAAACAGTTAACGATTTTAAGCGGCAAGGGCGGCACCGGTAAAACAACAATAACTGCTTCCTTAGCTGTTTTAGCAAGAAACGCTGTTCTCGCAGACTGTGACGTTGACGCACCAGACCTTCACATGCTGTTACATCCTGAAGTGATTAAAACGCAAGAGTTTAAGGGTTCAAAGATTTCTGTTGTTGACAAAACAAAGTGTGACAACTGCGGTTTCTGCAGAGAAAAATGCAGATTCGATGCCATAACCGAAGCCATCGAAGTCGACCCTATTGCTTGCGAAGGATGCGGCGTCTGCGCTGCCATTTGTCCAACGGATGCAATAACTTTGGCTGAACGCGTTTCTGGGTATGCTTACATTTCAAAGACGAAATACGGCTTTATGGCGCATGCCTTGCTTAGTCCAGGCGAAGCAAATTCAGGAAAACTTGTCACTTTGGTCAGGCAGAACGCTAGGATTCTATCCGAAAAAGAGAACAGCGACCTGATCATAATAGATGGTCCACCTGGAATCGGTTGCCCTGTTATAGCGTCAGTAACGGGAGTAGACACTGGTCTTGTAGTCACTGAGCCGACACTGTCGGGAATTCACGACCTCAACCGAGCATTGCGACTGCTGAAGCATTTCAACGTTACACCGTTTGTTTGCGTAAACATGTATGACATAAACAGAGATAACACTGAGAAAATTATGCGCTTTTGTAAAGAAAACAGCATAGAAATTGCTGGCAGGATTCCCTTTAACCCAAAAGTCACAGAAGCAATGGTTAACGGAAAAACTGTCATAGAATATTCTCCAGAGAGCGACGTTGCAAAAGAAATTGAGGTTATCTGGAAAAAGTTACGTTCATCCTTAAAGTCTGGGGAAGGCTTTCAAAAGCCATGATAGAGTTGCTCGACGAGAAAACGATCGCTTTCGGCCCAGTTCCGTCAAGACGTTTAGGAAGAAGTTTAGGAATAAACAATATTCCACCGAAAACGTGCTCCTATTCATGTGTTTACTGCCAGCTGGGAAAAACCAGCAAGATTACTGTTAACCGGCAAAAATTCTACAATCCACGTGACATTTTAAAAGAGGTTAGAAAGAAAGTCGATAATGCCACCGTAAGGAATGAGAGAATTGACTATCTCACTTTTGTGTCGGATGGAGAACCAACCTTAGACATTAACCTCGGCAAAGAAACCTCAATTTTAAAGAAGAT
>JGI2173J19968_10001296_pt1 | contig 10029 bp, 4 predicted proteins | sample DeeMarSWOR136_30_FD_19968 | JGI IMG/M metagenome (IMG submission 19968) | reverse complement strand
TGACATTCTAAATTTCGTTTATATTTAGGTTTATTCTAGCCAGTTGCGTGATTTGCAAACTGTTTTTCCAGCAACCTTGAACTTCAAGCAGTCCTCGTAGGGACACATTTCGACGCATCGCAGGCAAAGAATACAGTTGGATGAGGTTACGTCTCCACCTTTCTCCTCGTAAACCTCTGTAACCTGGGTGGGGCATACTCTCTTGCAAATGCCGCATTTCGTGCATTTCTCCTCAACCTTGTCTAGGCGGACGCCTGATATCCACTTGAAGGGGGGAAACCTGTTGAATAAGGCTATTAGCCCGCCCAACGGGCAGATTCTACACCATGACCGCCTGAAGAAGAACGCTGCCACTGTTACTATACCCAGCACAAACAGGTTTAGCGAGGTAATGTAGTAGCCTAACTGATAGAACTGGCCCGTTGTCGGACCAAAGATCCACTCCGGTCTCATTAATCCAACAGAAGTCTCCCCCAGAATGCACAATGGTTTCATGGGGCAAACTTGGCAGAACGGCGCTGAGAAGTACATGTAGACGAAACCTCCTTTCTCTGTTCCAGGAACTAGCTGAGTCCCCGCGATAGCTTGTGCACCGAAAACAACGCTGAGAATAATAATGACAGCGAGAATGACGTAGCTGAGCTGATGGAACTTCTCATTAAATCCATCTGAAAAAGTCCGGTATTTTATTTTTAAGGCTTTTCTGAGGCGAGTAACCAGATCCAAGTACAAGCCGAAGGGACAGATCCAGCCGCACCAGAACCTTCCCAGAAGAACCGACGCCAAGATCACGATGCCGACGACAATGGCCAACCTAGTTATGCCTGAGGTATCGTAGTTTACTCCCCAGCCGCGTCCAGCATCCCAGAAAGGATAAATGTACGCTTGGATTTGCCAAAGTGGGCAGGTTATGGTTCTCCCGCAAGGATAGTAACATCCGAAAACTGGAAGTGGAAGACCATCTGGCATGGTGTCGCCAAGCTCTTTCGTCCCGAGCAAAACGTCGTGGGGTGCTATTTGCTCGGCGGGCCACGGCAAATTCTGGTGATCAATGAATATGCCCGTGAAGATTAGGAACACAAAGAGTATTTGTACGAAAAGTCTGAAAGAACTGATTTTTCGGGTCTTCTTCCTTGTTCCCCACGTTACGGCTACCACCGCAACCGTTGTCGATACAGCAGCCAGTGCGATGACGGAGTAGTTAATCTTAGTTGACAAATCAGGCTTTTCCAGAGGTGGCGCATCCGGGTCGGCTGTGGGGTCGGTTACGGTGACGAATAGTCTGTCGCATATGTGACCGTAAATGGGAAATACGTTCCAATAACCAGCCATGTCAAGCGCCTGAGTGACGCTGAACTCGCCGGTTACGTTGTCGGTTAGGACCCACTGCTCAACCCAAGTGTAGTCTGGCCTAGTGAACGTCACCCTTATCGACAGGTTTTCTTCTGCGGGACATACGTTTCCTGTCACGGTAACTGTTTCGTTTATGTAGACTTGAGTTTTGCTTATATTTGCGGTTATGTGCGGACCATAACAAGCTTCAACCGGTTGAACTTTGTCCGCGCTAATTATAAGCAAGGTGATGAGAGCTACGAGAGCAAAGCAAAGAACCTTTCGCTCTTTCATACTAGCCCCACCCATTACATACTCTCTGTAAGTTCTTATAATTTATGTAAGAAAATCTCTAAGCCAACAGGTTTAAGTTAATACAGGTCTCCACCAGAGACGCCTTGGCTGAAGGCGTAACTAAACGTATGGACAAAAAACCTTTGAGAATCATCATCTTTTCGGTCTTGAGAAGTAACACACTCTTTTATGTCGGATGCGTTTTTCTCAGTTGACTTAGAGTGATCGTTGCCAGAAACGCTGAAACTGCTCCTACTGCTAAGTATGTTACATGAGGCAGAAATGTTACATTAGTCAAACGGCTGAAGATAAAACTGAAAAGAAGGATCCCAGATACAGCTAGGGCGGTTAACGAAACTTCTTTTTTGTAATCGAAAAGTGCTTTTCCTACGAGAGGTCTTAGCGGTATGAGAGAATAAAATACTGTTATTAGGGTGAGCCACAACCCGATCTCACCTACAGATAAACCGATTTCACCTACAGTATTGACGCCTAGCATTAATAATCCTGCGAAGGGAAGCGTAAGCGTCAGAAGTAAGAGCATTTTTGACAGAACAAATAGCCCTTTAGCCTTATTAGAAATTTCTCCGCTTCGGTATCTTGTAATTCCGGGAGAACCGAGGGGAAACTGGAACACGAGACCAGAGACGAGAAACATTATTACTCCATACATCCAAAGTCTGAATTGTTTATGGACCCTACATATTCGAGCGCAACAAGCCTCAAAAAGCTCCGCAAAAATAATCACTACGCATACGGAAACCAACGCTGGAGGAATAAAATTCGCAAGTCCTGAGGTGGTTAGGAAGTTTGGTAAGCCGTTTGCTTCCTCCGCGCCAAAAACAATCGTCGCAATTAAAGCTGAAACCCCGAGGGCTGCCACTTCTCCTCTTGTAATGAAAGGCGCTTTTTCTAGGGCTTCCAACTTCGCTTTGTCAACCGTTTCGAACAATTTTTCACCATAAAGCTGTAGGAACTCTTTAAGTTCGTCAGGGAGTGGGAGTTTTGAGATAGCTGAATCGAAGGATGCGCCCAAACCGGTCAAGTGCGCCAATGTAGCAGCTGTAGCCACGGTAAATGCTCCTACCGCTGCGGCAACAACATATAGGGGTCGAAGGTATATGACTTCAGCATCGTAAGCGTTGGGGTCCTTGTTTTGCGTATATTCTTGAAGGTTTGTCAATCCGTCATTGTCGGGATCGGAAGAAGCATCTTGGGCGTCAAGAGGGTCCAGTCCATTGTCTATTTCCCACGCGTCAGGCATTTCATCGTTGTCGTCATCCGTGTCTGTTGTGTCGGGGTCACCATCTCCATCTGTATCTTTTTGAACTGTGACGCTGATCGAGGTAGTTTGGCTGTTTCCACCCGAGTCTTTAACCGTCAGCGTAACGGTGTAGGTTCCCGCTTCCGCATAAGTGTGGGTTACGGTTATGCCTGTTCCAGTGGTTCCATCTCCGAAATCCCATACGTAGCTAACGATGCCCACATTGTCGCTGGAGCCTCCAGCGTCGAAACTTACGACCATGTCCTCAACTACCAGTTTGTCTGAGCCTGCGTTAGCTACGGGTTTGGTGACGTCTGGCTTAGTAGCTGGCTGAGTGCCATCTTGCCCGGTGCTATCTTGCCCAGTGCCATCCGATGGTGTGACAGTTAAAACTGTTATGACGACAGTATCTGTAGCCCAGTTTCCGGCAGCGTCTGTAACGTTTAATGTGACTGTGTATGTGCCTGGCGTTGCGAAGATGTAATTAGGATTTTTGCCTGTTAGGGTTTTTGGCGTCACGTCCGTGAAGGCCCATACGTAGTTTACAATGCCTAAGTTGTCTGTTGAACCTGATCCGTCGAAGTTTACTTGCGTGTCTTCGTTAACTGTTTGGTCTATGCCAGCGTTAGCTGTTGGTTTTGTTGTGTCTAATATGATGGTGTCTTGATATGATGGTGAAATTAAGCCAGCGTTGTCCATGTATTGAACGTATACAGTTTTTGTGCCGTCGCCTGTTGTGAGTGCCCAAGCCTTAGAGGTGGAATATGTTTCCCAAGGCGTCCATATGATGTTGTCGTGGCTGAAACGCATTTCAGCTATGCCTGAAGTTGCGTCAGTTGCGGTTAAAGTTAATGTCACTGAGGTTGAAGTCGCATGGATATCATCGTTGTTGATTAGGACAGAGCCATAGGGATTGGTCTTATCGATTTTTATTGTTTCGGTTTTAAGTGTCTCTACGTTACCAGCTTTGTCTGTTGATTTATAATAGACGGTGGTGTAGCCTTCGTCAGCAATGGTTAAAGGCGTTGTATACGTCGTCCAAATAGTGTTGTCAAAGCTGTATTCTATGTTGTCGACTCCTGCAACATTGTCGGTTGCAACTAAAGTTATAGCGACATTAGATACGAACCAATTGTTATTTCCCAATGCGCCGTTTAAGTTGATTGAGGATGCGGGCGGAGTCTTGTCCAACTTTATTCCTGTTAACATTTTGTGAGGGAGCTCTTCATTGCCGGCATTATCCACACTCCAGTATTCTAGTGTGTTGCTACTCCCCTCTGTTGTTATGAAAGGTTGTCCACGTTCACTTGCAGTTTCGATGGCGCCATTATTAATGCGGTAAGAGGTTTCCGCTGTGCCACTGAAATCATCAATTGCCGTTAATGTGATGGTAAGGTCTGAGGTGTGCCATAAATCATCGTAGTCATGAAGAGTTGTTGGCGGAGTGACATCGGGTGGGACTCCAGAAACCAAAATTGTCTTTTGAGCTTCTCTAGAAAAGTCTTCTCCAATAAGAGTTGCACCGACAGCTATTGCTCTTAAGGTGTAGCTTCCATCTTTGCTATATTGTGTAAAGTAGTTTGTGTAAACGCCATCATTTGCGTTAATGTCACCATGTGCATCTAATCCGTCATCAAATAATGTAATGCTAATTTGAGAAGCATCGGGTCTCGTCGCGATAACCTCAACATCCGCACCAGTTAAGGGATTACCAGTATCTTCCAATGTTGCCATAATCTTTGCTGGCTCTGGATAAGTATAGCTGGGTTTGTCAGTAGCCAAATTTAGCGTAACAGTTGTTTGAGCTGTCACTTGGGCACTGAAACTTTCTCCCTCAGGAGGAACATCCACGCCAGTTACAACCATCGTCCACGTACCAGGCATAGGGGACTTTACATTATAGATTTCATAAGTAGCTGCACTTACATATCTGATAGCGGGATCTATGTCTGCAACTGCTGGATCAATCAAGCTACCGTCAGGACGTATTAACGTTAAATCAAGATCGCCAGCTGTCCAATCAACGGAGAAAGAAGCTTCCAAGACCGTTGAATCGATTATTACTTCTTGCTCGTTGATTTCATCTTGTTTTACCGTTCCTCTTGCAGACATTACTGTTGACCAACCCTTGGCAGTTGCGATCATTGATTGATACATTGACTTTAGCTCAGAAGTGCTTGGGGCATATAGATAATCTCCTCCGGTTATATCCTTAATTTCTATGAGTAGTAAATGGTCAACTCTTCCGAGCCCAATGGGATATATTTTAATGCCAGCGTCTTTAGCCTCATTTGCTCCTTGAATAGGATCACTTCCGCCACTCCAGACGCCGTCAGTAAACACAACCATAGCTGGAATGGTGCTAAATCTATGTCTTTCACTTACTAACTCTTCTTTTGCAAAATGGATCCCATCACCCAGTTCACTTCCACCACTGATAATCACAGAATCTATTGCAGACCTTAAGGAATCTCTATTCTCTTTTGTATTAAGCAAGGTTAGTCTTTTTTCAAGTGAAGTATCACCAAAGGCGACTAGACCAAGTTGGTCTCCATCGCTCATGAGATCCATAAGATATTTCGCAGCCTCTTTTGCTGCATCGAGTCTAACAGGCGGACCTTGGACAACTAACTCATAATTTACATCTGAGGGCCCAGTCGCATAAACTTCCCAAGTGCCTGGTTCTACACTGCTACTTTGAAATATACCAACATAAGCTACCCCTGTATATTCAACATACGCATCATATTTATGATCTAGAGAGTCGTAAGTTGTATAACCATAACCATACGGCGTTCCAGAAGGACTCTTTATGTACAGATGTACTTCCAGATTTTCAATAGTCTCCAAAACAACATCGAAGGTATCAACTGATGAATCTATATCAAATGTATCAACCTTTCTCCAAGTAGATGTTAAAGCGCCTGAACTGTGATGTATCACGTCACCATACCAAGACATACTCCCCGAACGGTCAATAACGAGAACTATGTCAACGTTTGCGCGTCCAAATACTGGGTAGTTGTCTTGGTTGTAATCATCAATTTTGTATGGGTGGTCCCATATTCCGTCGCTTCCTTCAATGTCTTGGTCTGGTCCGCTGCACTGGTCTATGTCTGTGTAGTCGCTCCAGTAGTTCCCGCCAGAAGGATAACCATCATCCCAAACATTCGTTGAGACTTCACTATACGCCTGTTTAGTGTTATCCACGAAGTTATTATGGTATATAATGTTGTTTGAAGAGTCGGATAAGTAAATGCCAACGTTGTTTCCTGCTATTTCATTTTCTCTTATTATGTTTTCACTGGCTTGGTTCATGAAGGAAATGCCATTGTTGGCATTTAAACTAATATTGTTGTTGTAGACCATGTTGCCTGTTGAAGGCCAGTCTATATGGATGCCCGACCCTCTATTGGAATGGACCGTGTTGTTGTAAATGAGGTTGGAGGAGCCGTGGTTGGTAGCGATACCCCATTGATTGAAGTACGCTAAATTGTTATATATCGTGTTGTTGCTGCTCCAAACGGCTTCAATAGCACCGTAAGCGCTACTATTGTATACAATGTTGTCATAGGCACTGTTATTCCCTCCATTGGCGAACACGATTCCTCTGTCACCGCTGAAACACACAATATTTTCGTGAACTTCACAGTACCGTGAATCCTCGACGTTTATGCCTCTGAGCCCAGCATTTGTTACTGTGAAATTGCTCATGTCAACGTTGTCTGCGTCTATTCTGACAAGGTCTTGTGTAGGATCTAAGCCACTGCCATCGATAATTGTGTTAATTCTGTTTTCGCCTATAAGCGAAATAGACTTGTTTACAACTACATTCTCATAGTATGTTCCAGCATCGACTGAAATCGTGTGTCCATCTAGGGTTTCGTCAGCGTTTATCGCTTCTTGGATCGTTGTGTAGTTTTTACCAGTGTTAGGGTTGTGGACTGGTTCTGCTGGGTCTGATATAACTGGTTTTATAAAAACTACACCCGTTGCCGTTGACAAGAGCACCACTATAAAAGCCAAAAAAACAATTTTCTTCACATTGCATGTGCGCACGCATATCGCTTTTTTAATGGGCGCGCGCAGGAACGTGTATACCATGCAATAATCTACCAGTTGCACCGTATCAGTGCTGTTATAATATAACATTTATGGTGAATTCTTCTATCGGAATGTAGTATTTATGATAAATCCTTCCACAATCTATGCAAAGTTCTCCCAAATATTGTTTGTCGATTCAAGTTCGGCTTGGACACCAGTATGTTTCAAGATAAAGAACACTAAGTCTAGCTTTTGATTGAAAACCTCACGACAAAAAGGGGAGCAAAAGATTGTGCGTTGATTTTTCCAGCGAGATCTGTTGGATCTAACGTGGTTTGAGTCGTGACCTATAGGGGTCCATGCCTAAATGGAGCGGGTCCGCTGGGATTTGAACCCAGGACGTTCAGCTTAGAAGGCTGACGCGCTATCCGTGCTGCGCCACGGACCCTCAACGGAGTTCATAATAAAACGCGTTAAGATATAATTTTACCTATCGCCTGCTTGCCGCGGTTCCCAGCTAAAACTGCCCAGGTGTTCAGGTTACCCAGTCTGGAGCCACGTTTTTCTTGAAAACCAAGACTTGAACATACCCGATAACCGTTATCGTTATCCACACAAAAGAGTAGAAGAAGTAGTAGACGAAGAGTTCATGAAGTTTTATTTCGAAACCAAGCTTTCTAGAAAAAGCATAAAAAGTAACCGCAGTAATCCCGAAACTAGCCAGTGAAATTAGTAATGCCTTAAGCAAGTCAGCCGTTGCAAGAGATACAAGGAAAACTGGCAACGCAATGTTGAATTTCACTGATAAGAAGAAAGAAAATATTAGAAGCGACTCGTGCATCCATGTGCTTGGCACTGCCACAGTTAGGAAGAACACCATGACAGAGGGGTAGAGGAAAAACAAGCCGGGAAGGAATATCTGNGGTTTTTTAAGGCACCTTTTAAACAAATCCTTATACCATTCTCTCAACCACAATGCTTGGCCTATAGCCCATCTTTTCCTCTGCTTAACCCATTTACTCCAGTTTGAATGCACCACATTTTGCACTTCAACTTTCTTGGTATAAGCGAAAGAATGGTCATCGAGAAAAACTCTCGTGGCGAGGTCCAAGTCTTCAGCCACAACCGTTCTGAATCCGTCTACTGCGTCAAATGTTTCTCTTTTGATGGCGAATGCAGCACCGTTGGTTGCTGGGCATTTTTGTAGATTTTTTGAAGCTATCCATGCGCTGATGTTGAACGTGAAATATTCATAATACGCCATTTTTGATAAGAAAGAGTTTTTTGTCACTTTCTTTTTTATGTCAAGAATGTCGGTATGCCTCATTTCTTTGATTATCTTCTTCAAAAAGGCCGGGTCGTCTGGCAATTCTATGTCAGCATCTAAAAACAGTAGCACTTTGCCTGATGACAGCTTTACAGAATTGTTCAGGGCGTTTGCTTTTCCAATTCTCTTCTGGTTAATTATGAATTTCACGCTGTTAAAATGTTGAATTTTTTCTAAAAATTGTTCATTAGGCGCGTCAATGGTTACAAAAATTTCTTTGTTAACGTCTTGTAAAACTAGTTTATTCAGTATATTGGGCAATTGCTTGGACTCTTTGTAGACGGGGATGAAAACGCTGATGGCCGTCACAGTCAGTCCTCATGAGCTTTTTGGTTCTCTCGTACTTTGTTTCGATTCTATTTATTAGTTTCTTTAAAAAAGGCTGTTGAAAGGCTTGTTACCCATAAAATTCAGAGCTTTCTTGTGACAAATATGACCCCGCCCGTGGGAACCATGCTTATGGCGAGTTTGGGTGAAACCAATTCCAGTTTTCTGAGTTAAATTTTCCCAAGGAATCAAACAGGCATGTTATAGGTAAATTCTTATTTAAGCGGTGGATAGCTTACTGCCTGTATGAAAAAGGTTAAGGCTTTAGCTTTGCTTTCGGGCGGTTTAGACAGTACTCTTGCTGTTAAACTAATTCTTAAACAAGGTATTGATGTTGTAGCCGTAAACTTTGTGACCCCCTTCTGTTTGTGTAAAAAAGGCGGGTGCGGAGCAACTGAAGCCGCCAAGCAGCTAGGCGTGCCTCTTAAGGTTGTGAATGTCGGCGATGAATATTTGAAAATGGTGCGAAAACCCAAGCATGGTTATGGCAGGAACATAAATCCATGCATTGACTGCAGGATATTCATAGCGAAGAGGGCAAAGAAATACGCCGAGGAAATAGGAGCAGACTTCATCTTCACGGGTGAAGTTCTCGATGAACGACCCATGTCCCAACATTCCAAAGCCATGAAGATAATTGAAGAAGAGGCTGGCTTGAAAGGCAAAATATTGAGACCGCTATCAGCAAAGTTGCTTCCTGAAACAGTCATTGAGAAAAAAGGCTTAGTGGATAGAGAGAAGCTGTTGGATATTCACGGCAGATCGAGGAAGCCGCAAATTAAACTCGCTGAGAAATTCAACATAAAGGATTATCCGTGCCCAGCAGGCGGGTGCTTGCTTACGTACAAGGAATATGCCAACAAACTGCGAGACCTTTTCAAGCATAAGAAGCGATGCTCCATGGCGGATGTGTCTTTGCTGAAGGTGGGCAGGCACTTCAGATTTGGCGAAAACAAGATAATTGTGGGAAGAAACGAAGCGGAAAACAAGATTTTAACGGCGAAGAAGGCGCGGAACGATTATTACTTTGAGGTCCCTGATATTGGCAGTCCAATAACTGTTCTTCAGGGAGCCAAAACTAAAAATGCCATTAAAGCGGCAGCGGCGTTAACGGCGTTCTATTCAGATGCAAAAAGCGACAAAGTCACAGTTAGTTTTGGCAGAGGAAGCCTAGATAAGTCCATAACCGTGTCGATTCCCACGCGGGCTGAGGTGGAAAACCTCAGGATTGGCAATTGCTGAACAGTGAATGTTTGCGTCTCTGCATATTCCTACCCTGCTATATACGTGGGTATTTGTTCAGTTTTGAGAAAAATATTTTAATGCACGATGAGACAACATTAGCTTGAGGAGTTTGCATGCCTACAGCGTTTGTATTGATAAACACCGAAATAGGTTCCGAGTCAGATGTGCTGAAGGATCTCAAAAAAGTCGAGGGAGT
>JGI2173J19968_10001293_pt1 | contig 10037 bp, 8 predicted proteins | sample DeeMarSWOR136_30_FD_19968 | JGI IMG/M metagenome (IMG submission 19968) | reverse complement strand
TATATGGAAAAGGTACTCTTCAAAAGGAAAAAGAGCTTGAAGGAGGCTTCCCTTCGGGAAATGGATCAAATTTGGGAGGAGGCCAAGGAATTGGAGTCCCTCACCCATAAAAAAGCAACTCCGCCACGTTGAGCTGATATTCATTGGAATCGAGGGGCTTGGCGATAGTATTCCTGTATTTTCCCGTCTCGTTATCTATCTCCGCTAAATCGATTATTCCCCTTCCCCTGTACTCCCCATCCTGAAAATTGATCTTTAATACCTTCGGCCGATCAATCAACTCCAGGTCCTTGTTGGGGGCCACTACAATGCCCATCTCCCCATTTTCGAAAACCACGAGGGTACCAATGGGGTAAAAACCGATCATATGCACGAACAGCTTCACCAAGGTTGGATCGAAATCCTTGCCGCCTCGCTCCTAGGAGCCGTAAGAATTGACTGAGTGGTTTCTTAGGCTCGAAAAAGTCAAAGCCCTTAAGGGAATCCGTGTCTTATAAAAGATAGTCCGCGCAGCTACAGAACCCTGTCACTCTCGTGGAGCTAATCAAATAGTCCCTGTTTGATCCATCTATATTCTAGAGAGGGGTATGATCAAATTCCCATAAATTTGTAGTCCAAAAATATTCCCTTCCCTCCTTTTGGAGGACCCGCAATACCTACGACCAAGATCCGCCCTGCGCCACTGTCAAAGAGGAACTGTGCAAAATGCCCTGGCCCACCTAGTCCAGGTATAAAACCCGTTTGAACATTATCAAATTGTCCGCCACCCTGAGCCTTCACAATAGAAGGCGTTACAATGGGTCTAAGAAAATTGCCTGATAAGGCTGAAGCAATTATTGTTAAGATTATGTTCGTATAAAGGTCTGTCTTCATATTTTTATCCTCCTTGTATAGTATGCCTTTTTGCCGACCATAAGCTGCGAAAGCAAGTCACCGAGGTTTTAGGTCGGACTACGAAGCATATTTTCCTGTAACGATACTTCTTAATGATCCCAAAGGCCGCCGTGGCTTCTTCCTTTTTGCCACCGAAGTCCAGAATCCAATGAGAGCCCTCGAGGATCTTCCAGCGGGCGCATTGCAAAAGTGCTTTCAATTCTTGGTGGAATCTTTCATCCCGTTGCGGTTCTGCTCCACTCTATTAGAGTTTTAGCCTCTAATGCATTCATGTTGGCTCCATCGGGGAGCTGCTCTCAGGGTTATCGTTGATTACCTCGCGGTGAAGCCGGTATCCAGAACACAAAAAGTATTCCTGGTGCAAAAGCGCAACGTTCACGGCCGTGCCCTATCGGTTCGGTGTATTCATAAAGCACGTGCACTACTCTGGGGAAAGACTGGATCGAGCGCATAATGTCAACATTCCCCCCTTTCATAACCAATCAGATGATTAACGCGGATGTGGAACTAGTGGCGACAGAGCATCTGCTAGGTCATAGCTGGATCACGACCACCCAACGCTATTGCCGCATCTCCAACCGCAAAGTGCAGAGAGATTATTACAAGGTGACGCGGGTAGTATTGCAAAGTACTGCTCACAATCAATTTGGTACCTGACTAGAGAAGAAAATCATGAGAGATTAAGACAGCATAATATACTAAAATTAGTAGGAAGATCAGATTTTATTACAAATAGAGCAAGAAATAGACATATCAGTATACTGCCGGAAGAGGTGGCAAAAAGATTGACTTAATTTTTGGCTATGATAACATGGGGCCGAAATGCCCATGGACCCGCTGGGGGGAAATAGGTTCACTGGCCTCAAAAAAGAGATGGAATTTGTTTTTTAGGTAAGGTGGAAAAAAAGCAAAGGAGGAATGAAGATGAAAAAAAGAGCATTTTCAATTTTAGGCATGGTATTAGCCATAGGTGTTATGGGTGGTTTTATCCTTTACAACTCAAGCTTTGCCGCTGAATTCTCCGCTGACATGATTCATAAAACTGGGAAGGAGACCGTCAAAGGGAAGGTTTACATTAAGGGCAACAAGATAAGGCAGGAAATGGTGAAGGAAGGTGAAAAAGGTGTGATAATTATACGAATGGACAAAGGGGTCATGTGGAATCTGATGCCGGAGGAGAAGATATATATGGAAATGCCTGGCATGGGAGATGTGGTGAGTGATCCCGAATATGAAAAGAAATTAGACCAATTGGCCAAAAGAAAATATCTTGGAAAAGAGAGAGTAAGTGGATACGTATGTAAGAAATATGAATACATTTATCATGATAAATCCATGGGAACCTTGATCCAATGGTTTTCGGAAAAACTTAACTATCCCATAAAAACGAAAACGAAGGGACAGCCCGGGGGCATGGATATGCTCATAGAATACAAGAACATAAAAGAAAAGAGGCTCCCAGATTCACTGTTCGAAATACCACCGGGCTATACAAAGATGTCGATACCGGGTATGCCCAAGTAATTACACGTTCCGGTTTGAAAAGAGAATCTCCTTTCCTTATACCCGGATTTATCCTTATAGACATAACTTCCCGGCCCTGAGGGAACTTGTTGTCAGGCTCTGCTGGAACAAATAGAGCGAACCATAGAAGATCGGGTTTGAATCGCCATGGCTTCGTTTTGTTTATTACCGAAGTCCAGAATCCAATGAGAGCCCTCGAGGATCTTCCAGCGGCCACGTACCTTCTTTACCTCAATATTGGCCGGATTGAAACTCACACAGTCTTCGCCCCTTAGGGATCCACCAGGCGCTCCGCCGTTCACGAGATAATATTCCATCGACGGGTCACGACGCCCAACGAAGCACTGTTGGTTCATACGGTAGTGCTTGATGATACGCAGGGCTTAGCGAGCCTCCCTTTCGCTAATTTCTATTCTCCAGGCCTTTCTTATTCTATACTGAAAGTGACTTCATATTTGTTGTTCTCACGAGCCCATTCCGGCTCTCTAAGTTCATTTCTTGGATCCACTTCAAACACAGCGTTGTATACCCCTTTTGTCCATTTTTTTTCTTTATTCCAATAAAATGGCGCAACCTCAAATTTCTTAATATTATATTTATAGGTTGTTGAATATCTCCTATGAGGATAGACATTTCCAAAACCTGCTTCTTCTTGAAGCACAACGTCATTTAAAGGTTGCTTTAGTATAGACCACATAATTGGAACACGGTTCAAAATTTTACTACCGTTATTCTGTACAAATACTTCAAATTTTATGTATTTTGTTTTCTTTGAATAAAATGGGTAGTGCTTTTTCTTAGTAAATTTTCCATACTCCAAAAATCCGCAAGTCAGCTCGACTTCAGGTGGAATAATTTCAAATCGTCTATCACTTTCATCTCTTATTTTGTCATCTAGAGATGTAACAATGAGGTTGTATTTTTCTGTCCGTAACTTTGGTGAGACTCTCCATTTGTATGGCGACGCATTTTGTCCAGTTTTTGCAAGAAGATGTTTAACTCCTTTCTCGTCCTTTATCAATATTTTGACTGGCCCAATTTTCCCACTGCTTTTCCATCGAATCTTGAATTCTTTACCTTGAACCAGTTTTTCACCACCGTTAGGATGGAGAACCGTTATCTTTCTCTTAGCTGTAATGTGGAAAGATCTATCACTTCTATCTTTCACATTTTCATCAGAGGTCATTACATAAAGCAGGAATATATCCCCTTCAGGGATGTTTTCGGGAACGGTGTAGCTGTATCTCCCAGTGTTTGGCACGCTTTCCGCAATCGTGTACCATTGACCTTGCCATTTCTCGAGCATTATTTTTAACTTGCCTCGAATACCTTTGCTTGTCCACTGGATGGTGTAACGACCACCTTTGTACCAAGTTTCTCCACCATTAGGGGATAATACCTTGATTGTAAGAATTTCCAATTTTTCTGGTTTTGTTGGCTTTACTCTCTCAAATTGTTTTTTTGGCTCTACTTTTTCAAACTGAACCTGAGAATACGCGACTTCTGTAAATAATAAGACAGTGATTAAAAATAAAAGATATTTTTTCATTTTTACTGCCCTCCTTTTCATAACTAATCTACCCCTAATGTCTTCTTAGCATAAAGGTTTTGGTGAAGAGGTTATTCTCCTCGTTGTTTTCCTTGTACTCGTCATTGGGGTCTACAATGGCGTTTACTTCCACTGATTTCCCAGACAGTATCTTCCGAGACGGCCTTATATATACGAGCGCCCTGAAGCCCTTATTATACTCGAGGGTGTCTTCGATAATGGCCTCGAGCCGTTCATCCATCACTGCCACAAGAACCCCTACATTGTTCACCGGTGTTTTGCCTATGTTTAGGACATTAATCTCAAAGATCCAGTCTTGGCGCCTAAGCTCCCTATTGATGATAAGCTCCTTCTTGCTTGGATTTCGCATCTCTATATCAGTGATCAAGAGCTCTGGTTTCTCTCCCCTAAGGGCCGCTGCAACACCTCCGGCATAGGGCGTTTCCTCTGCCGCCGACTCCTCGATCATCCCTTCAGAAGCCACAGGCTCTTCTTGGGCACCTTCCTCGGGACCTTCCCCGACCCTTAACCCTAACTCTTCGAGGATACCGCGCTTCTCCTCAGGAAAACCCTTATCAACAGGTTGCTCAGGATACTCCTCGACATATTCAGGGTATTCATAAGGCTCTTCTGTGTGTTCCTGGGATTCTTCAATACCACCTTGGGACTCTTCCACAGCACCTTGTGGCTCTTCAGTGTCACCTCCAGGAAGGGGCGTTATATGGAAAGGTCGAGGCTTGGGCGTAAGCTTTACCACATGAGGTCTTTTGGCGGACTTTACCCCAGAAATACAGCGCTTGTTCGGGACCGGTTTAGGCACTCCGTATTTAAGCCAGCAGCGTGCTTTACCACCCTTTTTCCTCGGCTTGACATAGGTGTAGGCTTTACATTTAGGATCTTTGGCACAGGCCTTTTGGCACTGCTCACATCCTCCTGATATCCAGAAGCCCTTGTAATCCGAGCCAGGACGATCCGTGTTGAGTTCCACCCAACGTGGCTTCTGGGTTGTTGGGAGCTTTCCCTTCTCTGGGGGCCTTAAGATAACCCTGGAGGAGTTAACGGGCTCACCAGCCCAGGCGTGCAGTGATAGGACCAGATAAAGGGAAAAGACAATGCCGAAAAAAAGTGATAAAAAAGATAGAAATCTATCCCTTTCCATGATTATCTGCCTCGCTGATAGTTATTATTTTGGCTGTTGTAATACAAAGTCTATTTTTTGGACTCCTCACGATCATAGGGATCAGATTCGGGCTCTCCAGCTACCCCCTCGGCAGCCCCTTCGCTTACCGAACTTGGCACTCGTATGATCTTTCCCCCCGTCTTACCCGCCTCCTTAGCCCCTTTGTTTACCTTTTCCAGGGTTGAGGCACAACCAAAGGCAAAGAGAAGGGAAATGACCAGAATTAAACCGCTCAATTTGTTAGACATGTTTTTTCTCCTTAATAAATTGAGTTTCCCCCAAAAATGTGCACAAGAATCCGGATTATATATTTCCTTCATGTTGAATACTACTCTACATCTATTGGGAGCGAATAATATCTCCCCTTTTAATCCCTTTTCCACCACTGATTATCCCGGCTTGTGAATGCTTCTTCTTAACCTGGGTGATCTTTACCCTCCCTATTTCCTCTTCTTCAACACCGAGGAGCTCCCCGGTAGCAGGATTCACCAGATCTTCTCCTACTGAATAGACGGTAAAGACATCTCCAACTGAGGCCCCTGTCTGCTCTCCAGCGCTGATATAGACATTCTTTCCGCTCACTTTGATTATCCTTCCCTGGAAGGGAAGAACCCTTAGCTTTGAGGCAACAAACTCCACCGCATTGTCAATGGCAATCTGAGTGGCCTTACCGAGAGGGGTTTTACGGAAGCTTTCGGTGCCGAAATCTACCCCGCGAACATCCATTCCAAATTTAAAACGGCCCGATTTGGCTTCACCCTCCACCCGCTTGGAATCCAGAACCTCCCCGGTGGTGGTGTCGATTAAGCGGATGATGAGCCCTACATGGGCATCCCCCCTTTGGGTCCCTATTTTGAACCCTTTGAAACCGATGCCTGTACCACTGCCAGCGCCCCTCATTTCAAACTCGGTAATAGTCCCCTTGATAAGGATCTGAGCACTGGTAAGCTTTCCCGTTCTGGCCGATCTTGACTTCTGGAACCTACCGCTCGCTGCCATATCCTGCTCTGCGATGACATCGGTCAGGGTCTGTCTCTCCAGGACCACAAACTGGCCGCTCTGGATAAGGGCATCGGTCAATTGATCTGCCATCCCTTCGTCAAGCGCGACCCTGCCACCACCCGCAAAAGAGCTCTTATTCTCAAACCTCGATACTGCTACGACCTTTTTGAGACCTCCGGCCATGGCATAAGAACTGAAGACAAATCCCGCCAGGATAAGCCCCACAAAACCAAAGAACGCAATCCTTTTTACCATCTTTCCCTACCTCCTTCCTTTAGACTAATGATATTCAATCTTCCTTATAGCCTCTGGGATATATTCACAAGGACTCTGCCTTCTAATCCCCTCTGCGGGTTTCGTACTGTCAGGATTATATCGGATAGCCCATCGCGGTTAATATCATGGACAGTCAGGTTCCTCACGACCATACCGTTTACAGTCCAGTCAATGGGCTTAGTAAAGAAGCCTTCTCCATTGTTTAGCAGGATCTTTATCCCACCGTAACCACCTCCATAGGCTACAATGTCATCCAGTCGGTCTCCATTGAAATCACCTAGTCTTATAAAGGGGTCACTGGAAAGGTTAAGGGCAAAGAGGACTGTAAAATCCTTGCCCTCTTTATTTATGAGTATCCATCCCTTGCCAGCTTCATTAATCACCACAAGGTCTGGAAAATCATCCCTGTTCAAGTGGGCGTACATTACCGTGGAGTCAGTCCCTATGGAGAACCCCTGGGGTTGGAAAAAGGGGCTTGGATTCATAGCCTTTCCAGAACTTATGAAGAACCTGTTTCTATCCCCACGGACCAAAAATATCTCATCCTCTCCTACCCTAAGGATATCTGTAACTCCGTCATGATCCACATCGAGCATCAAGACCTGAAAGGGCCTTTTTATTTCTGGTAGATCGGGCAGACCTGTCTCGATGTCAATTTTGACTATGTCGTCCAAGTTAAGACTCCGGGGAGAAGATGTCCACATCTCAGGGGTGTTCCTAAGGACATAAAGCTCTTTGAGGGAACTGTCCCCAAAGACAAAATCAGTTCGGTTGTCCCCATCAACATCCCTGCTGAAGAGAAAGAGCTGGCTATGAGGGGAAATCAGAGCATCAGAGAGAGGAAGGAGCAAATGGACTTTGGATGTGCCCTCATCATCTAGGCCCGAAGAGACGAGAAAAAGGGTGGCCTCCTCTGTCTCAGAGGTTATCCGTCTCTTTTGAAAGTGGAGGATCTCATTCCTGCCATCTCCATTAAAATCACTCACAATGAGGGTTTCCCCGTGAACCACATCAGAATAATATTCCCCAAACCCATGTTTTTGTGGCAGTGAAAAATTGCCCCTATTATCACCCCGACTCACCCAGAATACCTCGGGATCGGGCGTAGTTAATATAAGGTCTAATGCGCCGTCTCCATTTACGTCACCGACCTTTATATCCCTCGTGGCAGGGAGATTTAGAAGTCTCTTTTCGAGGAAGGAAACGAAGGTAGATGCCTTTTCTGATGATTTTACCCTGGTAGCCGGTTCCTCAGCCCAGAGGTAACCTGCAAAGGAACCCAAGAAACACAAGCTTATGAAGAGCAGAATAAACTCTTTACTTACTGCGAGTCCTATCTGACTGATATTAGTTGGGAATTTGTTTACGAATGAACCACGCACAAAAGGCTTTGACATGCTTCCTACCCGGCCAAAAGATTAGGGCTATATTGTTCGTGTATCTATACTTGTAAAAAAGCCGAATCCCCTATTCATTTCGGCAACCCGGCTGTCTTTGAACCCTATTTTGTTTTCGCTATGGCTCTCTGGCTTCCGGTCTGTTTCGAGATTATTGACTGGAGAAAAACCACATGGAGATTCCACGGGAGAGATTCAAAAATCCGTGGCTTTCTGCCCCACCCTCACGGATGGTTTAGCTTTTCGATGATCCTTTTTTATTATCATAAACGAGTAAGAAACGAAAATCTTGTTTTGGGCAATTACCAACGATTATGGTTAATCCAAAGTTCATGATTAATTTTTTTTTAATAAAATTAAATAGTTAGTTCGTAGAAAACCGTATATTATACTTTTGAATTTAAAAATCCCAGAAAATCTTAGATTTCTTTGGAATTTCTCTGATTTTCTTACAATTTCAAAGAATTTTTTTGATCCGCTTTTTTTAATTTTTATGTGGAATTATTTAAACCGGGAAAGAATTGGGGAAAACTTAGAACGGAAAAGATTAATAAAGGCCACACCAAAGAGTATTTGATTTTTTGGTTTCGGGAAAAACAAACCCATCTGGGGGCACATCACCCATAAAAAAGCAACTCCGCCACGTTGAGCTGATATTCATTGGGATCGAGGGGCTTGGCGATAGTATTCCTGTATTTTCCCGTCTCGTTATCTATCTCCGCTAAATCGATTATTCCCCTTCCCCTGTACTCCCCATCCTGAAAATTGATCTTTAATACCTTCGGCCGATCAATCAACTCCAGGTCCTTGTTGGGGGCCACTACAATGCCCATCTCCCCATTTTCGAAAACCACGAGGGTACCAATGGGGTAAAAACCGATCATATGCACGAACAGCTTCACCAAGGTTGGATCAAAATCCTTGCCGCCTCGCTCCAACAAGAGGCCCGTGCTCCGATCGGAAAAGACGGGGAAAAGCCGATAGGAAGGAGATCGTACGAAGTTATCGAAAAAATCGCCAATGGCGATTATCTTTCCGAACAGGGTAAGTTCCCTCTTTTCGGCCAACTTCGGATACCCCGTCAAATCCTCTTTCATGTGGTGTTCAAAGGCCGTCTCGATCATCCTCGCTGTGGTTTCGCTCCAACCATTTGCCTGAATAGTGCTCTCCACGCAATGAATCGGATGGTTTTGTATAACCCTCCACTCATCGGCGGTCACCTGGCCCGATTTGCTCAGGATCGATTGGGGGATCCTAATCTTTCCGATGTCATGGAAGAGGCCAGCGATACCCAGTTGAACGAGATTTTTCTTAGGGATTTCCAATTGGAGTCCCAAGGCGATGGAATAGAAGGCAACGTTCACGGAATGATTGTACAGGTACTGGCCATAGTCCTTGATCATGGCTGAGCCTAAAAGAATAAACTCATCTTCCATAAAAAAGGCCACTATCTGTTGCATCAGCCTCTTGGCCTTCCTCATATTGAATGCCCTCCCCTCTGCCACATCTTTCATAATTTCCCCTACGATCCCAATGGCCGTAAAATAGAGTTCCCTGGCATAGCGCCTTCTCTCGGCCTTTTTGGAGAGAGCCTCCTCCTTTAACTCCAACCTTGCCGCCCTAATGAAATCAATCTTCCGAGCGCTCAATTCCTTCATTAGGTAGAGTGGGTTGTTTTCATCCCCCTCCTTCAACGCCACCAAGAGAAAGATAAGCTCCTTCAATTCCCTCTCATCCAAGGGATTATCGATTTCGAGCTTCCCGATCCGGTGCCCAATCAATCTCCTCATAAACGATTTGAAAACGGCATGATCCTCCGGTTTACCCCGAATTTTCCGGTCGTTCAAGACGAGGCCTTCTTCGGTGATCTTTAGGGTAATCCCCCCCTCGGAAAGGATGAAGTGATTGATTAAACGGAGATACTGAGAGATGGACTGATCCAGGGTAACGCTATCGGCACCATCAACCGGGGCGGCCTTCATGAGGCTATGGAGGCCAAGGATAAACTGGTTGGCCAGTTGCCTCCCCTCTATAACTGGTGGGGGAGGTTTTACCCAATCGGGTGTAATGAACCGAACCTTCTCCTTCTTCTCGTCCACCGTGCTAGCCCCTAAGACAGTTCCAACAATGCTCGCCGACACGCTTCTCGCACGGACTCATCTCGCGATCCGGCACCCATCCCGAGCGCCTCTTTCGCCTCCTCCGTCCCTATCCA
>JGI2173J19968_10001292_pt1 | contig 10041 bp, 9 predicted proteins | sample DeeMarSWOR136_30_FD_19968 | JGI IMG/M metagenome (IMG submission 19968) | reverse complement strand
TTTTTATTTGCATCAACTAGTTTTAAGGCTGCCCATTCAACAGTAATTGGATTTACAGGAGAATAATCTCTCATCATCTTAATTACATATTCTGTTAAATTCTCATCATACATATAACCAGTATCTCCAGGTCCAAATACGTCGAATATTTGTTCATCATCCCTTGAAGATTTACCCCCCTGAATACGTTCTTTATTATATTCGAAGGTAGCTACGAAGATCTTTTCCCAGTCATTTTGATCATAAGGCGGACCGTTGCTTCCATCAGAATAATCTAAAACAGTATACTCATAGATACATTGATAGTTCATAACACTTCTGTAATCTTTGTACAAATAGTTTTTATTTGGGAATCTTGGTAGTAAACCATAGGATGTATTGTCTATTCCTTCATAGTCCTTACCCCCTAAACCAATACTATGACCCAGCTCATGCATACAAATTGCGGCCAATTGTACGCGATTACCTCGGGCTGTAGGTATAACACCATAAGCNAAAAAATTCTTTATTCCTTTANANNGTTTATATTGNANAAGAGGATCATGAGCTATATAGGTACANTCAAACATGTTGTTTTTTGCAGGATGGTTATACCCGCCTTTATGACCTAATACTAAATATCTAAATATTCCTCTTCTTTCTTCAGGGAAATAATTGTTGTAATACTCCAATATCATCCCAGATTCTTGAGACAATTTTTCCCAATATGGTAAAAGTTGTCCACCACCATTAACTGGTCCATTAGGCCAACCAGTATCAAAGAATAAACTTATATGGTGCTCAGAATATTTCTCAATAATTGCTTGCGCGCTTTCTTCATATAAATAAGATGGGGGATCTAATAGTCCTTTTCCTGATACAGAGTCTACCTCAACATATACCTCCTGATAATAGGGGTTTGCTAGCCATCTTTCCATCTGGTATTCTTCAATGTTTTCAATACCATCAACATCAGGGTCAAGTTTCTCATGATCATCCCAAGTAAATGGATCATAACCCCACTTCCATTCCCATGCAGTAGGACAACCGTCACCATCAGGATCCCTATTAGAATCATCCCTTCTTGGATCAGTATGAAGTACATTTACCTCCGTCCAATAAGGAATAAAATCATCATCATAATCCATCTGATAAACATTGAACCAAATCTCAAAAGTCTCACCAAGATAATGACCATAACCATCTTTGTCATCAAAGCTGTCATCTCCTGACCAACGACCAGTGCGATAATCATATGTAATAGTCAAACTATCTCTTTCAATATCTTTTGTTGTTTTCCTAATCAATTTTCTAGTAGTTACCTTCTCAACAATTGTGAGAGTTATTTTAGATGTTTCTTGTTCTTCATCACAATCTTTTACAATTTTTCTTTCCATAAACATTGTGTCCCAAGTATTAAAATTAATCTCCTCGTATCTACCATGTTGACCAACATGGTTACTAGCATATTCATAACCATCCATATTTGTTACAAAGTAAAATGTTGGTTTTGTTTTCCAATTTAATCTTGGGTTTGTTAATCTATCATATAACCCTCTATATCTAATTCTTAAAACCTCAATAACTACGCCCTGGTTTTCTGAAGGACTTATACGATCATCTAAAATTTCTGGTTCCTCTTTTTTTACTTGTATTTCTTCCTCTGCAAAGTATTCATAATAAACAAAAACACTTGAAATAATTAAAAGAGCTACTACCAAAAGAGCAACTCCTGCTAATATTCTTGATTTTGATTTTTTATTATTTACACCTGGCATTAAAGTTTTGCCTCCCTTTTTATAATTCTAATTATATTAAAATTTTTTTTGTTTATACTGGTTCCACTATTTATAATTTTACTTAATAATTTTAAAGTTAATTTATTAACTATAAATATTTTTCTTAACGATTAGCTGTCTAATCTAGATAAAATAATAATTTTTTAAAAAACAGAGAATAAAATATACAGTAAAAATTATTTAGATTTTCTCTAAAATAAATTGGCCGTTCTTAATTTTAATTTTTTTCATATTTCTTTCTTTTAAGATTTCTTTAACTGCTTTCCTAACTCCACCTTTAAACCATCCTCCTCTCCTATAATCATCTCCAGTAATAAACCCTCCCTTCTTTACTTTTTTATAAAAAAATTCAAGATCTTTTTTAACAAATTCATATAGATGATTCCCATCTATATACACCCAATCAAAATAATTATCTGCAAGATTATTACCAATATTTATCAATGAATTTCGGTGAATGAAAACCTGGTTATTTGTAATTTCATTTTGAAATTGTTTAGTAACTTGATTGAATATCTGATCCATCAAATCTTGAGAGCCTATCTTTCCCCCATAACAAGCCTTTTCATAGGTTTTATCCTGTTCATATTTCCAAGGATCTATAAGATGTAACTCTTTAGGCTTAACTATTTCCAAAATTTCTTTACTAAATTCCCCTTTCCAAACACCTAACTCAGCGCATATAGAATTTTTTGGCATCAATTCTAATAAAAATGTTCTATCATTTTTTGTTAAGTTTTTTATTTTATAAAAAAACTTATTTACAATATACTCCATAAATATTACCTATAAAATCTGATGTATAAAAAATTTATTAAAATTCATTACTACTCTAATTTTAAATTTACTTAAAATAAATCTTAATAGCAAATTAAATTTATTTCTAATATAATTAAAAAAACTTGGATTTTGAAATAGGTTTTTATTTATTAAAAAAGAAGGATGTAGTTAGAGTAAATTATAATATATTCACAACTTAATTCTGATAGTATCACATAATCTATCATAAGAAAAATTTATAAATATCATTTTATCTCTCCTTAAAAAATTATGACTAAAAATCGTGAACCAATAACCAAGGAAATAATCTTTCTTAGAATTCAATATTGGATAACTCTTTACAGATGGAAATTAAAAACTATTTTCATACCAAAATTCAAAAAAACTATACCAATGTTTTCAGAATTGGAAATCGAATTACAATCGGATTGCAATAGGGACTGTTTTTTTTGTCCAAGATATGAAGATCGTTCTGGTATTAGAAAAGATTCGAATGGGAAACATATTAAAAAATTTATGCCAACTAGCAAGATATATGATATTATTGATCAAGTTACAGAACTAGGGTATAGAGGATTTTTAAGTCTTCATAGACTATCAGAACCTTTTATGGATAAAAGATATATTGAAATAGCAACCTATGCAAGGAAAAAAGGTCTTAGAATATGGGAATATACAAATGGTGACTTTCTAAAAAATAATCCAGAATTTTGTAAAAAACTAGATGGTTTGATATATAAAATTTCAATCGGATTATACGACTATAAAAATGAACAAGAGAAAAAAGAACAAATGAAATTTTGGCGTAATAGATTTAAAAAAACAAAAGTTACATTTAGTTTAGCTGCAGAATTTCCAGTAATTCGGCAAAACTCAAAATTATATGATAAAAAATTGATTAATGAAAAAATAAGAAACCTCTCTTGTTTTCGAACAACAGGTTTACGTATTAGATATGATGGTGAAGTATCATTATGTTGTGAGGATGATCCCTGTGTTTTTAAACTAGGTAATGTTTTTAATTCATCCATTAAAGATATATGGTGGTCAGAAAATCACATAAAAATTGTGAATTCACTGAAGGTTCCAGGAGGGCGTAATGCGTATTCTAAATGTAGAGATTGTTTAAGTGATGTTCTTCTTTAATAAAAATCTATAAATTAACAACTTAAGTTACTTTTAATTACCCTTTCAAAAAATATTTAAACTCAATTTTTTAATCACTTGTATTGGTAAATATAAACAATCCTCAAATTGAAAAACTACCTTTTTCAGGTCATAAATCAACTAATGTTTGTGCTTTATGTCGTGGAACAAAATTTCTTTGTGGTAAATCCCGTTGTCCTGTTCTTGTTAAATATTATTCAAATGAGAAAGTAAAACCGCTTATCAATTCCTTAAAAATTGATGGTTCATCCCCACCTAGTGTTTTTATTGGTAGAATTGGTTACCCTAAGGTTTCAATAGGTCCTATGATACCTCCTATTATGGGTGATACTTCTGTTATAGATACGCCTGAATTGTGGCTTGATAGAAGCATTGATGATATTGTAGATTTTAGATCAATGCTTATTAGAGGTAAATATCAGGTTGATGTTTTTGATGTAGAAAATCAAAATAAAATTGTTGAGTATACAAGAGAATTAGCACTTTCAAAAAACAGTGTCTTTACTGAAGCTATTTTTTCAAAGAAACCTGTTGGTAAAATCGCTTTTTATGATGAAGCACAACCACATGGTCCATCTGCACCAATTAAAATGTTTAACATAACAAATCCAAAATATGATTTTCATATTGAAAAAGCCTTTTATGATACGGATTTAAAATCAGCAGACGCTATTTTTAATTTATATGAAAGTGGAGTGAATATTTCAAAGATTCAAAGAGCTTTTAGTGTTGGTGCCTTTGGAATTAAAAAATTTAGAAGATTCGTTCCAACTCGCTGGAGCATAACCGCTGTAGATTCTAACATTGGAGAAATCCTGATGGAAAAAACAAAAACCTACCCTTGGATAAATGAGTTTAGAGTTTATTATCATAATCAGTTTGATAACAGGTGGGCAGTTTTGATGATGCCATCTGAATGGCAATATGAACTTATCGAAGCATGGTATCCAAACACTACCTGGAACCCTTATGGTCGTTCTGTTACCATTTTTAATAGTTATGAGTTTTACAAAGGAAGAAAAACCTATGCAGAAATTGGTGGTTGCTATTATGCAGCTCGTTTAGCTGTAAATGAATTATTAAATAAAGAAAGAAGACAGGCAGGTATTGTTATACTAAGAGAAGCACATCCTGGTTACATTATGCCTATTGGTGTATGGAATGTCCGTGAAAGTGTTAGAAAAACATTGAATCAACAGTATAACAAGTCTGATACACTTGATAAGGCCTTAATATTTATTTCAGAAAAAATGGATATACCACTTCAGAGGTGGATAAAAAACAGCGCTGTTATTAAAAATCAGTTGTATCAAAAAAGAATTGAAGATTTCTAGGTATTTTTATGGAAATTAGACAGGTTAATTGCAAAAGAGCATTATCAAGCTCTTCCTTGCCAGGTCTTGATTATTCATTAAACCCATACAGAGGATGTCAGCATAATTGCGCTTATTGTTATGTTCCAAATGTTTTGAGAATTGATAGAAATACTTGGGGTAGATTTGTTGATGCAAGAATAAACATCCCTTTTGTTCTCTCAAAAGAACTAAGAAATAAAAAACCTGGTGTTATTGGTATTTCAACAGTAACAGATCCTTATCAACCAATAGAAGAAAAATTCAAATTAACAAGGTATTGTTTAGAACAACTTGTAAAATGTAATTTTCGAGTTTGTATTCAAACAAAATCAAAATTAATACTAAGGGACATGGACCTTATTTCTAGATTGTCTGATGCGGAAATAATGTTTAGTATTGGAACTTTGGATGATGACGAAAGAAAAAAATTAGAACCAAATTCTTCTTCTATAAATGACAGATTATATGCTATGAAAAAATTCTCAGACAAAGCAATAAAAACAACAGTATTTTTTGGACCTGTATATCCAACAATAAAAGTTGAAGATGTAGAAGAAATAGTCGATACATTTTTTGAAAATGGCGCAAAAGAAATTATGGTTGATAAATTTAATTTGAAACCTGGAATTTTTGAAAATATTAAAAAATATAATATTGCAAATTTTGAAAGAGTAAAAAACCAATCATATTTCAAAGAAATATTAAAAGAAATGGAAAAATTTGGTAAAAAAAGAAAAATAAAAATTGTAAGTGCATTTTAGTTACATTGTCTCCTCGATTGCTTTTAGACAATATGTATCTCCATTAGTTTTTCCAGTAATTCCAATTGATACCCCAAGACATCCGCCTCTACATTTTTTTCCGTATTTACAATCTATACAGTTGTTATTTAAATCAGATAATTTAAAATCTCGATTATATGAACAAAAACCAGGTTTTTGCCATATTTCAGAAATCGAATTATCACGAATATTGCCTTCTATAAATTCTGGTGGTAGACAAAGACAGCCTTTTACCTCCCCATTGCTTTGAATACCAATAGTCGAAATTCCTGCTTGGCAACCATTCCATGGAAAAATCATTACATTTCTTAGTTTTTTAGAATAATATCCAAAACAGTGTGTACCAATAATTGGCAGTTCTTTTATACTGTATTTTTTTCTAGTCGAGGCTATAAAGATTGCCACTGCATAAAATTCTTCTTTTGAAAGTAGTAATTCTTTTTTGAATCTACCTAGAGGAATAGCTATCTGTAGTTGCCATACTATACCTTTATTAAGTAGCATAGCTTTTAATTCTGGAAGTTCCTGGAAATTTAGTTTATTTACAGATGTTATAACTGTTGTGTTTATTCCTGCTTTTTTAAGGTTAGATATTACTTGTATACATTTTTCATATGAACCTTTTGTTTGTCTTATTTTGTCATGTGTCTCTTTTTTTGCCCCATCAATGCTGATCGAAACAACCTTTGGTTCTATTTTTCTTAGTTTTTCAATTGTATTTTCATTAATTAAAAAACCATTTGACATGTAAGTTATTTTTATTCCATAATCTTTGATTTCAGTTGAGATTTTGTACCAATCTTTTCTTAAGAAGGGTTCTCCTCCAAGAAGTGTTATTTCTTTACAGTTTAAATTAGCTAATTGTGTGGTTACATTATTCCATTCTTCTGTTGTTAGTTCATTTGTTCTTTTTCGCCCTGCGCTTGAACCACAGTGGATACAATTCATATTACATCTTAGAGTTAATTCGTATAATCCAATTCTTGGTTCGTATTTTTTTAATAGCATAATTCATCATATTTTATTTAATGAATGTATATTTTTTAGCATCTTGCATTCTAAATTTATAAAAGTCGTGTAAGGAAGATAAAGTCCTCTATGCTTGCACCAGTATAGTGTAAAGGTTGAAACCACATTTTACCAATCATTATTGCTATTACAATTACTATACTTGCCACAATTTTATTTCTGTTTTTTAAAAGGGCGGCTCTTGTGTCAGTATTTGATATTCCTAGCATCTTTCCTAATTCATATATTTTATTTTTTTTCATTTTATTTATTTCCTCCTTTAGGCTTATTTTTTAAAAATTTAAAATCGATTATTCTCTCATTTTTTACTTTAAAATTAGAAAAATATTTTGAAAAATAGATTTGTTCAACAATGAAGACGATCACGAGATATCTTATTGATACTCACTGATTCCACAAAACCTGATTGTAACAATATCTGTTTAATTTCATTTATTGAATAAGAGCAGTTTGAAATATCTGCTATTATATCCCATCTAGCTTGTTTTCCTCTTTGAGAACTTTTTGACTCAGTCATTATTAAATCGATTTTCATTTCTGCAATTTTATTAGCAATTTTTGCTAAACATCCTGGCGTGTCCCCAAATTCAAGTTCTATTTTTACTAAATTTATTCTTATTCCATATATTGGACTAATTGTAAGTGTATCTGTACTTTGATCTAAGCTGATTAATACCTCATCTCCTTCTTTAAGATTTAGTGATTCTCTGAATTCATTTGGTATTACCAAACGTCCTCTAGTGTCTAATTTTATTATCGAGTTCATTTTCTCACTTTGTGGGAATTTTGTGGGTATATACAATTTCTAATATATATATTTTTTGATAAGTAACTTTGATTTTTTTATGACCAAAGTTATTTAAATAAATTACTTGTTATTAAATATATAAAGAGGGAGTAAATTATGAAGAAAAAAATCGTATGTATAAATGCAATAATAATAGGAATGCTAATTGTTCTGGGTGGTTTATCACCAGCTGTTTGCTCAAAAGATATAGATACTGTAACAATAGAAGTCAACCGTTATTATGGAAAAAATTCTGATCCCATATACANTAGTGTAAGCATTGAAGAAGCAGAAGAAATAAAACAAATANTAANAAACTTAAATTTAGCAATCGAAAATAANGATGAAGAAGCAATATATCAATATGANANAATACTNAATNANAAAGGANTATTTGGNGAAAATCATCAAAAATTCTTTTCAAGNAACNAATATACTGAANTAATAGAAAAAACAAATTTAGTAAAATATTCAAAATATTTTGGAAGTAAAAATGGAGATAATATATCAAATACATTGTGCTATTTTAATGCAATAGGCGAAGGACTTATGCTTTGGTGGTTTAGTGTACAAATATGGGAAGGAATTATTAGGACAGTAACAAATGCATCAAGTCCCCTTGCTGGATTTATTTTATTTCTTGCATTACTGCCGTTTCTTGTAATGGTCATTTTATTTACTAATCTGATACCATTTAGGATACTAGCTCCTATTGGAATAATGGCTTTTAGAAATGGTACGATATCTAGTTTAGGTCTTAAAGGATTTAAAAAACTAGTAGTCGGCGAAGAAGGTGCTGAAGTAAACTTAAGTTGGTTTACTGGAATTACTATAAATATTGCTACATCGTTTTTATTTGTNTCAGGTATTGCATTAGGTGTTAAGGAAAGTGATNCATAACCTATTTTAGATAAAAACAATCAGTATACTTTAAGTACANTGAGCGTATTACCCAAAAAATCATTTACTGTACAGATTAAANATTATAAGTGNNAAATATGGCCAAAGCNAGAGCAAGGACAACAACAGCTAGGAAAGTAAAAGATAGGTGGAAATCAAAAAATTGGTACAATGTTTTAGCNCCTCCAGCGTTTGATAANGNAACAATAGCTGAAACACTANCTGATACATCAGAAGGTTTGATAAACAGGGTAACTGGNGTNTCNTTCCAGGANATAACAAACGATTTTAGAAAATCACATATCACGCTTTTTTTTAGAATTAATAAAGTGGAAGCAACTAATGCACATACAGAATTCATTGGACACACTTTAACATCTGATTATCTAAGAAGAATGATACGAAGAAGAAAATCAAAAATAGATGGAGTTTATAACGTTACAACCAGAGACGGGGCTGTTTTAAGGGTTAAACCATTTGCAACAACAGATAAAAGAATTCAAAGTTCTCAAAAAAAAGTAATTAGAGAAACCATGAAGAAAACAATTTTTGATCAAGCAAAAACTAATGTTATGTCTGATTTTATAAAAATTATACTAGATGGTAGAATGGGTAGTGAAATTTATAAGAATTGTAAAAAATTGTATCCAGTTAAAAGAATTGAAATATACAAAACTGAAGTTGTTTCTCAACCTACAATAATGATTGAAGAAAAAAAGCCAGAGAAGGAAGAAAAAGAGAAAACAAAGGAACCTGAGAAAAAAGCAAAAAAGGAAGAAGAAGCAAAAGAATCCAAGACAAAAAAAGAAGAAAAACCTAAAAAAGAAGCACAAAAAGAATCAACTGTTAAAGAGAAAAAAGAAAAACCTGAAAAGAAAAGCAAAAAGACTACAGTAAAGAAAAGCAAAAAAACAAAAACCCAGAAAAAAACCAAGACAAAGAAGAAAACAGTAAAGAAAAAAGAATAAACGCATCATTTTTAAATAATCTTTTTATATATTTATATTAATACTACTAATAAGTATCATGTATAAATATAAGTTAATATCTGTTGTTTTAATGCTTTTTTTCTTTTCAAATATTTTTTTTAGTTTTGATGTTTATGCGTGTAAAGATATTATTGCATGTGGTGATGCGACCGAAGGAGATTATAATCTACTTCTAAAGGTTAGAGACCCAAGTAGACCTGGGCTACAGGTTCTTTGTATTGTCCCAGAGGGTTACAAATATACATATAGATACCCTTGGAATGGAAAGCCATTTGATTTTACAGTTTCACAAAAATTTATTGGAGTAGCTACAAAACAAGATGTAATACCAAATATTGTAAAAGCTGGTATGAGTCTAAGTGCTGCAGGTATAGCATATGCTGATGCTGATACAAACTCTAATTGGAAAAATCCTACAAAAAACGCATGGGATGATTTTGATTGGATAAGATATGCTTGTCAAAAAGCAAATAC
>JGI2173J19968_10001291_pt1 | contig 10043 bp, 10 predicted proteins | sample DeeMarSWOR136_30_FD_19968 | JGI IMG/M metagenome (IMG submission 19968) | reverse complement strand
GCCGATCTCCTTGGTCCTTTCCGTGACNGCCACCAGCATGATATTCATGACCACGATCCCTCCGACCAGAAGAGCGATGGAAGAGATAGCGATCATGGCGAAATAGATGCTCGAGGTAGCGGTCCTGTACATCTGGAGAAAGGTCTCTGAGCTCGTAAACGAGAAATCATCCTTGTCATTGAAGGAGAGGTGACGTTTGGAGCGGAGGACGGTTCTCACTTCCTCCTGGGCTTTTTCCATCTGCTCCGGGGATAGAGTGTGGATGTTGATGTCGATGCTTCTCCTTGAGCCGTAGAGCTTGTGGAAGGTGGTGATGGGAATCCGGACATAGTTATCCTGGCTGAACCCCAAAATTTTCCCTTTTTTGGCGCCGAGGCCCACGATAAGAAGGTTGTGAGGGCCGACTTTTATCCATTTTCCCAGCGGATCCTGGTAAGGAAACAGCTTCTCCTTGATATCGGCACCGATAACACAGACATAGCGGGAGTGGTTTTCATCTTCCTCGAGAATATGCCTTCCCCTCTCCAATTCCAGGACTGAGCCGATCAAATGATCAATATGAGTGATTCCTCTTATCTCCACATCTTTCAGGAGCTGACTCCCGAACTTGGCATTCCTGGAGGTCGAGACAGAGGCCCCCACCAGCTGGCAGGAGGGACACAGTCTCCGGATGGTTCTCATGTCATCCAGAGTGAGGTTTTTGCGTTTGAGCATTTCCCGGTAGGCGGCCAGGGAGGATTCTCCGCTCATGGAGAACTTCGAAACCGCGAAGTCATTGGCCCCGTAAAAGGAAAACTGGGTGTAGACATAGTTGTTAAGGCCCTGAATGATGGAGACAACAGCGATAATAGTCAGGACGCCGATGATTATGCCCAGTAGCGTCAGGAAAGTTCTTAGCTTATTGGCCCAGAGCGATCCCATGGCCATGGACACAGATTCGTCAATATTTACTCTCGCCATCGTCTTCAAAAATATTTTACTCTAAATCATACGATTCAGGAAGACAAAGGTTTTCGGTAGGCTTGACATCCAGCAGCCAAGAAAACAAAATGGAGGGGATTATCCTCAAGAATGGAGCAATCCGTCTAAAGGGAATTCCAGGTCCTTATCCAACTGAGGATATGACCCTGGTGAAAGTGCCGAAGCAAGAAAAGGAGAGTCGTTCATGTCAGACGTTAAAAATTCAGAGTCTTTAGAGATGTCTGTACCCTGCGTTTATTTCAAGAAAACTGGAGGAAAAAACACCGCCAGGGCTCTGGAGGTCGCGGCGGACCGGGCCGAGGAGCTGGGGATCAGGAATGTGGTCGTGGCCTCGTCTTCGGGCAGGACAGGCGCAGCAGCTGCGGAACTCTTTGCAGGGAATAATTTGGTGATTGTCACCCACTCCACGGGCTTTCTGGAGCCGGAATACCAGGAATTGCAGCCCGAATACAGGGAAAAAATCGAGAAGTCCGGGGCCAGGATCCTCACCTGCCAGCACGCCCTGGGAGGGGTGGGTCGTGCAGTCCGCAAGAAACTGGGAACCTACGAGCTTGAAGAGATCATCGCCTACACGCTGCGGATTTTCGGCGAAGGCACTAAGGTGGCCGTGGAGATAGCGCTCATGGCCGCGGATGCCGGGCTCATCTCCACCGAGGAACCCTGCCTTTCAGTGGGGGGTACGGGACAGGGTGCGGATACGGTTATCCTTCTGCAGCCGGCCAATGCGCAGAACTTTTTTGACATCAGGATCATGGAGATCCTGGCCAAGCCCCGACTCGAGGAGTGACCTTTAGCGAGAATGGGGCTTGACATTGGCTCCTATATTTCTTAATTTTGTGTTAAAAAGGAGTGCGATTCACGACTAAAAGAGAGAGGTGAGAAAATGAAGAAAATCGTGATTTCTGGACTTGTCTTTGTTTTTGTATTCGCATCTGTTTCGGCTCTGCATGCCCAGGAGATTTATATCGGAGCACTGGCTGGCTACTCATCCGAGAAACCGAAGCTTCCTGACATTCAAGATATCGAGTTTGAATCCGATGCCACGCTTTTTTACGGAGGGCGTCTGGGGCTGAGAATCTCCATGTTCGCCATCGAAGCGATGTACATCCGCGCTGGTCATGAGCTGACCCAGATTGGCGCTGGCGTCATTGACTGGGATGGTCGGGAACTGGAATACCAGTACATCGGTGCGAACGTTAAGCTGTTCCCTTTTTCTCTCGCTGTTTTCCATCCTTACTTGATCGGAGGTTACGGTTATTACATGGCTGAGATTCAGGATGTTGGCGATGATAAGACAGGGAGTTATAGCGTGGGTGTCGGTATGGAGTTGAAGTTCTCCAAGATTGCTCTCGTAGCCGAGGGAAAATACCGCCGCGGTGATGTTGTAATCGACGGAAATGATATCGAATTAGGAAACTATTCTCTCAATCTCGGACTCAATATATATTTTTAGGCACCTCTCCCTTACTCCTGCGGCTTTAGAGAAAAAGGTCTGAAGCCGCTATCACCAGACAGGTAGTCTTCTCTTTTTAAGATGGGAAAGTGCCTCAACTGCGGAAAAGAGTCCAACCTCATTGCCCAGTTTTTAGGCCTGTGCCGCGATTGTATCCTCAACGATTTCCGGGGAGCCGAGCCTCGTATCCATAAAGTTCATCAGGTTTCAAGAGAAGCCTTCGGGCTTCCTCCCGTGCCTCCTCAGGAAGAGAAGGGGCTGGCCTGCAGGTATTGTTTCAACCAGTGCCGGATAGATGAAGGGGAAACCGGCTATTGTGGAGTGAGGGAGAACACCGACGGGACCAGACTCGAGCCCCTTCCCAGGCAGGGCCTTTTTTCCTGGTATTACGACCCGCTGCCCACCAATTGCGTGATTGCGTGGCGTCCTGGGTTTGTCCGGGTGGAACGGGTGCCGGGTTCCCCGATTATGCTTATTCAAGGGGTCCTGAGCACGGGTTTAAAAACCTGGCCGTTTTTTATCACGGCTGCACTTTCAACTGCCTTTTCTGCCAGAACTGGCATTACAGAGAGGAGTTGAGCGAAAAAACACCGCTGACCTCTTTGGAGCTGGCTCAGGCTGTGGATGGGAACACATCCTGCGTCTGTTATTTTGGCGGCGAACCTTCCCCCCAGCTTCCCCATTCTATCCGGACCTCGCGTCTGGCCCTATCTCAGAAAAGGAACAGAATATTGAGGTTTTGCTGGGAGACCAACGGCTCCATGTCCCCGCGGTTTTTAGAGGAGATCCTGGAGATAGCCCTGGAGAGCGGTGGCTGCGTGAAGTTTGACCTTAAAGCCTTCGAGGAGAGCCTGAACGTGGCTTTATGCGGCCGGAGCAATAACCAGACAAAGGCCAGTCTTGAGCTGGCCGCGCGTTGGCTGCATAAACGAAAAGAGCCGCCTTTGGTCGTGGTCAGCACTCTGCTTGTTCCGGGCTATGTGGAAAAAGAGGAAGTTTCTCTGATCTCAAAATTCGTGGCTTCCCTTGATCCTGAGATTCCCTATTCTCTTCTCGGATTCTATCCCCATTTCTATTTCAGGGATATGCCTGTCACCTCCCGCCGCCATGCCCAAGAATGCAGAGAAGTTGCGCTGGATGCGGGCTTGAAGAGAGTGAGGGTGGGCAATGCCCATCTTCTTGGAAGGGACTACTGAGGATGGAGATCAGGCTGAATAAGCACCTGGCGCAGGCAGGCGTCGCCTCCAGAAGAGAGGTGGACAGGATGATCGTCGAAGGAAGGATCAAAGTCAACGGCCAGGTCGTGCAGGCTCTCGGTTATAAGATCGACGACCAAAAAGACAGGGTTGAAGTCGATGGTAAAAGAGTGGAAAGAAAAGAAGGAATGGTCTATCTCATAATCAACAAGCCTCCGGGCTTTCTGGTCACTATGAAAGATCCTCTTCGCCGGCCAACGGTTCAACAGCTTCTTCCTGCTCTGAAAAAAAGAGTCTTCCCTGTGGGCAGGCTGGATTATGACAGCGAGGGGCTCCTGCTGTTAACCAACGACGGCGAACTGGCTCATCGTCTTCTGCATCCCCGGTTCAAAATACAGAAGACCTACCTGGCAGAGGTCAAAGGGATTCCAGCCCTTACCCAGATTGCTCGGCTGGAGAAGGGGATTTATCTTGATGGGAAAAGAACAGCTCCGGCGAGGTTTGAGAAGCTTCGCGGCGGCTTCAAAAAAAGCCTGTTCAAAGTTGAAATACATGAGGGAAGGAAGAGGGAGGTGAGGCGGATGTTTGAGGTCATCGGCCATGGAGTGCTTCATCTCAAACGGATTGGCTTCGGAGGAGTGAGGCTGGGAAGCTTGGGATCGGGAAAATGGCGATTCTTGACCCGGAAAGAAGTGGATACTTTGAAGAAGAAAGCCGAGCTTATCTAATCCCTAATTTTTTTCTTTTTCTTTTTCTTTATCTTTCTCGGCTGGCCCGCTGAAGGTCTTCCAGCTTGTTGCCAGCCGCTTCAATTCCTCATCGACAAGGTAATTTACAGTATCCTTTTCGAACATCCCGTCGTCTTTTCTTTCTCCGGTTTTGATTCCGGTAAGGATCTCGATCCCCTCATCGATGGTTTTCACGGGATAAATATGAAATTTGCCCTGTTTGACGGCCTCGATCACATCGTTTCGCAGCATGAGGTTCTGGATATTCTGATGGGGGATGATGACTCCCTGCGTCCCGGTCAGCCCATTGGCTCTGCAGACATCGAAGAAGCCCTCGATCTTCTCGTTGACTCCCCCTATGGGCTGGATGTCGCCTTTCTGGTTGAGGGAGCCAGTAACAGCGATATCCTGTCGCAAAGGAAGCTGGGAAAGGCTGGAGAGGATGGCGTAAACCTCTGTGGAGGAAGCACTGTCCCCCTCTACTCCTGAATACGACTGTTCAAAAGCGAGGCTGGCCGAGAGAGAGAAGGGCTTCTCCTGGGCATATTTTCCTCTGAGATAACCCCCGAGGATGAGGACGCCTTTATTGTGTGTGCGCCCGCTCAGGTCCGCTTCCCGCTCGATGTTGATGACACCCGCTCTTCCCACCGCTGTCCTGGCGGTGATACGGGTGGGTTTACCGAAGGCAAATTCTCCCATATCGTAGACGGAGAGTCCGTTGACCTGTCCCAGGACTTTGCCTTTGGTGTCGATCATGATGGTCCCTTCTTCGATGTATTCTTGAATCTTGTCCTCTATCAGGCTGACCCGCTCAAAACGCTCTTCAATAGCCTTTTCGACATGCTCGCGGTTGACCGTCTTCTTGCCTGCTTTTTTAGCCCAGTAGCTGGCTTCACGGAGGACATCAGCGATGATGTGGAACCGGGTGGAGATCTTCTTCTGTCTTCCGGAAAGGCGAGTGCCGTATTCGATGACCGCGGCGATTCCGCTCTTATCGAATGGCTGCAGTTTGTCGTCCACGGCTATTTTTTTGATGAAAGCGATGTATTCCTTGATGGTCTTGCCGTCCTTCTTCATCTCTGAGTCGAATTCAGCTTTGACCTTGAATATTTTTTTGAAGTCCTCGTCCAGGCGGTAGAGGAGATAGTAGATATAAGCATCTCCGATCAAAACGACTTTGACATCAGCCTCGACCGGCTCGGGCTTGAGGCGGGTGGTCGAGATGAGGAAGAGAGAGGCGTAGTTCTGGACCTCCAGCTTCTGGTTCCGCAGGGTTCTCTTGAGCGTGGTCCAGACGTGCGGTTCGATCAGGGCATCCAGAGCGTTGACCACCAGATAACCCCCGTTTGCCTTGAGAAAGGAGCCGGCTTTGATCTTGGTGAAGTCTGTCTGGAGGATGCCGAATCGAGATGTAGCGACTTCGATGGAGCCAAACAGGTTGATGTAGTTCGGGTTTGTCTCCATGATGACCGGAGCACCTTTCTGGTCTGCATTATCGATGAGGAGGTTCACTCTGTAGGCCAGAAAAGGATCGCCGATTTCTTTTTCGCCGGGCTCCTTTTTTTGAGCCTTGAAGAGGTCGATATTATTGATTAGAGCTCTTTCCGCATCACTCAGATACTCTTCGATTTTGGGAGATTTAAAACTCCCTTTTATTCCGTTTATAGCCCCTTTTATGAGGGGCGTGATGGATTCCGCATCCCACTGCTTGAGAGCCTCCCTGGTTTCCTCCTCGATTTCTTTCAGTCTTTCGAAGATCTCTTCAAGCTTCTCGGTCAGTTCCTCGTATTTTTTCTTCAGGTTTTCCAGTTTCTTCTTGTCGAATTTGTCTTCCCTGGCCATGGCTTCCAGCTGGTTGAAGGGCGTGGGCTTTCCCGCGATCAAGGGGACAAGGTCAGGCTTGACGAAAAGGCCCATTTGAACCTGGATCACGGAGAATCCCTCCTTGGCGACTTCTTCTTCGAAGCTTTTGAGGATCTCTTTCTGTTTTTTCTGCTGGGATTCGACGATTTCATCCCGTTTTTCCGAGTAATACTTGCTTTTGATCATTTCCGGAATGTTTGTCTTCAGCATGGAGATCAGGCTTTCCATGGCATCTTTGAAAAGCCTCCCTTTGCCGGCAGGAAGCGAGATCAGCGCGGGTTCATCCGCATTTTTGAAGTTATTGACGTACAGCAGGTCATCGGGAGTTTTATCCCCTTTTTCCATTTTTTCCAGGAGCTGCTTGATGGTTGTGGTCCGGCCTGTCCCCACCATCCCGGTGATGAAAATGTTGTAACCTAAGCTCTTTATGTCCAGGCCGGTCTGGATGGCTTTGAGCGCTCTTTCCTGTCCGATGATCTCCTCGCAGGGCTTGCAGTCATCGCTGGTGGCTACAGGAATTTTTTCATGGTCACAGCTCCACTTCAGTAAGTCTGGGGGAAGTTCCTTGAAATTCGTGGCCGTCTTCATCTTATCCTCCGATGATTTTGAGAATATTCGTTTTCAGTGCAAAGAGAAAAATTACCACAAATACTTTTTTTACACAACTTCTGGTTCTTTTATCTCTGGCCGCTAGAAAATATAAGCCGGCTCCTCTGCTTTGGCAACCTGAGCCTGACGAAAGATTAGTGCAAAAAATGCTTTTATCTGTTAAAATAGGGAAAATTTCGGAGGCAGCAGCTGGGCTGAGTGATCTTTTTGCGGATTGAATGAGGTTGTCTCAGGAGAGATCAGGAAGGAAAAAGATGGAATATCAGAACTTACTGATAAAAAAAAAGGCGAACTTTCAGGGCCGTTAAGGAGAGAAAAATGGAAACCTACCAAGGAAAATTGCAGGCGAAGGGATTAAAGATCGGGATCATCGTCAGCCGCTTCAACCAGTTCATCTCAGAAAGACTCCTGGAAGGAGCGCTCGATGCCTTGGATAAGCTGGGAGCTGATGAGAAGGACATAACCGTCTACAAAGTGCCCGGTTCCTTTGAGCTTCCTTTTGTGGCGAAGAAACTGGCCAAGGCAAAAAAGGCAGATGGGATCGTCTGCTTGGGTGTTTTGATTCGAGGGGATACGCCCCACTTTGATTTCTTGAGTGCGGAAGTCACCAAAGGATTGGCCCAGATCGCCATGGATGAGGGAGTGCCCGTTTCCTTTGGCGTTTTGACCGTGGACACCATTGAACAGGGAATTGAGCGGGCTGGCACCAAGGCCGGCAATAAAGGATGGGACGCTGTATTTTCGGTTGTGGAGACACTCAACCTGATCAAGAACGCAGGACTCAAATAGGGCGGTAGCTTCTTCATGGGCCGAAGAAGGAAAGCCCGAGAAGAAACCCTGCGAATTCTTTATCGTTTAGAATTTAACAACCGGGAACCCGAAGAGATACTGCGGCAATACTGGAAGAGCAGGAAGAAAGACCGGGAAACCAGAGACTACAGCACCTGGCTGACCAATGGCGTCACTTCCCATCAGGAAGAGATCGACAGCCTCATCCAATCCGCTTCCGAACACTGGCGCCTGCCCCGGATGGCTGTCATTGACCGGAATGTCCTGCGAATAGCTGTCTACGAGCTGCTGTTCGAGAAAGATATTGCCCCGGCCATCATCATCAACGAGGCGATAGAGATCGCCAGGAAATACAGCGGAGATGAATCGGCGGTCTTTGTCAATGGGATTCTGGACGCTGTTCGCAAAAATCTGGAGAAGGCAACGAAGGGCTTGAAGGAAAAGAAAGATGACAAAAAAGAAAAACACCGCATCTGAGGACAACTCGGCACAAAGCAAAGAGATGAAGCTCAGCGACCAGGAAATGGTGCGAAAATCCAAGCTGGAAAAGCTGGCCCAGGAAAACGTCGACCTTTTTCCTCGCAAAGTGGAATCCACTCATTCGGTCTATGAGGTCGTCGCGGCGTTCTCCTCGCTGTCCAACGAGGAGTTGGAGAAAAAAAAGGAGAAGGTCATCGTTCCCGGGAGGATCGTTTCCATCCGGAAAATGGGCCGGGCCACCTTTTTCCATATCATGGACAGCCAGGCCAGGCTTCAGGTCTATTTGAGAGAGGATAAGGTCAGCAAGAAGAATTATGAGCTTTTTTCCCTGATCGATATCGGAGATATTATTTCGGTGGAAGGGGTATTGTTCAAGACCAAAACCGGAGAGCTGACCGTCCTGGCTGAATCCTTCACCTTTCTGGCGAAATGCCTTCATCCACTCCCGGAAAAATGGCATGGCCTGCAGGATGTCGAGATCCGCTACCGGCAGCGGTTCCTGGACCTGATCATGAACCCGGAGCAGAGAGATGTCTTCAGGCTCAGGAGCGCCATGATCTCCTATATCCGGAAGTTCTTTGACGGAAAAGGTTACATAGAGGTGGAAACACCGATGATGCAGCCCGTTCCAGGAGGCGCCCTGGCCAGGCCTTTCAAGACCTTTCACAATGCCTTGGGCATGGACCTTTATCTGCGGATAGCTCCGGAGCTCTACTTGAAGAGGTTGATCGTGGGCGGGTTTGAGAAAGTCTACGAGATCAACCGCAGTTTCCGCAATGAAGGGATTTCTTCGGAGCATAATCCGGAATTCACCATGCTGGAGTTTTATGAGGCGTATGCCGATTACAATGACATGATGGACATGACAGAGGAACTGATCCACGGGATGAGCCTTGCCCTCCTGGGTAAAGAGGAGATCGGCTACGGCGCCCATAAGATCTCTTTTAAGAGGCCCTGGAAAAGGCTGAAGTTCAAAGAGGCGCTGACGACCTACAGCGGGCTCGCGCCCAGCCGCTTTGATGACCGGTCCGGAGTCATTGAATTCGCTTCCACTCTTGCTGCGGAAAAGCAGGCGCTTTCCTACGGAAAAGCGCTGGACGTGATTTTTGATAAATGCGTCAAGGAGAACCTTGTCCAGCCGACTTTTGTGTTGAGTCCTCCCAAGGAGGTCTCTCCGTTGGCCAAAGCAGCCCGGGATAATCCGGATGAGGCCGAGCGCTTTGAGCTTGTCGTCGGGGGGATGGAGGTCGCCAATGCCTTCAGCGAGCTGTCAGACCCTGAAGAACAGAGAATAAGGTTCGAGGAGCAGGAGCAGGCCAGAAAGGGTGGGGATGAGGGTGCCCATTGGATCGACAGGGATTATATCCATGCCCTGGAGTATGGTCTCCCCCCTACCGGAGGAGAGGGAATCGGGATCGACCGCCTGGTGATGCTCTTTGCCGACCGGAAATCCATAAGGGAGGTTATCCTTTTTCCTCTTCTGCGCCAGAAAGAATGACCGCTGATTAGGAAAGAATGTTGAACAAGGAGCCATGAGTCGTGGGATTTGAGCTGTTCATCGCCAGACGCTACCTGACGGCCAAGCGAAAGCAGGCCTTTATCTCTGTCATCACCTTCATTTCCATCCTGGGAATCACCATCGGCGTCATGGCCCTGGTCATCGCCATCGCTCTGATAACCGGTTTCCAGGGAGATGTTCAGGAAAAAATTCTGGATTCCACTTCGCATATCATGGTCCCTGGTGTCGACAGAGAGGCCCTGAGGGATTACCCTCAGATCATATCTCGGATCCAGGAGATCAAGGGAGTGGTCGGGGCGACTCCTGTGGTCCATGGGACAGTGCTTTTGACGGGACCCTCCCTGACTGACGGAGCCATGCTCAAAGGGATCGATTTTGAGCTGGAGAGAAGATACTCCCAGTGGCTGGAGAACCTGGAGAGCGGC
>JGI2173J19968_10001290_pt1 | contig 10047 bp, 12 predicted proteins | sample DeeMarSWOR136_30_FD_19968 | JGI IMG/M metagenome (IMG submission 19968) | reverse complement strand
CCTTTCGGGAAAAAGGCTGAGGACAGCCTGTCTGCCTACATCCGGGCCAGGGTTCAGCTCAATAAGGGCGAGGTCGATGAGAATGCCATGTTTTTAAATTATCGTGGGGAGAGGCTCACAGCCCGTTCGGTAGAGAGGATTGTGGACAAGTACATCCGCATCACAGCACTGCGGCGGAAAATCAGCCCTCACTCTCTTCGCCATTCGTTTGCCTCCCACCTTTTGAGCAGAGGGGCAGACCTGAGAGTCATCCAGGAACTTCTGGGGCACGAAAGCCTGGCCACGACTCAGAAATACACTCACCTTGACTTGAGGCAGCTCCTCAAAGTCTACAAAAAAAGCCACCCCCGCTCTTAAAAAAAGGGAACAGGCCCCTTTTTCTTTAAATAGAGGGACAGTCCCTATCTTCCTTAATGAAAGGACTGAAAGGGATAATCCCCACAAGAAAAAGGGGCCTGTCCCCTTTTTTATGATTGATCATGCTCGTCGTTGTTTTTGGATATATTCATCCAGTTCTTCTTTGACAAACAAATTTTCTCTTCCAATTTTATATGATGGTATTTTCTTTTCCTGCACCCACCTTCTTATGGTAATCGGAGATTTGTTCAGGTATTCAGCCGCATCATTCACTCCCAGCCAAGATTTAAAATCTCTCATGTATTCACTAACAAATAAAAGTTCTATTCCTACAACCCTATCATTTTTATCAATATCTATGTTGCAGTAATCAGAGACAGAAATGGTTTTTTTGATTTTTTTGTTTGATATTTTTATATAACACGCATCTGCAGTTCTATCAAAAGTCACTCTCATTTTTTGCCTCCTTTATCAATATGTTTTGCAATTTATTGCTAATCCACTAATAGGACTGTAATTATGATTTTTCTTTTTGGCCTCTCTCTATAAACGACCCTAATCTTTTTTCTTTTAATTGTTTTGACTAGGTTCTTTTCTCCCTTAGCTCCTGAGTAAGAATATTCTGGATCTTTTAATACTTCTTCAATTTCTTCTTCTGTGATTCCTCTTTCCTTCATTCTTTCTTTTGCATGATTTGTTAATATGTAATCTTTTTGTGCCATTAAAAATCATATTGTATCAATTATTATCAATATGTATCAAAATATAAGATAATTGATCATTTCTGTCAAGCATAAATTTGGTGGAGCATTTGGCTTTGACACTGCACAAAAGGAATAATTTATATTTGAAAAAGGGGACAGGCCCCTTTTATTGAAGAGTATGGGATTAGGCTTTATCCTGAGGAAGCACGTAAAGTAAAAGGGATTAAAGTCGCATTTCTTGACAACAAGGCCTGACCCCGAAGGGATTTTTGTAAGGAAGATAGGGAATGTTCTCCTTCTTTATAAAAAGAGGCCTGCCCCCTTTTATAGTTTTTTTGTGGAAACGTTTGTTGTCTAAGGGCAGCGGATCATGTAAACAGTTATTGACATTTCTTCTGACAAGCCATCTATAACATGCTGAAAATTAAGAAGATGCGGTATTCACAGGTATGGCCCAGAAATTGCATAAGGGAGATACGAAAGGAGGTTTTTTATGAGAAACTATATGCTTAAAAGTGTTGTTTTGGGTGTGATCTTCGCACTTGTTTTCTTTCTCCTTCTCCCTTCTCAGGGCCAGGCAGTCCAGAAAACAAGTGAACAGAAGATCAACATCAACACCGCATCTTTAACTGAGCTTCAGGAACTCCCGCGGATTGGAGAGAAAGTGGCGCAGCGAATCATTGACTTCAGGAAGGAAAACGGAAAGTTCAAGAAGATTGAAGAGATAATGAAGGTCCAGGGAATCGGAGAAAAGGTTTTTAATCAGATCAAAGACAGGATAACAGTCGAGTCGCCATCGAAGAAAAAATAAGGTCATTTTCCGGGGTCAGACCTTTATTGTGAGGACATTTTGAAACCACTTAAACAATATCTATTTCTGCTCCTTGTGAGCGATACAGGCATACATGATTTTCAAGAAGACAGCTGAGACAGGAATGATAGAATCTTTAGAGGTCTGACCCCAGATAATTCAGAAGAAATTCCTTGAGTTTCTGGAGAGCGCGGCCTCTGTGGCTGACCTTGTTTTTCTCCTCTGGCAAGAGCTCGGCAAAGGTTTTTTTCAATGGCGGATAGTAAAAGAGAGGGTCATATCCAAATCCATGGGACCCTTTTTCTCTAAGATTGATAATGCCCTCCACAGACTCCCTGATCTCTTTTATGACCTCTCCTTTTTTTGAAAGGACCATGCAGGAGACGAATCGAGCGTTTCTCTTCTCGGATGGCATTCCTTTCATCCGTTCCAAGACCTTCTGGTTGTTCTTTTGATCAGTGGCCCGCTCTCCAGAATACCGGGCCGATCGAACACCCGGTTCGCCTCTGAGGCTCTCGATTTCGAGCCCGGAGTCCTCAGCCAATGTGAGGCCCTTCCAGTTCGCACTGTAGCAAAGACTCTTTCCTCTGGCATTTGCGTCGAATGTTTGGCCCGTTTCAGTGAAAGGTTTGAGTTGACCCAGCTCTTTAAGGGAATGGATCTCTATCGGGAGGTCTTTGAGGTAGCTCTTGATCTCTCTGGCTTTTCCCTGGTTTGTGGTGGCCAGAAGAAGCTGTTCTTTACTCAATCTTTATCTCTAAGACTTCAGCCAGGTTGAGAAGGCTCTGGTTGAATCTCTGTTCTTTTTCTTCTGTCGCATGGAAAGATAAGTCAACAATAGCGGACTGCCCTTCCTTTTTGAGGCTGAGCTCGTCGAATTTGAAGCCCTCATGAATTGCTAGCTTTTTGATGTTGATGAGAAGATCTTTGGAATACCTGGCTTGGAGATGGTACAGGAACATCGATCTTTTTAGATAATGCTCTTCTATATAGCGGAAGATAATCAGTGTCAGGATGATTATCGCGGTAAAGATGACTGCCACCATATAATACCCGACGCCGATCACAAGACCGAGCACGGCCACGGCCCAGATAGTAGCCGCGGTAGTGAGGCCGACGACGATTCCTCTGGCCTGGATGATCGTGCCGGCCCCGATAAATCCTATCCCTGTGATCACTCCGGCAGCGATCCGTGTCAGGTCAGTTCCTCTTTCCCCATTTTCACCGAGAATGAGCCCGGAGAGGATCATCATCATGGCCGCTCCCACACAAATAAGAATATTTGTCTTGATCCCAGCTGGTTTATTGCTGGTCTGTCGCTCCAGGCCGACGAGACCACCCAGAGCTACAGCCAGCACGAGTTTTAATAATATTTCGATAAGATTCATTTCATTCCCTCTCTGTTGGTTTCGCAGCTAATGTATCATAATCAAAAATCAGAAGACAAGAGCCTGCTGTGTTGAGTAAATNAGTCTTTTGATGAGGTTTAAATTTTTAGCTTTCNGTACTGAATCAGCGGTTGAGGAAGTGCTTGAACCAAAACTCTACAGATCTTTGAGTAGAATGTACCCTCTTTGCGCCTCCGAAGCCGTGTCTCTGGTTAGGATAGGGCATGAACTCGAATTTTTTGTTGAGGTCAATGAGTTTATCGATCAGCTGCATGGTGTTCTGCATGTGCACGTTATCATCCATAGTCCCATGAGTCATGAAGAGGACTCCCTTGTATTTATCCGCATGTGTCAACGCCGACCCGAATTTGTACCCCTCCGGGTTATCTATGGGTCTATCCATGTAGCGTTCCGTGTAGACTGTATCGTAGAGCTCCCAACTGGTGACCGATGAGCTGGCCCATCCGTGGGTGAAATAATCCGCTCCGTATGTCAAGGCCATGCAGGTGGTGTAGCCGCCGTAACTTCCTCCGGTGATCCCGATTTTTGTCTCATCGATGAAAGGATTTTTCCTCAGCCATTTAACGGCTTCAATCAGGTCGTGCATCTCCCATTTGCCGAGGTTGCGGTGCATGAGAGAGATTCCCTTTTTTCCGAAATGGCCGGAACAGCGGTGGTCGACGCTGAAGGTGATGATCCCTTCTTGAGCGAAGTAAAAATAGGAAAGAGACGGGTAGGAGTTCGAAACCGTCCCCCCGCCTGGTCCTCCGTATATTCTGAAGAGTACAGGATATTTTTTTGTCTCGTCAAAGTCAGGCGGAAGAATCCAGTACGCCGGAAGGGTCCACCCGTCCTCTGTGGGGATGGATAGCAGCTCTTTTTTTCCGAGTGCATATTCTTCCATGAGAGAGGTCCGGCTGTCCCCTAATTCCCGGACGAGTGTTCCATCAGTCCGGTAAAGGTTTTGTTTGGATGGAGTCGTGTTGTTGGAGAAAGAATCGATGAAATAACTTCCTCCAAGGGAGACACGCGCGCGGTGGGAACCCGGCTCTTTGGTCAAACGTTTGAGTCCTGACCCGTCGAGGTTCACCTGGAAAAGATGTCTCTCTGTCGTTTCCCCTTTATTTGCAGAAAAGAAGATTCTTTTGTTTTTTTCATCCACAAGAGAAATGCCCTGAACTGACCATTGGCCTTCAGTCAATCTCTTCTTTAAATTCCCCTCCAGGTCATAATAGTAGAGATGGTCCCAGCCGTCGACGTTGCTCCGAATCAGGAATCCGCTCCCGTCTTTGAAGAAATACAGGCCTTCGAAGAATTCTACCCAGGAGGGCTGCTTTTCGTCGAATATTTCTTCTTTCTTGCCTGTCTTGAGGTCGACGGTGTAGATCTTGATGTTGTTCTGGTCGCGGTTCATCCACTGGAAGGTGAGTTTCGAGCTGTCCACGAACCAGAAAGGCCAGGCCACATAGTGGTCAGCGTTTTCATCTATGTCCGCCCAGACGATTTTTCCCTCCTTGACTCTCACTACACCCAGTTTGACCTTGGGATTGGGGTCCCCGGGTTTAGGGTATCTTTCTCTTTCCAGATCGCCGTGAGTTCCTCTGGCTCGAAAAATCGGGAAGATGGGAACCGGGCTGTCGTCAAAGCGGAGGAAAGCCAGCATGGTGCTGTCAGGCGACCACCAGAAAGCCGCATACCGGGAGCCTCTCCCGAGGATTTCCTCATAGTACACCCAGGAAGCCCAGCCGTTGTATATCGTGTCCGATCCGTCTGTAGTGAGCTGGTATTCCAGCCCGCTCTCCACATCCAGGGCATAAAGGTTGTGGTTTCGTGTGTAAGCGACAAATTTCCCGTTCGGTGAGAAGCGGGGATTGTTCTCCGGGTCCGGAGTCGATGTGAGGCGTTTGAATTTTCCGGTCCGCATCGAGTAATGATAGAGGTCGTTCCTGGATGAATAGAGCAGGCCGCTGTAGTCTGGCGTGTTGGCTCTGTGCATCATCGCTCGGATGTCCTTAGGGAGGTTCTTCTGGATTTCTCCGTAGTCGAGAAAAAGAGTCTTTTTGCCATTCCTGACGTTCACTTTGTAGAATTTTGTCTGTTTAGTTTTCTCATCTCTTTCGGAGAGAAGATAATGTTCATCATCCAGCCAGGTGCGGATGGAAGGCATGGATTGGAAAAGTCGGGGTTCAGCCTGCTGATAAACCTGCTCATACGTTAATTTCTTTACGCTCTTTTCCTGGGACCAGACAGGGGCGATCGAACCCAGAAAAAAGAGGATTGCGAGTCCGCAAATAAAGTAATGCTTTCTGTTTTTGATCATATGCTTTTCCTCCTAAGAAATATAAGAATTCTTATCACTGGAAAGTCTGAATGTCAACTGCTTCTGGCTGAAATAGAGGCATAAACATTAAAGAGTAAAAGAGGAAGTTTCGTGAGAATTCACTTGACAAATAAATCATTTTTTGATTTTATTATTTAGTCAATTGAATTAATCGATTATTCTGATAAGATGAAGCTTTCAACCAAAGGAGAATACGCCAGTCGGGCCATGCTCGAGCTTTCTTTGCATTATCCTGGAGGTCCCCTTCACATTCGAGATATTTCCTCTGCCCAGGAGATTCCGGAGAGATTTCTCGAGCAGATCCTCCTCTTGCTGAAAAGAGCAGGTTTCTTGAGGAGTAAAAAGGGACCGAATGGCGGATATTATCTTGTCAGAGATCCTTCGGAGATATCCGTAGCTGAAGTCATTCGGGTGATGGATGGCCCTCTGGCTCCTATCGATTGCGTCAGCGTCACCGCCCACGAGTATTGTTCAAGAGAAAATTTTTGCGGTTTAAAGTGGCTCTGGAAGGAGGTGAGAGACTGCGTCGCAGAGATCTTAGAGAGTACCACTTTTGGCGATTTAGCCAAGAGAACAATCAAGGCAATGAATGAGGAGAAATAACAAGGATAGAGGTGGATATAAAAATTTTTCATTAATAGTCGATATAGTTTATCGATAATATCACTTATAATCTATTAAGGAGCAATCTTGCCCTTTATTGAACTGTCTATCTTAATCATTGTTCTCGCCTTCATCTGTGAGTACATCGATTCTTCTCTGGGAATGGGATACGGAACAACTCTCACTCCTCTTTTGCTGATCATGGGTTATAATCCCCTCCAGATTGTTCCGGCTGTGCTTCTCTCGGAGTTAATAACAGGATTGAGCGCTGGATTCATGCATCATAAGGCAAAGAATGTCAATTTAAGGGTCGGGACCAAAGATTTCAAGATAGCCATGGTCATGGCTGTATGCAGTATTTTTGGCTCTCTTGTTGCGGTTTTTGTGGCTCTCAACGTCCCGACTTTTTATGTGAAGCTCTATATAGGCATTCTTGTTTTGTCCATGGGGATTATCATCCTGGCCACTTTGAGTCGAACATTCAAATTTTCCTGGAAGAAGATCACCTCTCTCGGGCTGCTGGCTGCTTTCAACAAGGGAATAAGCGGAGGCGGCTATGGTCCGCTTGTCACAGGCGGACAGATTCTTTCCGGAGTGAACTCCAAAAATGCCATCGGCATCACTTCTCTTGCTGAGGGGCTGACCTGTTTGGGCGGAGTGGCAACCTACCTGGCTTTTACCAACCATACGATTGAGTGGAATCTTGCGCCTTCGTTAGTGATCGGAGCCGTTTTATCCGTGCCTTTTGCCGCCCTAACAGTCAAGAGATTCAGGGCCGGCCGTCTCAAATTGATCGTGGGGATAGCCACTTTAATTCTTGGCTCATTGACTCTTGGGAAAATNATATTTTAACTTTTTTCCCTGGGGCTGGGCTTTTTTGCTNCTGCGCGAATCTTTNTTCTGTTGGATTTTAAGTTATTTTTGTATATATTANTCCCTTGAAGATTCGAATTGAACGCCCTTTCCTAAAAAAATTCCAGAGATATTATGAAGGATTNATCATNAAAAGAGAAAAAACTTGGATACATNTGGCGAAAGGTGTGACGGCACTTATTCTTTTTTGCTTTTTTGTCTTGCCCGGGACTGCTGAAGCCGATCAAGAAGAGTCTGTGTCTCCAGCGAATTCGTCTTTAAAATTGAACGGCTATGTTCAGGTGAGGTACACGCATTGGGATACAGGCACAGATGGATTCAGAATCAGGAGAGCCAGATTCGGATTCAAAGGAGAGCTCCTCAAGAATTTCAATTTCAAGCTTCAGATGGATGGAACGAGGAGTCCGATTCTCCTGGATGCAGCTGTCGAGATATCTTCGATTCCCTATGCCACGCTGTCTTTTGGCCAGTTCAAGGTCCCCTTCAGTCTGGATAACCTCACATCCAGCTCTGCCCTTGATCTGGTGAATCGCAGTCAGACTGTGGAGGAACTGTGTCCCGCTCAGGATATCGGGTCGACCGGACGAGACATCGGAGTGACTGCCAGTGGAAAATTCTCGATACTGGAATACACTTTAGGAGTTTTCAACGGCTCAGGAATTAATCGCGTGGACACGAATGACCAGAAAGACATAGTCGGAAGATTGATTCTTAGTCCTTTCAATTCTTTGGCCATCGGATTTTCGCATTATATGGGCGATCAAAGGCCTTCTGCCAGTGTTGTGCACGTGAATAGAGACAGAACAGGAGTGGATGTGTTTTTTTCAAAAGGGCCAGCCTTCATAAAGGGGGAATACATTTTTGCGAGAGATGATCAGGCTGAAAGTGCTGGCTGGTATGTTCGAGGGGGATATTCCTTCATCAAAGAAAAGCTTCAGGTCCTGATCAATTATGATTCCTATGACCGTGATCTGGACTTGGCCGGAAACCGGATTGATGTTTTGACTCTGGGACTGAACTGGTTTTTTTCGGGAAAAACGAAACTTCAGATAAATTATGAGCATCATAGGGATGAATTCGCGGGTACAACGGATAATGTCTTTTTAGCTCAATTCCAAGCATATTTTGAAAAGTAAAAAAGGGGACAGGCCCCTTTTTTTAAGGAAGGGGGATAGTCCCTCTTTTTCTTAAGTGTAAGGACTAAAAGGGACAGTCCCACAAAAAAGGGGCCTGTCCCCTTTTTTCCATGAATAGGTGTCATTGCGGGCGGAGTGAAGCAACCTTATGTAAGTGTCATTGCGAGCGAAGCGTGGCAATCTCTTAGATAGAAATTATATTATTACAGGAATGAAGATATTTTTTTTATGAGATTGCCACGCTTCGCTCGCAATGACACATTTGTCTTCACTGTCGTCACTAGAAGTGTTGCTTAATTACTGAGCACAACCCGCAGCACCAATTATAGTTCTAGCTCGATTTTTTCCAAAAGCAGTTCTGTCCCAGCCAGCGTTTTCAGCTCTCTTGATTCACACTTTTCGCAGAGAAAGACAAAATCGTCTTTAATAATTACCGCGCCGCATTTTTGACACTTGACTTTCAGCGGGACTTCTTCAATTTTTAATTCCGCCTCCTCAGCGATAGTATCCTTTTTATAAACATCAAAGGCTGTTATCAGGAACTCGGAAACCACACCGGAAAGTGCGCCGACCTTGACCGTAATGGCAGTGACTTTCTTGGCTTTCTGTTCTTTGGCCTTTTCTTCCAGGATTTCAAACAGGCTGGCGACTATGGAGAGTTCATGCATTCTTTTGGCGAAGTTGGTTGAGAGAGGAAATGAAAAATTCTATCAAGTCGGCTATTCCGGAATCCTTGAGAGCCGACGTGGTGAAAATTTTCAATTTAGGGTTTATGTCCAGAGCTTCCTTTTGCGCATGCTCCAAGTCAAAAGGAAGAACGGGAAGAAGATCGGATTTGGAAATGATCAGACAGTCAGATGTGGTGAAGGCTTTGGGATATTTTTTTGGCTTGTCATCGCCCTCGGGAACTGAGAGGAGCACACATCTGATGTTTTCTCCCAGGTCATAACTTGCGGGGCAGACGAGGTTGCCGACGTTTTCGATAAACAGAAAATCGAGGTCTGGCGGGATTTCAGGGAAGAGTTTCCCCACCATCTTCGCTTCAAGATGGCAGGCTCCTCCGGTGATGATCTGCCAGGCCGGAATGCCTTTGGCCCGGATTCTCTCCGCATCCCGTTCAGTTTCGATGTCTCCTTCGATAACAGCCATTTTGTAATCAGGTTTCAGTTTTTCGGCTATACTTTCGAGGAGAGTTGTTTTCCCTGCCCCGGGAGAGCTGAGGAGGTTGATCGTCAGAATCCCTTTTTCTTCAAGTCTTTTCCGGATTTCTGATGCGATTTTTTTGTTTGAGCCAAGTAGCTCCTCTAAAACGAGTATTTCTTTTTTCTTCATTTTTCTAGTCGTTCAAAATTGGGGGCTATCCCCAATTTCTCAATTTCTCCAAAATATTCAAAACAGGCTAAGCAAATTCTTGAAGTACTCTTGTTACCTCTTTAACAATTTCTGGAATGGCCTCAGTCATTTCTTCGGTCAAACCTTCTCCGAGATTATACTGATTTTTTGCCTCGACGGCTATTATTTTTATCCTGGATGGGACCTGGAGACCCAGTTTTTTCCCGAGTTCTATGGATTGAGGAATGGAGACATAATGGGGAGAGGGACCGGGGATGTGCCTCAGGTCTNTCTCCTCGAGGAGATGGATTTTCCCGGTCANTGGTTTCTCTTTTTTTANGGTGTCGATAATGATTAATGTGTCATAATCGACAATGACTTCCAGGAGGGCAAGTCCTGAGAGTGAGCATTCTTCAAACTCGACGTCATCGAGCCATCCGGCTCTCTTTTCTGCTTTCTCAAATTCTTGCCTCAATTTTCGGATAACATGTATTCCGGCAGC
>JGI2173J19968_10001283_pt1 | contig 10062 bp, 10 predicted proteins | sample DeeMarSWOR136_30_FD_19968 | JGI IMG/M metagenome (IMG submission 19968) | reverse complement strand
TCTATGGTAAATCGAGTACAGTAGCGTCATTACGGCTGGCCTATCCACAATAACAACATCTCCTAGAATCGGAAAACGAAACCAGCATGACTATGCGTGAACTGGAGATCCGGATCGAATATCCAAAGATAATCAGCACCGATTTCTAAGTGAATGTTAGGTCTGAAAGGATAGGTAAATCCGAATCCGGCGTTGGCACCAAACTCGATATCATTATCTTTGGGAATGTACATGCCCGGACCAGCACCGAAATACACAGATAGTGGACCCGGCAGCAACTGTATCGGCCAATAGTATCTGAGATTAAGAGACAGATTGATCCAGTATGTATCATCAATGCCTGCTGTCTTAGATTTGAAATCGTTGTACCCGAATAGCCCTACCAATGCAATCCGCGGGGAGAAATGATAGTCTATGTCAGCAAGTAGATTGTAACTTGTCTTGAAGTCATCTGCCAATGTCCCGATGGGAATAGCAGTTCCGCCATGAATACTGAGAGAAAAGTAGTAGAGGGAAGGTGCACTACTGAATCTGTATGTAACACCTCCCATGACTTCAGGTGGCCGGACATCTGTTCGGATCTGTGTTATAGTAACGTCGCCACTCAAATTTTGCTTCGGTAAAGTAGCCTTCATAGTGACGAAAACTTCTTGCCCAGATTCAAGTGATATTGGCTGGTTGAACGCCAAGGTATCTACGCCAATACTCCAACCGTCTGGGGCATCCACGTTGAGGATAATCTGTACAGGCTGGACTGCGGGATTCCTAACTACAAAACGCCGCTCAAAACCTGCAGCTCTACTTGTAATTATGTTGCAATAGTTCCGGTGTGTTACGTTATTGTCGGTAGGAGTGAGAATATCCACCACAAAATCTGAAGGAATCGGGGCAGAACGCGACTCCGGCAAAATAGTATCTTGCCAAGAATCGATCATAGCGAGAAGACAGAAGTGATCAGCCAATTCAGGATCGGGGGCTGGCGCTGGGAAATCGAACGGCACGATCTGTGCTGCGTCATCTGCAGTAGCAGCCACCGAACTTCCTGAGTACGCGAGATTTGCTATAGTACAGGTCGAAGAATTGCTGCCACTACAATTCAACGGATGCCACTGAGTTGTATTCGCAGAATTCGATGGCCATACTCCCCAAAAGTCTTGAGGTAGGGGTGGTAGTGCTGTACCAAATTGAGTCCAAAAAAGTTTTACAATCACACTAGAGGCAGTCTCTGGACCGCGATTGCGTACTCGAACATACACTTTGTTGACATCCGCTGAATTGACACTCGGATTCTCATCGGCGAAGGCATCGAAAGTAGCAGCCGTTGGGGCTGTACGATACGGAGGCGCATCAACTTTGATGTCCATACTTTGCCAGTGCCCTATGAAACCGCGTACTGACTCGAAGAGAGTGTTGCTAGGTTGTTCAGTATTGCCCCAATCGAGTTGGTTATCGCGGAAGAAAATATCAACACCTTCCTTCCCTCCGACACGTTTAGGAGCAGCAATGCGAACAGCTTCGAACGCATTTAGGCGTCCCCAGCTATGCGTGGCGATCCCAGTAGCAGGGCTACTAAAGCCAGTATTATCTGCGTAGGCAGCAACACCGGGTTCGATCTTATCCGCTGTATCCTGAATTAGGCGCTGTATTTGTTCCCTAGTAAGGGTCTGGTTCACAGAGCGTATTAGGCCAACGACCCCTGCTGTCAGTGGAGTTGCCGATGAAGTTCCGCCGAAGCAATTAGTATAGTCGAGATCCGAAGGTTCTCCCTGTCCGCCAGTGCACATTGAATTGAAATTGTTGTAACCATCGGCACCTGTCCTGTCGGTCGTTGTTATACCCCGAGCCCCTGGATCTCCGTGAAAACTGGGCGCAAGAATGTCCACGCAGTCACCAATAGAACAGCCGTCGTATACACCCCCAATTGCTTTTCGATCCCGATTTGTGGAACTGCTAACTGCAATTATATTGGGCAATGAGACAATACTATTTTGGTATTGACCTGAGCAAACATTGAGGTTGTTATTATTCCCCGCCGCAAATAACACTACTATTCCCGTGGCAGTAGCGTCATTTATTGCATCGCGCACGTTCTGAGGCAAGTAGCTATATATTGTGTAAAGCCAGCTGTTGGTAATAATATCTGCGCCCATCGCACGAGCATATTCAAAGGCTTGTTCATCAGCAAATGGTGTATTGCCTTTGCGAATAAGCATCAGTGCGCACCCTGGGCAACTGCCTGCGACACCAATAGCGTTAGCAGAGCTTGGGTTATTAACACAAGCTGCCGCCACTCCAGCCACTGGTGTCCCGTGGTTGTGATTTACAGAAGCAGGGCTTGGGTCATTATCACCGCCTCTAAAGTCCCAACCGTTGACATCATCGACAAAACCATTAGCATCGTCATCAACGCCATTGTCTGCAATTTCACCGGGATTTGTCCAGAAATTTGCTGTCAGATCAGGATGAGCCATATCAAATGCCTGATCGATTACGGCAATCACAACGTTTGGGCTTCCCGTTGTGATGCCCCACGCCAATTCGGCATCTATATCGGCATCAATTGTTCCTCCGCCCTGACCTGTGTTCAAAAGGTGCCATTGATTACCGAAAAGAACGTCGTTTGGAATAAGCTGTTGCCACTCAGTGACATGAATGAAGTTGGGTAGGGCAAATTCTGTAAGCGCATGCTCGTGGTAGCGATTTGCCATCTCCAGGGCATTAGTGCCAGAGACTCTAGTAATCATCAGCAAGAATTCGTTATCTACAAAAGGATTCTTAGCTACAATTTCTACCCCATTAGCGTTGTTCAATTCCTCTATTTGTGCTTTTTCGACTTCTGGCAAGAATTTTACAATGAACTCATCAGTCAAAATCAAAGGAATTTTCTCTCCGATCGGTGTAACAATCAATCCGGACTGAGCAACGATATCAATGTGTCTATCCTTAATCTCCCAGGCATAAGCGGTCAACCTAGCTACAGAAAGTGTATCTTTTAGGCCGAGTACGAAAATGCCGTCGGGCAATTCGCGACTGAGTGTCAATTTTAACCTATAGGCTAATGTATCGACCTGCTCCACCGGAACACCCTCTTTAGCTAGAATGCCAATTGAGTTTAAGGAAATCACGACCCGTGCCTTTTGTCCGTTCGAATAGAAAAAACTTGACCTTTCACGTTGTGAATACGCGACTTGTGGCAGATAACACAGAATCGTTCCTAACAAGANCATAGGCAACAATGCACGCTGCACGTTGCTCCACCTGCTGCTTTGCTTTATTGATGAATCTCCACGGTACATAAACACCTCCAGTCTTTCTTCATCTCCAAAAATCTTCAAAAACTAGCCCTTGAACGCTGTTTCAAATAGACCCGTCAGTCTACAGACCTACTTTGGCATCAGTAAAACGTCGAACTTCTGGGCCAGCAAGCGACATTGCCTGGTTCTGGTGACATTCTGTAGGAAACTCACTGGTACGTGAATGCCCGCAACACCAGGATAGAACGCAACCTTTGCCTTAGTGAGTCCGCCTTTCAGCAGAATTTCAATAGGTATCTCAAACGCTACGGGTTTCTCGGGTGTGGGCCACGTCCCTATTTTGGGAGTCTTCTGTTTCATTATGCTCCTCCTCTCTGTAATAAAAATCTACAATTCTGATTATATTACGGCAACTACTCAACAAAAACCACACAAAGGATTCGCTATCCTTTGCCATTGTTTACTTATTATTTTACGTTTGACAAGTGAATTTACAACTGAGTGTTTTTTTTTTATTTTTAACAGAAATTAGTTTCCTGAACAGAATTGAATCCAGGAGCAGATCTTTATGCCATTTCTATTTCGACGGTTTTTTTCCTTTTTGCCACCCGCAATGTCTTGTCCGCTATTTTAGCTTTCCGAGAGTGGTATTTTACAAGCTTAATACCGCGCAGGCGCGCAGATTTTCTTACACAACAGTCGGCAGAATCGGCGATAATCTTGCAATTGGTGGCACGCAACCGCCAGCGATACTGTCCCTTCTTGTTCTTGAATATCTCGAAATGCGCCACATTCGTCACCCCTTGTTTCTTGTATCTTGCTTTATGCAATATCCCTTAATTTGTTCAGGTAGTCCTCGCTAAAATCGATCTGCAATTCTACCCATAGTGGATAATGATCTGACATCTGGAAGGTTCGCCAGGTATCCTTATAATACTTTTCCTTGTCTGTTCTGTCAGGTCCTGCTGCTTCCAGTTTCGCGCTATCTATGTACGGTTCGTAGGTATCGAATTCATCGTCCTTGAATACACTTCTGTAAAATCTGAGAACTCCTGCATTATTTTCACTACCAGCCAGGCGAAATTCGCCAGGCCTTGTTTTGAACGCAATCTGGTCGTAGAACTTGTTTTCATCGATGTTAGTAGGATGCTGGAGTTCATTTGGTATCACGAAGCCGCTTCCTGTCAAGGCATACATTGTCTCACATTCTGGTGTAACGATGTTGAAGTCACCTAACAAGATGTAATTGTACTTCTCTTCATCGGCTTTTTTCCCAATGAATTTGGCTATCTGTTTTATTTCTTTGACCCTTCGAGCAAACCCTTCGCCCGATTGGCTTCCGTAGTAGATATGTACAGTGCACAACATAAATCTAAACCAGCCCGATTGAAAGGCAACGAGATAAGGTGTGCGTGCAAACTGACGTTTCCCCGCAATGAGCTTTGTCTCTGGAAGCACAATTTCGCCGGCAATATTCTGGAAATGGACTTTGTTGCTGTCGTATACGAATGTCATTCTCTCTTTGTTCCCGGACCTCCCTTCGGTTACATCGGTTGTTATGAATTCCCAGTTACCCCCCAGGATTTTCATGACCCGCCTTAATGCCTTTAGATTCTTGTAGACCTCCTGCAAAGCTACAATGTCGAAGGCGGAGATAATCTCCGCGATGTAATAGAATGATTCATTGAGTCTAGGCCCGTGCTTGAATTTATTGGAATCAAAATCGCGTACGTTCCATGTTGCAAGCAACAATGTGTCATTTGCGGTTTTGTGTGACACTTCTCTCATCAGTTGCTCCCTCAGAGCCAGTAGGTTGTCTACAACCCTTATCCTTTCCTTTCTTTTGAATCCCCTTTTCAAGAAATTATATTGCAATCTTCACCTCCGTTTTTGCCGGTGATCTTACGATCACCTCTTATGCCTGACCGATAGCGCTGCTCGGTTTCTCCCCGAATCCTTGAAACAAAGATGGCGTCCTCAGTCGTATTTTGTGCTAACTTTGGTTCTATTATCAGTCTAGAGCGAACTCTCTGTCCGTTTTGCCTTTATCTCCAAAGCCTTATCGGTTTCGCCGGCAAGGATTTTACGCGCCATTTCTTCTCCATATTTAGCGAGTTTTGGGATGTCTTTAGGAGCGTCACTCTTCACGGGTTCACGGAAATCTACTTGAAATCGGCAGAAGTCTATTTTTTCAAAAACGTTTTGACAAGGTGTACTTGCTGGTCATCCGCAGTCCGCAAGACTGTACTGATCCTGGACTTATCCACTGCCAAGGCATGAAACGGCTAGCATCACCCCGTTTCAACGTATGTGGGTCACGCCCTGTACCCAAGCTGATGAGCGTCTTCTCAGCCGGGTCACAATTAATGCAAAAACGCAACTCATAAGCAGCCAGATAATATGGATTACAATGTGAACTTACCACCCACTTTCGCATATCACTAAGGATTTTTAGAATCCAAGTGGTTTGCACGCTTATGAAATCATGATTTCAACATATGTATTGAGTTCGATTTGTCTTGACTAATACCACCGGTGATAGAGAAATCGGCGTTACCGACGGTCCGCTTCTAATTAGCTAAAACCGACGGAGCACCCCTGCGTGGACGTGTACGAACTGAATATCTGGGTCGAATATCCAGTGATAATCAGCACCTAGTTCGAAGACAAAAGGGAAAAACCGATTAAAATCACAGCCGAGCCCTGCATTACCACCTAACTCTCTGTCGCCTACTTCCGGTATATACACTCCGGGCCCGAAACCAATATAGCCAGACCAGTACATGCTAATTGGCTGACTGAATCTTAAATTAAGAGAACCGTTAAACCAGTAGGTATCGTCAACGCCGGCTACTTTCGAATCAAACCGATTGTAACCCACGAAGGCAGCAAGTGATAACATCGATGTGAAGTGGTACTCTCCGTCCACAAGTACATTCCAGCCACGACCGAAATCATCAGCAAATGAGCCCGTTGGTATCGCTACTCCAGAATGTATACTGGTCGAAAAACGGGGGCGTGTTGGCGGTGGTGGGAGCACAGTAATATTTCTTTGGGCTATGTTGTTATCATCCTTTGGTGAGTACGTGGATACAGGATCAACGGCACACTCTGCCACTGCTAACAGGCAAGGGTATCTGACAGCTATGCCAGGCGGTGACCAAGTAATATTCGATATAATCGCCTCTCCTCCAGCAGAAATCAAGGATACTGTCTTTTGACCGATGAAGTTCCAGGCAGATGGCCATGGTAAACCACTGGTATGATCTGCCCAGTACATCTTAACAGTCACGTTTAGTGCGTCATTAACTCCTAGATTACGAACGCGCACGTAGATGCGGTTAGGTTGCCCATAGATGGCACTTTCATGCAACACAAAGGGAGATGGCAACTGCCAGCCATTATCCGGTGAGTCAATGGCTATATCAGGTGCTGCTTCGTGCGGGGCTATAGCTGGTACACTACCATTGTCATTCGGGCCTGTTCTAATCCACACATCCACTTGGCCGATAACCACTTTGCACAAGATAACCAANAGAATTATAGAGATACTTATCCATCCTTTTCTTACGATCATTTTATCCTCCAACTATACGTCAAGCCTTCCGATTATCGCTTCNNTTGTGATGTCACCACCTCCTTTTTTGATGAAATTGGAGTGGTACCTAAAATACAAACGTGACTATTCTCATTCTAATGCATTATCGAAGCCTTTCAACGAGCTATTTGTTTGTTGTTAACAGCTAGTGCATGACAGTATTGTGCAACCTCGTTCCGCACATGTTTGGTTTTCTATTCTTGCTTGGTTCACTTGACCGTTTTGTCAGTCACTTTTGCCTTCAAAGAACATGATTTCAGGAGCCGGATTCCATGCATGCAAGCAGATTTTCTGACGTAACTCTCGGCGGAATCGGCAATTATCTTGTTGTTAGCTGCCCGCAACCGCCATCGATACTGTCCTCCCTTATTTTTGAATATTTCAAAGTGGGCCATATTTGTCACCACCTTGCTTCCTTGATCTTTACCAACCGCGATTTCAACTTCAACGTCGGTAGTAAATCCGTTTGATATTTTCGGCACCACATCTCCGGGTCGTAAACCTGCTTCTGGGACTTTCCTCTTCACAAATACTTTTATAACCTCATTGCCTTGTTTTTCACCTATGCCAACGCCTGTCACGTTTGGCAACTGCATCAATAATCCCTCAAACTTTTTCAGCACCATCTCAATATCTCTCACACTTGTCTCCTTTGCGGACTGTAGATGATATCACCTAGTGCTTATGAGAAAATACAATGATAGTTGCTACCTGTAATATTACGCATAGCGCATTCTTTGGTGTAACTAACCGGAAGTCGAATTGGCGCCGAATTTTCACAAGTGAAAGTCGTATTATCCGCCCAGAAAATACGTTTGCCAACTGCGCTCAGACCCTTCATGATTACCCAAGTATGTAAAATCCTTATGGCACACTACACGGCCAGTAATCTGCAGCTTCATTTGTCGTCAGCCGCTTCTGATTAGTTCCATCCACTTTGATAGAAAATATCTCATACCGTTGATGGGATTGCCCAGAAACGTCGGATGATCTTGCGGACACAAATAATTCATCATCATCCTTTGAAAATGCGATTCCTGATATAGATCCGTTCACAACAGGCGGCTCCATTGTGATAATCGAATGGTCTGCCCAAGTCCCTGTTTTGACAATCCGAATTCTCTCTATCCAGCCTGCCGCAAGCATTACGTATTCGCGAAAAGCAAGAAGTTTGCCGTCATGAGAAACAGTAGGTAATACTTCGTGGACAACGTCGGTAGACGTAATTTGCTCGACACTCTGGCTACCATCGTAATAGGTCGCGTAAAGGTCTGCTGAATTGCCGCTACGACGCGAAAATACTATCATTTTCCCAGCATCGTAGAAATCATGACCACCATTGTCAGATTCACCAAGTCCTGGGTCGGTTACTTTATTAGGGCTTGAGCCATCGGTTTTAATAGTCCAAATTTCGGCATTTCCATCTGAAGCAGTATATGCAAATGCAATTATGCCCTCGAAGTATTCAGGAGGCCATCTAGGACGAATTCTCTGACCCGACCCAGTAGTTACCTGCTGTACATTGGTACCATCAATATTCATAATGAAGATATTCTCACCCTCTCCGTCACGATCAGAAGAAAAGACAATTCGTTTGCCGTCATGAGAGACGTCTGGGAAACGGTCGGCGAATGCGTTATTAGAAATATTGACCTGATTATCTCCGTTCACTCTCATCTTATAGATTTGCGGGTGGTCGTCTCTTTCCGACACAAAAACCACCTTGGGGCATCCCGTGCAAAAAAACAAAGCGACCATTACTGCATAGAGCATTAACGTTCTCACACTTTCCTCCTTTTTCTTCTTAAAAAACAATGGTTGATAAAATTAGGCCACAACCGGTAGGCGCATAATACTCATTCCCATCGGCATTACTGTCAACTGATAATCGTACTCTACGTTACTGTATACACCAAATAACTGCCGAGTTGATGGGTTTCATTCGTTACGATAAATTCAACGCTGCGATTCTGTTCCTTTATTGCCTGTCGTTCTTCTTCGTGCATGAAATGTGCGACTATCCTTTTCTTTGCCATATACACCTCCTCGATTAACATAATCTGGCATTAAATTACATTATATACATCGCTCCCAAGCATACGATTCGCTTATCTGCTTCTTTCAGTATTGATCAATGCCTAATATGAGCTAGCGCAGATACATTGTATATTTTTCACTGCGCGCCTGCAACTGCGTGTTTTTTTTTTATTATTAACGCACCGTGCCCAACAAAATAAAGGCAGGATTAGCATTCGAGCGGCGTGATTAGCTATTTTCAAATATTTCTTGCTTGTCATTCCGGTCTTGGCTTGACTCAAGCAATCATATCGATATAATGGACGAGACATTAAAAAAAATAGCACGTATCCAAAAATCATTCCAAGTAGTTGTATCTAGGGAGGAACATGAGGAAGGTTCACGTCTATGAGGTGAGATTGATTGACGGAACTGTACATCGCGGTGAAATTGTGCATCGAGATGATAAAACAATAAGAATCAAACTCAAGAACAGAGAAATCGTGCTTGTTTCACGGGATGGTATTTTGTTGATGAAGGATTTGGGCTGGAAGACTGTTAGAACTTAGATGGAAACAGTCGCGATGAAAGCTTGTCACCACGGCTCTGAATTAGTTAGGGTGTTTTCTTAGCCTCTATTTCCCTGGTTTTACGAGCGCCCTCGCACGCGTTTTCGTGATTCGATTTTACCTGGTTGCCTCTTATTCTAATCCGATTCCACTATTCAACGTACTCTGCGGGCTTTCGTTTCGATAGCGGCGCATATAATCCCTCATATAGTCCTTTACCTGGTCATGATGTTCCTCACGCCACTGGCGCTGGTATTGAAGATATGCAGATTTATTCCTACGCCGCCATTTCCTGAAATATCCAGCATTCTCTTCTCGCCACTTCTTAGAGTACTTCTTTCGATATTCCGGATGCTGCTTGAACCATTCTTTGATCTGCTCGCGCATCAGATCACCATAGTTCTGACGATAGTCTTTCAGATACGACTTCCTACCCCGTCTGCGCTTCTCCGCCATTACACCTCCCCTTATACTAATTCCTTTACTTTGCACCGCCTCATCTAGGCCACGTTACATTTGTATCTCAAAACACAACGCGCCTGATAAACATTCAACAAAAAGCGAAAGCAACAATCCTCTTCTGAGGATCTCTCAGCAAAATCTGAAGAGCAAAGGTATGGCGCTG
>JGI2173J19968_10001281_pt1 | contig 10064 bp, 7 predicted proteins | sample DeeMarSWOR136_30_FD_19968 | JGI IMG/M metagenome (IMG submission 19968) | reverse complement strand
TGATCTCCCTTGGCTTACCCCGGCCAAAGANNGTGACANTGATAGTTAGCTTTCGGGCCAGNGANGTGTCTCCCCCGATTAACGAGAGGTTATAGCGATCCGCCACGTGCTGAACCCCGTGGAAAAGNTCCTCAAGCCAACGGAACGAAATATGGGGAGGCACTCCCAAGGACAGCAGGAAGTACTGGGGAATTCCCCCCATGGCGGCTATATCGCTGAGATTGACGGAAAGGGCTTTCTTTCCCAGGCGGAGGGGATCTGTGTAATCCAGTCGAAAGTGGATATCTTCTATGAGGATGTCCGTGGTAACAAGGCAGATGGACCCCTTGGGGAGTTTTATCACGGCAGCATCGTCGCCAATCCCCGCGGTAATGTCGGGGTCCCTCGGAGGCATTTTCCCCCGGATCCAATTGATCAGGCCGAATTCCCCGATTTCCTTGATTTCCACGGGTTTCTTACTTTCTGACTGCCTCGATACGTCGACTTCTTCTCGATTTCACGTCTTCCAGTGCAACCGGCAGGATATCATCCATGTGTTTGGCAAGTACAAAGTTCAGCTTTTTCCTGGCATATGGCGGAATCTCATCCAAATCCCTCTTATTCTGATACGGAATAATGACTGTGCTTATCTTTCCCCTCATTGCTGCCAAGGTCTTTTCCTTAATTCCACCGACGGGCAAAATCCTTCCCCGCAGCGTGATTTCCCCCGTCATCGCCACGTCCTTCTTTACGGGAATGTTCGTCAAGGCGGAGATGATGGAAATGGCCATGGTTGCGCCGGCCGACGGACCATCCTTGGGAATCGCCCCGGCGGGGACATGGACATGAATTTCCCTTTTGGCAAATAGGTCTTCCTTGATGCCCAGTTCCCTGGCCTTTGATCTCGCATACGTCAAGGCAGCCTGAGCCGATTCCTTCATTACGTCTCCCAGGTGGCCTGTGAGTACCAATGATCCCTTCCCCTTAACCACTGAGGCCTCGACGCACAACGTCTCGCCCCCAGCTTGTGTCCATGCCAGGCCTGTGCCCACGCCAACCTCGTTCTCCTCCCGCTCGTCTTCGGCCGGATATTTTGGAGGGCCCAAGAACCTGTGGAGATTTGCCGCCGTTACCTTGGTGGTTCCGTTTTCCCCCTCTGCAATTCTCCGGGCAACCTTTCTACAGATGGAGGAGAGTTCCCGTTCCAGGTTTCGCAAGCCTGCTTCCCTTGTATATTGAGCGATGATTTGGAGGATTCCTTGGTCGCTGAGGTCCAGGGCGCGGCTATCGATTCCGTTCTCCTCCAGTTGTCGGGCCAAGAGGTATTTTCTGGCGATGAACAATTTCTCCTCCTGCGTATATCCGGGCAGGTTGATAACCTCCATCCGATCCTTCAAGGCAGATGGAATGGGGTCAGTTAGGTTGGCCGTCGTGATGAACATTACCTTGGATAGGTCAAAGGGCAGATTGAGGTAGTGGTCGCTGAAGGCGTTGTTCTGTTCCGGATCCAACACCTCCAGGAGAGCAGCCGATGGATCACCGCGAAAATCCGCCCCGATCTTATCCACTTCATCCATCATGAAGACGGGATTATTGGCGCCCGCTTGTTTTATACCCTGGATAATTCTTCCCGGAAGCGCCCCCACGTAAGTCCTCCGGTGACCCCGTATTTCAGCCTCATCCCGAATTCCTCCCAACGAGATCCTGATAAACTTCCTTCCCAAAGTCCTGGCTATGGATTTGCCCAGGGATGTTTTTCCCACTCCCGGGGGTCCCACAAAGCAGAGGATGGGGCCCTTCATCTGTTTCTTCAGTTTGTGAACGCTCAGGAATTCCACTATCCTTTCCTTGACCTTTTCCAGGTCGTAATGGTCCTCATCCAGTATTTGCTTGGCCTTTTTGATATCCACGGTATCAGATGTGGAGATGCTCCATGGAATCTCCACGAGCCAATCGATATAGGTCCTGACTATCGAGGCTTCGGCTGCCTCAGGGTGCATCCCTTCCAACCGTTGGAGCTGTTTGTTTGCCTCCCTTTCAACCTCGTGAGGCATTTTAGCCCTCTTTATCCCCTCCCGGATATCTTTGATCTCTTCGGCCCTTTCATCGCCTTCGCCCAATTCATCTTTGATCGCCTTCATCTGTTCCCTGAGAAAATATTCCCTCTGAGTCTTGGATATTCCCTCCTTTGCTTGAGAACGGATCTTGACCTGCATTGTCAAGACCTCGATTTCTTGACCGAGGGCCTCATTAAGCTTCTTCAGACGTTCGATAGGGTCGAGGGTTTCCAAGATCCCTTGAGCTCTTTCCACGCTTAGGCCCACATTGGAGGATACGAGGTCCGCCAATCTACCAGGCTCATCGATGCTATCGAGGATCAAAATCAAATCAGGCGAGAGGACTTTCCCGAAGGAGACGAGTTTCTCCAACTGTTCCTTTACGCCCCGCATTAATGCCTCGGTTTCCAACGTGATCTCAGCGGCCTGGGTCTCACCGATTTGATCAATCTTGACCAAGAAGGTCGGCTTTACTTGAACGAATTCGGAGATCATTCCCTTGGACAATCCCTGGACTAACATTTTTAGCCTTCCATCTGCGAGCCGTTGCATCCTCATAACGATGGCTATGGTGCCCACACGATAAATTCCTTCCGGAGGTGGATCTTCCTCGGTCATATCCCTTTGGGCGGCGAGAAAGATTAACCGTTCTCTGGAAAGGGCTTCCTCAACAGCATTAATGGATTTCTCCCTGCCGACGAAAAGGGGAAGAATCATATAGGGGAAGATTACGATCTCTCTGACAGGAAGCAGCGGCAGGATTTCAGGAATTTCATCTTGGCCCATGTAAATCCCTTTCTTCATGGTATTGTAGAGTACCTACCCCCATTTGACAAGGGATTTTTGGGGAACATCTTGCGGAGTTCAATAGCGGCTATGGCATGGAAGTTGCTGAAAAGATTACATGATCTCGGGGGAAATAAATTCATATTGGTATGGTTTTTGCTTAAAAAATAGAGATCTCTGGAAAACTGGAAAAACGAGCTCTCAATTAAATCTCTTAACAATTCAATACACCTACTCCATGGAGAACGCCTGAATGAAGAAGAATAGGAAGAGGCTTTTGTGGGCAGCAGTTCTCCTTCTTCTATTCCTGCCTCCCTGCTATTATCTTAGGTCATCATTCGTTGAGCGAACGACTCAACTTGAGGGGGAACGCTTATTGGTGAGGAAGCAAATAATTAAGCCCGCGCAACCCGCTGAGGGCGAAGAGAAGCAGATTGGGCCTGCGCCTCCCTCTGAGACTTTAGGGGAGGAGGCCGATACCAGGCTCGTCGAAGTCCCGGGTGAAACAGGGGTTTCAGAACCGACCCTCACCGAAGAGGCCCGAGAGGCCCGCCAGAAAGACTTCGAGGCGAGGGTTCGAAAGCTGGAACAGGAGCTTCTGGCCATGGACAAGAAGATCGAAGGTTGGAAACGCCGGTGGGAAGAGAAAAGTAGGGAATTGGAGAAGATTAAGGATTGGAAACGCCGGTGGGAGGAGAAGAGCAAGGAATTGGAGCGTTATGAACGAAAACTTATGGCCTTGAAAAAGGAGGTTGCCCTGAGGGAGCGAAAGCCCGCAGCACAAAAGCCTTCGGCGCGGCGTGAGGAAATAGCTAAGCCTAAGGGTGAGGAAAAACGGGAAGTGCCGCCGTTGATGACGGCGGCATTGGAGGAATGCGAAGGCGTTCCCATATCCCATCGAGATCTAACGCTTATCCTCTGTAAAGGGTTGCATCTCGGATCGGATTTGAGCTATGATCAAGCGGTCATTACATTAAATGGCCTTGGCATTGCATCCACGGCTGGATGGAACCGAGGGAATCCCTCGTTTCCCATTGGCACTGATGAATTGGAGGAGATACTTGCGAGGGTGGAGAGGGCTGCGTCCATCGGCTTGGTAGCGGTTGATTATCGTCAATTGATGAAGGGATTGAAGCATTACTGCCAACGGGAAAAGGCTCGAGTGGTTGGGGCTCCACAATGCGAGGGGCCCATGGCGACCGAGTGTGTGGGGTGTGAGATTCCCCACTGTGATTTCGCCGTTTATGTTGCCAAGGTCTTGGGCATAGGAGAGGCTTTGAATTGCGATCAATCCTTTGTAGCATTGACCGCTCTCGGCATTTCTCCGAGGGGGGGATGGAGGGTTGATGAGCCTTATACTCTCATAACCCAAAGGGAAATAGAAGAGGTCCGCTGTTCGGTTCGTGAGGCGTACGAGAAAGGCTGTATCGGAACGGACCAGGTCGCTTTAGTTGCCTCGGTGAACGACTATTGCCTGTGGCTCAAGATGAATATACGGGTTGTGGGGGAAAGCAGCGTTGCGGAGGCGGTCGCCCAAACCGGCTATCAAGGGGGGTCTGGGGACGTGCCCAGCGCCTCTCAATAGCAGGGCGGAGTGGTTAATCCATACAAGGAATGGTGGGGCAAAATGGGGGGGGCGGGGGTTTGAGATTTGTTTCCATCGGTTTGATAGTGATAGCATTTCTCGGGTTCCCGTATGAGATCTACGCGGGCATTCGGCTTGGTCCATTTAACATCACACCATATGTTAGCGCCTCTGGCACATACACGGATAATGCCTTTCTCAGGAACCGCGACAAGAAGGCGGACTTCTATTACTCCGTCCTGCCGGGGATTAAGGTGAACGTGAGACCTATCGGTCGACACGGTTTCTATCTCAACTATGATGCGGATTATGCCCGATATGATACCTACGGTGAGGCCGACCACTTCGTCCAGTCCGCCGATGCGGCCCTCGATTTAGACCTGCCCAAGGAGCTGAGGCTAAAGCTCGGCGACAAAATTGTCAGCGGGGCCGACCCCCCCGATTTTGAGGGAGATAGGACCGCCCCGTATATTTACAACATGGCCCGGGTCGAGGCCTTTTACACCTTTTTCGATCGCGTTGGTCTCGGCGTGAACTACGCCCATGAGCTCAAGGATTACAAACATAGCAGTGATGAGATTGACAATTTCGATACAAACACCGTTGGAGGAGACCTCCGGCTTCGTATTTTGGCGAGGACGTTCATGCTCTTGGAGTACGCCTATTCGGCAACCGACTACAGGAAGGACAGAGCCAGGGTTGACAACAGCTATTCACACCGAATCAATTCCGGAATCGCGTGGGATATCACGGCGAAAACCAGGGGGGGCGTGAGGGGAGGATATGTAGTAAAGGAGTACTATGCCCTTGACCGAACGGACGATACGCTATACGTATCCGCCGATATCTCCCACGAATTAACGAGCCGGATCATCCTTACGCTGAGCGGGATCCGAAGCGTTTTTGACACCTCTCGAGCGGATAATAACTTTATCTATAGTTCCTCCTATCTCACGAATCAGGTCTCGGCCAGCTTGCAACATACCTACCGGAAACTTACGGGAAGCATTGGGGGTGACTATATCTACGACCGTTATCTTTACGATGATCTGGGTGCTGGCGAAAAAAGGAAGGATAATGTTTGGAGGGGATGGGCCGGAATTGACTATCAAATGCAGAGGTGGATAAAATTAGGGGTAAAATACCGTTATACGAATCTCGATTCCAACTTCGATAACGAGGATTATGCCGAAAATCTCGTCTCCCTTTTCGTGACTCTCAGCCTGTAGGGGGGTTTCATCCATATAAGCGAGAGGATTTTGTTGTCCGGAGGGACGCGGCTCATTTTTGAGCACCAGGGTACTTTGCAATGCGTGCAAAGATTGTCCCCATAATGTTTACCGTAGTCTTTTTCCTCTTATTGGCCTTTTCCGCTCCCAAGGGAGCTATGGGAATGGACTCCCCGAGGGTGGATTATGGCATCGTGATGGAGCTGATTGAGAGGTGGAAAGCCGAGATGGAGCGGAGGGGATTAGAGTACTACCTTTCCCGTTACGGAAACTCATCGCAGGAAGCGGGGAATAGTAAGGGGAGGGGGGGGAATTCCGAAGGGGTCGATATTACCATAGAGGATGTGAGGATTTTTAGGCGAGACGATGGAATCATAACCACCACCTTCTTGCGCAGGGCCAATTCAAAAAAATTCCATGATGTTGGTGTGGCGGTGCTCAGTTTTAAGCGGGAAAACGGCAGGTGGAAGGTTGATGGGGAAGAATGGTATCCCGTATCGGAGGAGGCCTTTGCAGGAGGTAGGGCATACACCGTGGCCATTGGGCCGGGGAATGCCCCTCGGGTCATAATCCACAGCGCGGCGGGAAAGGGTAACATCACCGGGAAGACTCCCGAGGAGAAAGTTCCCGTGAGAAAAACCCCCGAGGAAAAGTTTGCCTTAAGGGAACCCCCCGAGAAGAAGGTTGCAACTCCGGAGAAGAAGGTTACAACTCCGGAAAAAAGGGTTGCAGCTCCGGGGAAAAAAGTTGCGACTCCGGAGAAAAGGGTTGCCTTAAGGAAGGATGTATCCGAAAATCCCGAGGTCGGGGAATACACCATAGGGCCAGGGGATGTTCTCCTCATTAACGTATGGGGACATGAGGATTTGAGCAGAGAGGTGGTGGTTTCTGAGAAGGGGACATTTTCCTTTCCCCTTATTGAAGGAGTTGAGGCGGCGGGCCTTACCATCAAAGAGTTGGAAGCGGAGCTCGTGCGTTTGTTTTCCGCTGGGTACCTGATCAATCCCTACGTCACCATTCGCGTAAAGGGGTATGAGAGCAAGAAGGTTTTTGTGCTTGGGGAGGTGAGGTCTCCGGGAACTTACTCCCTGGATAAGGAGACTTCCCTCATTGAGATCATATCGAGGACGGGAGGAGTATCGGATGGTGCGGGGTGGATTATTGAGGTTGTCCGGCCATCGGGGAGATTGCCCGGCAAGCCAATTACCCCGGATGAGGCGAGCAAGGAGGAGGTTATTCGTGTGGACGTTGAGGGGCTCTTGGGAGGAAGGCCGGAGGACAACATCAAGATTGAAGGCGGGGATACCATCTTCGTTCCTAAGGCCGCATACTACTTCATCTTCGGAGAGGTCAAAAATCCGGGCAGCTATAAACTGAGGCGCGATACCACGGTATTAAAGGCCGTTATCTTGGCCGGAGGGTTTACGGAGAAAGCGTCCAAGAGGAGGATTAAAATCAGACGCGAGGAGGGAGGGAAGACCATTAAGGTTCGCGTCAAGTTGGACGATCTGGTTCAGCCCCAGGATACCATTATCGTGCCCGAGAGCTTTTTTTGAGATGTCCTACATCATAGAAACATTCAACCTGACCAAGAAATATCCCCAGATCAAGAGCTACCAGGAAATCATCATTCACCCATTCCAAAAAAGGGAAATTACGGCCCTGGATGGCATCAATATTCGGGTTAAGAGGGGAGAGGTGTTCGGCCTTTTGGGGCCCAACGGTGCAGGAAAGACGACCCTTATTAAGACCCTGTGCACCTTGCTCTTGCCCAATGAAGGGACGGCCCTCGTGAACGGCTATGACATCGTGAGGGAGGAACAGGAGGTCAAGGAGTCTATTGGATATGTGGTAAATGATGAGAGGAGCTTCTATTGGAGGCTAACGGGGAAGCAGAACCTGGAATTTTTCGCCATATTGAACAACCTTGGGCCCAATCGGGCGCAGCGGAGGATAGAGGAGGTGCTCCGATTGGTCGGCCTGGAGACCAACGGAGACAAGAGGGTGAAGGATTACTCAACGGGAATGAAACAGAAGCTCGCCATCGCCAGGGGGATGCTATCCGATCCCGAGGTTTTATTTTTGGATGAGCCCACGAGAAGTTTGGATCCCATGATCGCCAGCAGCTTGAGGGAGTTTATCAGGAGGAGTATTGTTGAGGAAGGGGGAAAAACCGTTTTCCTCTCCACCCATAATCTAGCTGAGGCCGAGGATTTGTGTGACAGGTTAGCCATCATCGACAGGGGCGAAATCAAGGCCTGCGGAACCCTGGAGGAGATGAAGGCTCTTTTGGATAAGCGGAAGCGATATCTCATTGAACTGGAAAAGCCCGCTCGGGGATTCATAGAGGGATTGAAGGGTGTTTTTCCCTTTATGGTAAAGGGGACCTTGCCGGGAGGGGGGATTGCCATCGAGGTAACCGTGGATGAGCGCTGGAGAGTGTCCCAGGTCATCGAGGCCATTGTGGGCCACGGGGGGAAGGTCGTGACGTGTTCACCTATGGGGAGGACCCTGGAGGAGATCTTCTCCCGAGTGACTTCGAATCGTAGCTCTGGCGAGGGAGTTGAGGGGGAGTAGGTTTAGATGCTCTACCAATTGAGAAAACCCCTGGCCTTTGTTATCAGGGATTTCGGCGATGCTGCCAGCTATAAGCTGTCGTTTTTGATGCAGTTCGCGGGGATCTTTTTCTCGATGCTCACCTTTTTCTTTCTCTCCCGTCTATTCGGAGGTGTAGTGGTCCCCTATCTCCAGCCCTATGGAGGTGACTACTTTTCATTCGTGCTCATTGGGATCGCCTTCTCGGGGTACATCGGCGTTGCGCAGCATAGCATCGCCGGAACGATCAGCAGCGCCCAGGAGATGGGCACCTTGGAGGCCTTAATGGTCACGCAGACTGGCATCCCGACAATCCTGTTCTCCTCATCCTTGTCGAGCTTCGTCTGGACAACCCTCAGGGTCTTGGTCTACCTCATACTGGGCGTGGCGGTCTTCGGATTGGACATGGGGGAAGCAAACATCCCTGCGGCGGCATTAATACTATTGCTCAGTATTACCTCGCTGGGCGGCTTCGGGATCATCTCGGCCAGTTTTATCATGGCGTTCAAGAAGGGAGACCCTCTGGGTTGGGTCTTCTCGGGTCTTTCGGGGTTTCTGGGTGGAGTCATCTATCCCATTGAGGTCTTCCCGGGCTGGCTGCAAAAATGTTCCTACCTTCTGCCCATCACCCATTCCTTGAAGGGGATGAGGTTGGCCCTTTTGCAGGGATATTCCACAGAGGCCCTCCTCCCCTATATCCTCGCCTTGATGCTCTTCACCGCGGTTATGCTTCCGCTCAGCCTCTTTCTCTTCCAGAAGGCCGTGAAAAGGGCCAAAATGGACGGGAGCCTGACCCAGTATTGATCATCGCTTCATGAATGGAACCGAGACTTCTGGGGTTGTCGCCTAAATCCCGTTCCGCTCAGTGCTGCGCCAATTTGGTGCTGCGGTTAAGGGGTTGAACACCTTGACTCAGCGGGAGAGGTGGGTTGGGTCTCCCTTGGCAGGGCAAGGTTTGGAAGGGTGCAATTTCGCCACAGCAAGTCGATAAAAGAGGATGAGCGTCGCTTCGCCCAAGGAGAGCATCCACAAGAAATGATTGAGGAGACGCCAGTGGGGGGCCTCCAGGTGGAGGACCCGGTTCGCTCTCCCTATGGCGGCGACCTTTCCGAGAATGTGCTCGGGTGAGAGCGGCGGGTCCACCGTGATTTCGCTGTCTCCCTTTGCTATCAACCGGATATCGGTGCCTCGTCTTCTTATCCACAATACCCGATGGGTTACATACAGGGCGTCGTTCCTATAGGTGATGATGTCTCCGGCGGAGAGATCCCGCGGGTCGCACCCTTGGATGTGAACGCGATCTCCCTTCCTGATCAACGGGTGCATACTATTTCCCGTTAGCGTGAAGGTGAAGGTTTTCCCCTTCGCCAATTGTTCCAGGATCACATGGTCGATGAGCTTTGTATACCGAGAATCTTCCATGGCGGCTTGGAATGAAGGGCCTTTACTCACTGACGTTTTGAAATGATCATCGGAAACAATCCGCCGTTACGGGCGGTTTTCGTTTATTATCGACGACGCTCTTGATTACACCGGCCAACAGACAATCGGCATGAGAAGGCCCCAGGAGATCTCCCGTTTCCAACCATGCAAGGGCGGGGCACCGGTTGCAGTACTGGACGAGTTCGCATCCCTTGCATTCACGGAGGTCTGTTAGGGTGATGGACCTGATTTTGGAGAATATGGGGGAGTGTTGAATTTCACACAGGGAGTCCTTGGTCAGGTTGCCTCCGCTCTCCTTGAACGCAATGCAGGGATATACATCTCCATACGGGGAGATCGATAGGACGTTTAGGCCGGCGGTACAGGAGAGGTCATCCTGTCGGGAATTGC
>JGI2173J19968_10001280_pt1 | contig 10069 bp, 15 predicted proteins | sample DeeMarSWOR136_30_FD_19968 | JGI IMG/M metagenome (IMG submission 19968) | reverse complement strand
TTACAAGTTTGCCGCCAATAGCGACTGCGCTGTCACCCGTGCCGATTGTGACCGCTCTGATGGCTGACCTGAGCATTGTTGATAGTGTTTGTAGTTTTTTGCGCGCGCGTTTTTTGCAATAATAGAACATTCACAGTTCGCAAATTAGAAAGGGCCAGCGTATAGGTTCAGTTTTTCAGCCGCTTCCTTTAGACTTATACCTTTTATNGAAGGCTCTAAACCTGTATCTTCAAATGGATAGTTAATACACATACCAGTTTTTGTCGAGAATACACCTAACCCAATAGTCTTAGTTGTATTAATAACCCTTTTATCATTGAATACACATTTCACGTTTTCATAGCCATCTTCGCAAGTTAACGGTATGATTACCGTTGATTCTTTAAAGGTATCTGCTGTGGCTTTGTCGGTCTTGCGCTTTTGAACGAGGTCCAACATACATGAAGTACCAATAAGCTCCCTACGGATGACCGTGTATCCATCAGCCTCTAATTTATCCGCAAGATTGTTCATAGCCTCGCGACCGCCAAGTCCGTCGCAGAATTTTATGCAATTATTGCATGCCCATACAACGATCTTGTCATCTTTCTTGAGTTCATTTTTTAAATCATCATAGGACAGTCTTCGCAAAGATATAATCACTTTCCCACCTCCATGTCAATTACCCTTTCTTTCTGTAGTTCTCCTGTCAGTAGATGGTATTCGTTACCTAGTTTGTCTTTGTGGGCGTCGTATGCAAGCATCAGTTTTTCTACGCCTTTGTTTCGATCAGCTATCACAAGTCCTAGCGTTTCTGTGCCTTTCACCACGTTCTTATCTGGAAATCTTTGTTTTACGCTGGACCACCCTGCCTCGCATGCTAGAACCACTGCGGCAGTGAGCCCCCCGCTAAATCGGGTATTCATAACATAGTCGTTTATGCATGCGGCCGTTAGCACTACTTGATCGGTAACAACGAATCCGTCCTTTCTCAGTTTGGATGCTAACTCTTCCATTTTCTCTACACCTCCCGATCCACAGAAACGGACGCAAGTGTTGCAAGTTATCACCGCGATTCTATCGGTTTTTTTCAATTGGCTTCTGATCTTCTCATATGGTACTGCTTTAGTCAAACTAACCATAATTCATCCCTCTTGTGGCATCAAAATTTCTCTTAGATATGTACCTGCTTCAAGAATCCTTCTAGCGGCGCGCTCACGTTTTGGTGTTTCATACTCTTCGATATCAATAAACACGAGTGCATGCGTCGGACAGTTTTCAACGCATGCAGGTTCCTTTCCCTCTCGTTGCCTGTCTATGCATAGATCACACTTGACGACCTTTTTGGTTGAACCACTAAATCTTGGTATCCCAAATGGACAGACGAGGGCGCAATTGCCACAACCGATGCACACTGCTTCGTCGATAACTATTGCGTCTTCCTCGGTGGTTTTTATTGCATCTACGGGGCAAACTCGCGCGCATGGGGCATCTACACAATGGCTGCAATGCATCTGTACTGGATAAACCATATCGATCCATTCAACGTAATTTCGTGCCGCCCATTCATGTTCTTTTGCACATGCCTCGATACACTCCTCGCATCCTAAACATCTGTTTGGAACCAGATACACCTTTTTAGTCACTTTTTATGCCTCCTTTTTTCACCTCGATAAAACGTATATTTGTTTCACGTTTCCTGCTGCAATCTTTCTCTTACATTCAGGACAGAGATCGAATATATTCTTTGGAAACTCCACACCCACAAAACCTTTCTCCTTATCACCTTTTGCAATAGTTGTTCGAATATCGTCTAATTGCAACTCAGGTGCAAAAAAGTTACCACAATTTTTACACTGTCTCAATTCTAAATCAATGTCTTTTGCGGGTTCTATACTCAGAAATGCTCGTAAATCAAATCTCTTTTTGATTTCAATTGCTTCTTTAGGGCAAATTTCTGCACAATCCCCACACGTGCGACAGTTAAAATAATAATGACCTATAGTTCGAACGCCGTTTACATCATTCAAAACTAATACTTGTTCCGGGCAGACTCTGTAACAAGCGCCGCAGCCTATGCATTTATCCGCATCATACTTAGGAAACCCGTAGCCCTCCATGATATCATCTTCAGGAAATTCAATTGGGCCTTCAGGCTCAAAGTTCATCGACTCTGCAAAAGAAATCACCAATTCGTGTATGTAATCTCTCTTCTGGCGTTCTTCAGATATTCTTATGTCCCTGCTTGTTTCCCTTTTGACTGGACAAGGTCCTAATTTCTTGATTTTGTTAGTGAAATTAGTAATTACTTCCTGGAATTTCTGTGCTTCAGAAGCGGATATAAATTCCATCTCTACACGTTCACTCAATCCTATATGTTTGAGGATGTCTTTCAAAAAACGCACTCTTCTTTCAGCCTTAAGATTCCCGCTTATGTAGTGGCAATCACCAGGATGACACCCTGCGACGATTACACCGTCAGCACCATCTTCGAGAGCTGCCAAAATGAATAACGGATCGACTCTACCAGAACACATAACTCTTATAATCCGAAAGTTTGGAGGCATCTGGAGCCTAGATACTCCCGCCAAGTCCGCTCCAGCATATGCACACCAATTGCAACAAAATGCAATGATTTTTGGCTCAAAATTGGTCTCCGTTTTCATTCACCCTACAGCCCTTGCAGCGCCACAGCCCTCGCTTTGGCTTTATCTACCTCTCGTTTTTCCTCGGACATAGGCTTCATCTTTGAATGTCGTGAACAGTAGACTACGATAAGAATATTTTTAAACTTTTTGCTGCGCGCAGGTAGTTTGAAAGCGTGGGCATTAATGTTTTACTAGTATTCTATTGACAATAAAATCCTTTTATAGAGCAATGATAAATTCTACTCTCTATACAAATTCATGTGGCGTCAGGTTTGAAAGAAGAAAAAATAGGAATCTTTGAGACTATTAAGCGTAGAAGAAGCATAAGGAAGTATACAAAAGAACCTGTTTCTGAAAATCTGATTTCAAAAATTCTGGAAGCTGGTAGATGGGCCCCATCAGCTGGCAACAGTCAACCTTGGAGCTTCATAGTTTTAAGAGATGGGGAAGTGAGGAGGAAGATAGCGGATGCCACCACCACTGGAAAATTCCTAGCCAATGCCCCCATCGGCATCGCCGTGGTTATCGATCCTAGGGCTTCAAAGCATCCAGTGGAGGATGGGTCAATTGCAACTCAGAACATGCTCCTTGCCGCACACGCTTTGGGGCTCGGCGCCTGCTGGATAGGCGCCTACACCTCAGTTTACGAGAAGAGGGTTAAAGAAACACTAGGCATCCCAAAGGACAAGCGGTTGTTGTCAATAATCTCGATAGGCTTTCCCGCCGAATCCCCCATGAAGACCAGAAAAGAGTTAGGCGAAATCGTGTTTACAGATAGATATGGGAGAAAGTAAAGACCAGCGACTAGTCGGCATCACTATCTAATTCGGTTATAGCCATAAGATTTATTTTCATGCATAAGCACATTTTTAAGAAATGGGAACATATATGATGAAAGAGGGTTAGAAAGATGGCAGAATGTAGGCTTTGCGGAAAAAATGGTGAAGACCTAACTTTGCTTTCGGCCAACCACAAGGACCTGGGTCAAATCATGGTCTGTGAAGAGTGTTGGAAAAAGCTGTGGAACAAAAATCGTATGGTATGTGGCACTACCGGCTCAGGCGGCACCTGTCCAAGCTGCAGATAAATAAGAGCTCAGGATAACTAGATTGTTACCTTTGTTGCCAAGTTACCATTTGGCTAGCCACAGGTATATGAAGAAAATAAAAGCTGAACATAAGAGGATTATGAAAATATGACAGAATTTTGTTGTCCCTATTGTGGCGTTTGTGACGTTGATAGGTACGTTACTGGGCTGAACGTGTGCAGAAAATGTGGAAGTAGTTGGAGAAAAAACTCCAATAAAAAGAAACCTTAACGTTAATCACACTAACCATCGCACTGTTTTCGTGACGGCGTTGCTACCGTGCCCCAATCATGCGCGCGCACAAGGAGCATTCCATAATGTTTCGAGAAATTGAGAGGCTTTACGAGAAAAAAGGGTTTGAATGAAGAACATTGCTATTAATGCGCGCGCGAGGTTCGTTTGGTGCTCACATCTCCATTCCACCGTGACCGTAAGGCTATACTCAATGCAACACATGAGAGTTATCGTCTTTACGTTGCGAAGGTGTGTTACATTCAAACGTTTCCTTCCTTGGGAAAACAGGTTGACTGATGCTCCAACGGGTAACAGTCTAAAACTTAGATTTCTGTTTCTTATATTTCTCTTTTGGCCGGTTCGTGGACGAAGAATAGCGTAAGGAGCAAACAAGGGACGTAAAGCGTTGATGACGTGAGGAAAGGAAGTGCAGGAGACAAATACTGGTACATGAAGCCGCCCGAGAGCTGGCCTAAAGAATTCATGATGTTATAGAAGAAATATGTGCTGCCCGCTATCTTTCCACGTTTTTCTCTAGCGACCAGGTCGGCTTGTAACGCTGGATATGCTGTATTTGCAAGAATTAAAGCCACTCCCAAGAGTAGAAAGCATATCGAAAGAATTATCAGATTTCCGTACACGAAAGCTGTCATTGCTGGTATGAACAGGAACCAAGCCGTCAATAGCGGCTTCTTCCTTCCAAATTTATCAATAATCTTTCCGCATGGTAGAGCCGAAAGGATGTACATAGCTGAAAACAACATCATCAGAACCGCCCATTCAAAATCCTTAATGTGAAGAATTTCCGTTGCATAGAATATCAAATTGAGAACGCATGCGAACCATGCAAAGTTGTGAATTGCAAAACTAACGAACAAGAACAGCATCGAACGAGATACTGTCTTCAATGCCCTCAGGCTTTCACTCACAGAACCGGGAAAGACTCGGAAGAATTCAACTAAAGGTATTCTTTCAGTTCTGATTCCTAACGTTTCTGTAAGTCTTATTCTTATGAGAGCCGCAACCAAGAACGACACTGCAACGATGAGATAAGCAATCCTCATCCCAAAGATTAGGCCATATCGAATAGACAGAAGACCCGCTATGATAGGTGACGGTACCGAGACGTAATGAATGAAGTTGATGATTGAGAAACCCATCCCTCGCTTCTCTGGCGGCATCGAGTCAGCTACAAGGGCTAGAATGGCTGGCTGGTAGATGAGGCACAGGCTTTGCAACACAGCCGCCACCAGAATGAAATGCCAAGTGGGAGCGGCTGCGTATAAAACATAGGTAACCGCAGTTCCGAAGGTCATAGTAATGATGAGCCATCTTCTTCCATACTCATCCGCGAGATATCCTCCTGGAAACTGGACCAATGCTAGAGCTGCATAGGAGGAAAAACCGATGACCCCTACGATGAACGGCGTCCCCCCTAATCCCTCAACGTATTTGGGGTAGTATGTCCAGGGTATGGCCGCCGCAAAAACAATTATCATCAACGTAATTGTCAGCACTAAAATGTTGCCGCTAATGAACGAAAATTCCTCTCTGAGTCTAGCCCAGATTGTCAACCAAATTCTCCTTGAAGAAGAAAGATGACCATACAGTAGATAAATTAGTATGGTTTGTCGTTTCAGTTTGGAAAGTACATTGGTGTGTGCATGCATGCACTTGGGCGTGGCGTCGTACTCCTCGGTAACTGGGAACTTGACGGGGAAAGAGCTGTTTAAAGCTGGAGAGAACAGTAAATCTCTGGCAGTTGTCTCCTAGTTTCCCGTTAAGTATCCTCTGAATGGTTTCTAAATCGAAATATTTATATGAATGGTAATTCATATGAATAACTCTTCATTGAATAGTTGTTAGGAGATGAGGTGACGGCGGCTAAAAGTAGGATTAATCGAGAGTTAGCCTCAAGAATTCTGAGAACCTTTCCTATACCAGAAGCTTTTCTGTTCTTCACGGATATTGGGCAATATAACGGCGAATTCGCACCCTCTCTAGCTGATCTCTGCGAGAAGTTAAAGAAGACACCATTGAAGTCGATAGAATTTCACTTTAAACGTGGAGACTTTGAAAGATGGATCAGAGAGACGCTGGGCGACGAGCACCTTGCGAATGGAATAAGCAAAATCGACAGATCAACTCAGGGAGAAGAGTTGAGGACAACTATACAGAGAATAGTGAAGAAGCGTCTAGATCAACTAAAGGCGGCCACAATGACCAAACCATGATTCAATGATTTTGGGCGTAAACTCCGAACTTTAATGTAAGAAAAAATATGAAAAAGTAACAGAACGAGTAACAAAGAAGGGGCAATGTATGGAAGGGGCTAGGGTAGTACCACTGGAAGAGGCCAGGAAACTAGTCTTGGAGTATCTTAAGAAGCGCCAAGAATGCATGACTAACGATATCATCAGGGATCTAGAACTAGACCGAGTTCTCGTATTGAAGGTTCTAGGCGAACTGGAGAAGGAAGATGAGATAGAGGTCCTGATGGGCAAGGTCATAACTTTGTAAAAGATTTGCTGGTGATTTATTACGGGAAATCGTGTGTCGTTTAAAGGTCATAGCATCGTATCTTGTGGCATATTGCATCGAGAATTAAATTACTTAAAAAATATTGGCTTCCTAGATGCCAACTATATCTCATATACGGCGCCGGGGCTGCATGCCAATCGTGATAAACTTAAGTCGCAACTTACAAGGCAATTAGAAAATGCCAAGAAGCACTCTGAAAAGGTTATAGTAGTTTACGGCAAAAATTGTCATCCAGACATAGACAAAATAACTCGAGGAGACAGAATCTCAAGATTAGAAGCCGAGGATTGTATCGACATGCTTGCTGACCTTGAGAAACGAAAGGAGATGAGTAATGGGAAAATTGGAAGTATTTTTTGGCTTTCACCTGGATGGCTGGACTATGCTGGCAAAAAACGGTACGTTTGGGAACGAATCTACAAAGATTATTTGGGATGGGATAATGCCGATGCAAACGTGAATTTTGGAACGTATAGGAAAGCAATCTTCTTAGACCCTAAGCCCCTCAACGTTTATGAAGAATATACGCCCAAAAACATTCTCGATTTCTCTAGTTGGACACGTCTTGCAGTGGTTCGCCAAGAGGTCACTTTAGACCGCTTAAAGGATCTTCTGGCATACATGCATACTAAAAAGGAGAAAGAAGACTAGTTTTTGGGGGAAAGTCTGTGGAGAAAGAGGAAAAAGCAGTAAGGGTTAAGGATCTGATGACGAGGAATGTCATTTCGATTTCTGTTAAGAAAAGCGTTATGGAAGCCGCGAGTGTGATGACAGAAGCGGGTATCTCTGCGGTCTTACTGAAGTCTGGAAATGAGTTCACGGGAGTTATTACTGATCATGATATAATAAGTAAGGTGGTTGCTTTGGGTTTAGATCCCAGGGAGGTGATGGCCGGTGAAGTGATGAGCTCACCATTGATAACAATAAGTGAAGAAGCGAGCGTTGAGGAAGCTGCTGAGAAAATGCGAGACAATAACATACGCAGGTTGATTGTGAAAAATAAACTTAGAGTTGCGGGGATAATCTCGGAGTCCGACCTTGTACGAGTCGCCCCTGAACTTCACTTTTTGATTCGTGAACATTGCAGACTAGAAGTGCGTCGTCCAAGCGTTGTAGAAACTGGAGAAGTAGGTTTCGCTGGATTTTGTGAAGAATGTGGAAATTATTCAGAAGACCTAAAAAATGTTAACGGTAGATGGTTTTGCGAAGAATGCATAACCTAGACGATAGTTGAGATGCATGCATGTGCACTCAACCCGAAACTGTCTTAAAACGAGAATCGCATAATTATAGTGGATTTGAAATGTCAACGAAAAAAGAAACAGTTGACCTGGAATTGCATATTACTGCCAAAAACTTGGCGATCCTGCAAGGGAAAATAGCTTGTATCCTGAAAGAACTTGTTAAGAAAGCTAAACTGCTTCACGAAAAAGAAGAAGAAGGGGAAGAAGCAAATCATCTTCTAGGAATGATTTCTGACAACTTAAATGAACTATTTGAGCTGTTTGAGCATAGAAAAGAATTGCGAGATCAAATTGAAAATCTAAAGAGAATTGAGAGCGCCTTAATTAGAGGGTAGGAGGGTGATTTCAACTCACAAATGGAAGTTTGTCTCTGGAGATCCCGCCAAATGCGTTGGCTGCTGTGTTTGCGAATATGCGTGTTCAATGGAGCAGGAAAAAACTTATAATCCAACGAAATCTCGAATCCGCGTTGTGCGCCTGAATCCCTTCGTAAATCTAGCAATTGCATGTAGGCTTTGTGAAGATGCTCCGTGCGTGGCCGCATGTCCCCGAGACGCGCTGGAACAGTCACATGAGACCGGCGTCATTTTAGTTGACGAAGAGAAGTGCGATGGCTGTGGCTGGTGTATCGAGGCTTGCGACTACGGCGCTATCCAACTACATCCTGAAACAAGAGTAGTGTACGTTTGCAATCTCTGCGATGGCGAGCCCAAGTGCGTGGAATGGTGTCCAGAAGAGGCGTTGGACTTCACAACGAAGGATCTTCTTGCGCAAAAGGCGAGGGTCACCGTCGTAAAGAAGCTGTTCCAAGAAGCTCTGAAAGCTACGATCTAACGTGCGCACATATGTACACACAATTAAGAAAGCTATGGTCTGTATCTTAAAACGATGTCTTTTGCGTCAACGTCCAAGTCTGATGCGATTACAGGACACTTTGCTATGAGCATGAAGAATATACCATGGTGTTCGCTTAGGCTTTCGTAGTTTCCTTGGCCCTTAGAAATAACCAGATCATGCTCCTCTATCCACCCCTTTACCTTTTGAGAGCTTCTTTTAGGGCCCGTTCCTACCTCACCGTTACTCACTGTTAAGAATTCAACGTTCGGCAACACGCCCAGCCCCATGTAAATAGCATCTTCGAGGGTTGCATCATTTATGATTGGCCCACCTTTCACTACGAATCTTATTCTTTCAAATCTCTTCTCTTTGAGCATAGTCTCTACGAGGAGCTTATCGAAGCCTATCTCTCCGGCGTTGTCGGTGAAAAAGAGGAGTGATTTGGCATCCTTCAAATCTTCTTTAAACTTCTCATAGTCGTCGATGGCGAACTTCTTTTTCAAATCTTCCTTTATCGTCTTCTTCAGGTTAAACTCCTGCAACGCCCCATAGTCAATGATGTTCCCCGTTATTGCAAACCTAACAGCTGTCCTAAGCGGGTCCTTACTATCCTCAACTTTCCTCTTGAGTTCAGAGTACATCTTTAGGACTAAATCGTTGCTTTCTTTCTTAACCTTTCTATAGGGGTCTTTTTCCTTTGTGAGACCCCTTACTATCTTGTGGACTTCACGGGCCATTTCGGGTGGAGTTGAGTCCCATTTCAACTCCGAAATCGTTTTCATGACTTCCCTCAAAACTTGCTCATGAAGTCTCTCATCGTCGCTGATGAAGCGCACGGCCTGTAGAGCTTGCCTCTGGAAGCACGGAATGCAGTCAAGGTTTAGCTTCACTTATAATTCACCCCTGTAAATATTGAATAAGATTACACCCTGATTTATCTTTCACATTCGCATAGATATGGAGCACTCGCCTCGTCGATAACGAAATCCTTAACCTAAAAACTCATACCATTATGTGTGGCCAGAATGCTCATATTATGGATTACGTTTTTCAGCCTTTTAGGCAGTGTTGGCGCTATAGTTACAGCTGCCGCCTTTCTCTTGCTTCGAGAGAAAATACAGAAAATCCTTATCCCCTGTCTAGTTTCTTATGCTACTGGAACTCTACTTGCTGCGGCCTTGTTAGGGCTCCTATCTCACGCATTAGAAATTACCTCTCCACTTCCGATTCTATCAACTGTCTTGGTGGGGATTGTTGTTTTTTTCCTTCTTGAGAAATTGGTAGTTTGGCGCCACTGTCATGATGTTGAGTGCGACGTGCATGGACTTGCAGGACCTATGATTCTTATTGGAGACGCATTTCATAATGCTACAGATGGTCTGGTTATTGCTGCAAGTTTCTTATCTTCCGTACCTATTGGCATAGCCGCGGGTGTTTCGATAATCGCGCATGAAATTCCTCAAGAAGTAGGTGATTTTGCAATACTCCTTCACGGCGGT
>JGI2173J19968_10001274_pt1 | contig 10087 bp, 8 predicted proteins | sample DeeMarSWOR136_30_FD_19968 | JGI IMG/M metagenome (IMG submission 19968) | reverse complement strand
TAGCCCACCTGGATTGAAAGCAGCTAGCGAGATTCTAAATTTTACCAAATGTTATGAGCCCTGTTACGGGGACCTGAACTGAGCTTCACCACTAGCCATGTTAGCGTCAGTGGCGAGACAACGACACAGAGGCACNNAGTATAGCTNAGGCNGNATCACANAATAACCCGTTTTATTACCNAACATTTCTGGCTTTCAGGTAATTTGCAGGGCTATTTCAGATATTGCGTACCTTCTTGGCTTTGCTCACATACTCATCTATTCTCTTCCTGATAGCTATCTTATCGAATTTGCCAACGCTCGTCCGGGGTATATCATCAGTAAACAGCACATAAACGGGAAGCATCCATTTAGTAATCTTCCCTGTATCCACGCCCTCCTTCTGCAAGTACTTGATGACATCTTCCTCAGTGTTCTTGGCGCCAGGCACACACTTTACTAGAGCCATCGGCACCTCTCCCCACTTGTCATCGGGAACGCCAACATAGGTGGCTTCTAGAACGAATTCGGCATTGCCAGTCAGGTTCTCCAGCAGAACCGTGGGCACCATCTCAGAGCCACTCCTGATTACATCCGTTATTCTGTCGGCAATTATTATGTAACCGTCCTCATCAATCTTGGCTGCGTCGCCGGTATGGAACCAACCGTCCCGCCAGGCTGCGGCTGTCTTCTCCGGCTCGTTATAATATTGCTCCATTATCCAGTGTCCTCTCAGCACTATCTCACCGATCGTCTGGTTGTCATGTGGCACATCATTCCCATTCTCATCAATAACACGGGCTGAAATTGCTGATGAAGGCACACCGGTCTTGACCAGGACCTGGTCAATCTTCTCCTGTGGCCAATCTACCATATCTCGCCTTAGACCAGCACCGATAACACCAGCCAAGGTCTCAGTCATACCATAACCCGAGCCGGCTCTCATCGTTGGGAATAGCTTTTCGGCCTTCTGCTTCAAACCTAAAGGCAGGGCACCACCACCAGTGCCGATTTGCGTCAAGCTACTCAGGTCGTACTTATCAATGTCCGGGTACTCGATAATCATAGCCAGCATGGTCGGCACCATACCAGCCGCGTTTACCTTCTCATTCTGCACCAGTTCACAGAAGCTCTGCGGAGTGAACCGGCCCGGGAACACTATTTTTGCCACGCTAAATACCAAATGAAATGGCGCTCCCCAGCCGTGGATATGGAATAGTGGTACGTTAACCATGGGCACATTGATATTTGGCGGCGGTGGGTCATCAGGCAATCTCACACGCATACCTGCAGCCGCTGCCGTATATAGAGTCTGCAGTAATATCTGGCGGTGCGTATACATTACACCCTTGGGCAGACCAGTAGTGCCAGTAGTGTAATAGAGGGTAGCGTAGGTATCTTCAGAGAAGTCAGGCCATTCGTATGTCTTCGGCTGCCCCTTTATCAGTTCCTCATATTCGTAAAGGGGTTGTACCTTGGTCTTGGGTAGTCCGGGCTTGTCCGACATATAAACGAAGGTTTGAACCTTAGACTTTATCCGGTCGTATAGCGCTTCAACCATAGGCAGTACAACATCATCAAAGANAATGATCTTGTCCTCGGCATGAGTTATAGTGTAAGCCATGTGATCCATGGATAATCTGATGTTGATAGGATGCGACACCGCTCCAATACAAGTAGTCGCATAGATGTTCTCCAGGTGCCGGTGGTGATTGAGCGCCATAGTTGCTACCCTGTCCCCAGGCTGAAAAGCTTCACCCGACTGCACCCCTAGCTCCTTCAGGGCGTGGGCAAGTTGACAGGTACGCTCATGCCATTGCCGCCAGGTGAATCGATAATACTGCCCGGCATCATCCCTGTAGACGATGGCGATGTCATCTGGATACTGGGACAGGGCTCTCCTCATGCAACTCTTTACGAGTAGCGGATGGCGCGTGCTGTACTCAGGATATGTCTTAACATTCATTGGCTCTTTATGTTCCTCCTCTCAAATTTGATAATCGGACATACGATGCGATTCAAATTTGATAATCGGACATACGATGCGATATGGATTCGATACCCTAACACATATTAGTAGTATATTTAGTTACCGCCAAAGTTGCAACACTGGGGATATTGGGAAAAGAAACTCGCCAATTACATCGAAAAACTGCACAGCAACAGAAGTTCATAATGCGCAGCTCGGGTAGCAAAAGCCTGGATTGTCACCCAACATTTCCAGGATATGCTCCGTCCAAACATTTTACGCCTATTGATTATTACCGGCATAATAGCCATATTATATTATTCGCCCCAAGGGGCTTATATACGATCGAGATACGGTATTTGGAAAGGTGAAACATAAATAGTATAAAGGGTGGGTGGTGATTATTGCCGGGAGTTTATTGATGATAGAAGTGCTTCGCTGGCACCGAGTGCAGCCCCAATCGCACCTACGATTTGAGGTTCCTCAGGAACAATGATGTTTGACCCTATTCTCTGTTCCAGTTCACGCACTATCGCTGGATTCTTTGCAACACCACCAGTCAGGACCACATCTTTGTTTATACCCGCAGTGCCCAAGAGTTCCATGACTTTACTGATCACTACCTTATGAACACCAACCAGGATATGCTGTTTTGGGATTCCCCTATGGATATGGGATATAACTTCGGATTCAGCAAAGACAGCACAGATACTACTTACCTCCTCACAACCATCGGATGTCAAAGACAACTCGCCCATCAATTCCAGTGGGGTTGCCAGTAATTGTGACATCGTTTCCAGAAAGAGCCCTGAACCGGCTGCACACTTATCATTTTTAACAAATGAGATAGCCCTACCTTCATCAGTAAGCCTTACTACCCGGCTGCTTTCAGCACCCAGGTTAATCACTGTCCGTGCCGTAGGGAATAGATAATAAGCACCTTTTGCCTGGCAAACTACCTCGGTACTCTGGCGATTTGCGAAAGGCACACTGTTCCTACCACAACCGGTAGTAACAATATATTGAATATCATTAAATTGAAGCCTTGTCTTAGCCAGGGCTTCCATAATTGCCCGTTGGGCAATACTGCCGCCCTCTTCACCAGAAGTAATAACACAATAAGCAAGAATCGCCTTGTCATTAAGAATAACAGCGCTAACATTGCGAGCGCCTACATCAATGCCACAAACCACCATGAAAGATTACTCCACACTATCCCGTAGCATCTCGATGAACGCCTCGATATCTGTTTTCTGTTGCTCCAATTCGGTTGCCGTCTCTTCGCCACGGAAGAATAGTACGGGAAGCCCCCGGTGCTCCATTTCCTGCCTCAATAGAGGATATTCGTACAGGTGCGGATCACAAGCCCGCATGCTATGGATGATGGCGCCATTGATATTCGCACCTTCCATCCTACCAAATGAGAAAGCGAGTCTATCAGCAGGCAACATTTTCCTTGGGCAGGCGATTTTGGCTAAGTAGCGTTCTGCCAAGGCACGGAGAGGTTTATCTTCGGAATTAACCATACCGAAAAAGTACCGGCTGCCCATTGGCATGTCGTCAGCAATCACATTTCCGCCGCATTCTTCGATGAGCCTCAGGAAGTCGGTATCATCAAGAATACTGGCTGAGATAAAGAGATTGACTCTTTTATCTGATACTTTATCCGCCTTCTCTATATCTGCCAGGACACGGGATAGAAGCCGATTGTGTGCCTCTTTGGGCATTAGCATGCTACTAATGACCATAGATTGTGCTTGAGAACCACTTAGAACTGATGGAAATGTTTTCCTTAGCGTATATACCTTGTCCAGTAGAGTACGATTTTCATTATAGACATCGATAGAATGCCTCAGGGCTTCATCAGAAATTTGCTTCCCGGAGAAATCCTCGAGAGATTTTTTAAAATCAAGGAGGACATTAGTGAAGAATTCTACTCCCTCAGAACTGATACGCTGCGGCACATCAACAAAATACACATACGGTAATTCAAGTAAGTACTTGGAGAAACCGTAGGTAGCCTTTACTACATTGCATACATTTGGGATGACAACGCCGTCAAGATAGTCGTATTTTCCTTTTAGCAGCTGGTCGAACCAGCTTTTACAATAGGGACAGAGGTTGGTGGGGAGGTGGAGGTCTGCCTCCAGGGTAGGTTCATGTTCACTCAAAAGTCTGACAGGCAGCATGCCAGTGGCATGAATTATCTCCTCTGGAATACAGCAGCAAATTGTGCCCAGCACCTTTCCACCCGTTTGTGACTTCCATGCTCTTGTTTCCTGATGACGAGTCTTCCGATAGTTTTCAAATTCCTCCAGCACGTTCACACTCCTTTCTCAATTCACCGCAGAGCTGCGCGAAACTAAGCATTCTTTGCTAGAAGTCTCTCTATGAAGGCATCCATTCTTGTCTTGACCTGTCCCTCGGAATATGTACGCTCGTCTGCCATATCGCACTCAAGTCCGAGCGTGGCTATGCCCCGGTCTTCGAGCGATTTCTGCAGTTCGGTCTGTGAGATGAGCAACATACGGCAAGAAGGATTGTAGGAAATGATAACACCGTCGATTTTGTATTCTTTGACAGCATCCAAAATATCTTCAACCGCAGCACCGATACCCGACGGATAACTCCGTTGCCTGATGGAAGAGAGCGCCATGTCTTTGATGGGGTCATCGTGCTGTAGGGGAAGTCTGCGCTCACGTATGCGATAGAAACTCTCCAGGGCTACCACACCTCCAAAGTCCTCAACATAGTTTATGAGGCGCATATCATACCAGAAAGGAATACCGCTCCACATTATCCGAAATTTTTCCTCCGGGACGATACCTATTTTCTTGGCAATCCTGTCCTCGATCTCCGCCAAGAGTTTTTTATAAAAATCCTCGCATTCCTTTGTCCCAGCCAGGTACATCGCCGGCCAAACAGCGGTAAACATATCTGCCGAGCCCATGGGTGATGGTACAGCTTTCCGCAGCTGGCTTATCTTGTACATGATATCACTGGTCTGGCGGGAAATGACCATCCGCCGGCATAATTTGTCAGGGTCGAACTTATTTCCGGTCTGTTTCTCCAAAAACGATACAAGGTTCCTGAGTTCACTCTCGGTATATCCGGCAGCTATCGGTGAATCGGAGGCACCATCAGGCAAAGAAGGAGCATCATGTACATGGAGCGGAATATTGAGGACACGGCTCATAGCAGCAAACCAGCCAAGCCGGGAGTCACAGCTATATGAATTTACGAGCAGGAAATCCGGCTTTGCTAAACCACCGTAAGGAGCCTCTGGTGCTTCGTTTTTGGCAAGCACGTAACCCATGAGCATCCGGGCATAACCGCAAACATCCTGCGAAAAACCTACTTTTTCTCCCGCGGCACAAAAACCCGANCTCAGACGTTTTGAAGCGATTACGGTCGCGTAATTTTCAAGAAAAACAGCGGTAACGTCCATTGCATCTAGGATTTCCGATGGAATGTTGTTGCTGCACCAGGCTACTTTCCTACCTTTTTGAGAATCCTCGAGTGTCTGGGCATAATAACTCCTTCTTAAAGCAGGCACTTCCTGTGTTGTTTGCAGCGACTTCCTGGCACTAGTCGATTGTACCATTTTAAAGCCTCCTTTATTTACTTAATTATGGGACGCTCTGTCACGGGCAAAAAGAGCAGCACCAAGTGCTCCGATAATCTGTGGNTCATCCGGTATCAGAGCTTTACACCTCACCCTGTCCTCTATTCTGTGTACTACGCCTGCATTCTTGGCAATGCCACCTGTGATGGCCAGGTCAGGAGTGATACCCACTCGTCTTAGCAGGGTGGCAACTCGATCTGATACCGCAGTATGCAGACCTCCAAGGATATCAGACTTGTTCCTGCCTTGCCGGATTAACGAGGCTACTTCAGATTTGCCAAAAACAGCACAGGTGCTGCTTATCCTGACCTCATTATCGGTCTCCAGTGATAGCCTGCCAATGTCACCGAGCGGTAAATCCATTACCTTTGCTATAATCTCGAAGAATCTTCCGGTACCCGCCGCGCATTTGTCATTCATCGCGAAATTGAGCAACCTTCCTTGTCCATCGCATTTAATAGCTTTGCAATCCTGTCCTCCCATATCCAAAACTGTCCTGACGGAAGGAAATAACCAGTTGGCCCCCTTCACATGGCAGGAAAGCTCAGTCATGGTTTCTTTGGCGAAATTTACAACGACACGTCCATAGCCGGTGGCAATTATACAGTTTATGTCGTCGCGAGATATGAATTGAGCTTTGCTCAATGCTTGTTCGAAAGCTCTTTGCGCTGAATCCACACTTTCCGGACCGGTAGGAATGATACTGTATGACAGGATATCATCGTCCTTGAGGATGACGGCTTTCGAGGTCGCAGAACCAACATCAATCCCAACTGTCAGCACGTATCTAACCTTATTGGGGTAGATTCACGCCCTATTATAGCATGTGCTGGCAAATAGTAGTCACCTGTTTGGCTAGTGGCTTCAAACTCAATGCTGCCAGAGAGAACATAACACTCGTCCATAACGTGCGGCTCGGGTAACAATAACTTGTTTTTGTTCAGTAAGTTATGCTGGTTCTTTTTGACTAATTAGTCAGAGTCCATTGTTCTATGGCCTGTAACCAGCCATATTGTACCTTGGTAGTGTATTTGCTGACTTCTGCTTGGATCTCCGCATATTTTTCCACTCTAAATACCTTCTTCTTTCACACTGTTCTGTTTTATTCGTATTTTGCGGAGACGTCTCCGCTTTTTCTTTACCCTGTCTCAGCTTTTCTCTGCCTTAGTCCCACGTGTCATTACTTTGTTTCCACCCATGTTATTAGTAACTAGTACGGTCATAACCAATGATTAACAAGGTAGAGCATAAAAAGTAGAATTTGCTACTTGAAAGGAGGCAAGCGGCCTCTACCTTGTTTCAAGGCCAAATAAGGGTCAGGTAGTTGCCAGTTCACGGCAATAGTGACCTAAACTCAACCTACTAATTGTTCTTCACCCCAACCAGTGGGGATTCCGAGACGTAGCATCATATGTCGTTCCGCTTTTCCAGGGCTCGTAATCCCCTTCTCCAACCTCTTTCGCAGTTCTAGCCAATAAAGCTGAACGTTGCTCGTCGCTCATAGGCCTGAAACTCCTGGCTGCTTCCAGTGTCTGCTGGAGAATTGGGAGAGAATTGCACCCCGTAATTACAACGCTGGTCGGCAGGCTCATAGCATAGTGCAGGCATTCCACTGCAGTGGCAACTCCACTCCTGCAAATCAAGCCATTGCCCAGGGGCTTCATCCCCAATACCCCGATATCATTTTCCAGTAGCACTGGCAAGACCCTTCTTTCAAAGCTTTTATAGTGAGTATCCATGACATTAAGCGGCATCTGCACAGCATCAAATCTGAATCCATCGCTAAAAGCCATTTGCAGCATCTTCAGGTGTATATCTGGACTCTTGTGGCCAGTAAAACCGATGTAGCGCACTTTGCCTGCCTTCTTCGCCTCCAGTGCCGCTTCCAGCGCACCGCCAGGACCTAAAATACGGGCTGGGTCTGACATGCGGATTACCTCGTGAAACTGAAGCAGGTCGATTGTGTCAGTCTGGAGTCTTCGTAGACATTCATCAAGCTGGTTTGTAGCCGCTTTCTTGGTCTGACCATCAATCTTGGTCATTAAGAAGACCTTGCTTCTATATCCCTCCCGAAGCGCCTTGCCCATACGGATTTCGCTGGCCCCATTGTTGTAGTCCCAACTGTTGTCCATGAAGTTGACCCCATTATCAATTGCGGTGCGGATTATCTGTATACTGTCCTTTTCATCTTTTTGAAAGCCGATATGAGCCCCACCTAATCCCACAATTGAAACCTTTTCACCTGTACGGCCCAAAGTACGATACGGCATTCCTGCCTTTGATATGCTAGTTTCAGGATCCTGTGCCGAACTTCTGTCAGAGAATTCATGTGGTTTCATTTTGAGAGTTCCTTTCTTATTATAGAGTAATCGTAATTATATAGTATAAATTACATGTGTGATATCGCTCAAAGCCGAAACAGACAACTCAATGATTGTACGTGACATGACCACATCTTAGTGGTTTGTACAGTTGCTTGTCTCAGGGTTGCCAGATAACAGCAAGCCATTTTGTGATTTTAGCGAAATCAGTAAGGTTTGATACAATTACTGTTTAGCTTTATAGTGAGTTATGCGAGTCATTCAGGCAATCAGACAAAAGGGGGTAATTCGGTATCTTGTGTTGGCGACCAGCATATTTTTTATTACTATTGTATTAGGTACGCTTATTGGTCAGAATGCTGCTCTGGAAGTTCTAAGACGGCTCGGCGGTTTAGTAGAGCGCTTCGCACGGACGGATAATCTGCCTATCCTATTGTTCTTAATGATATTCCTCAATAACGGAATCAAGACTCTGGCGATAATTTTCTTAGGTATCCTATTGGGAATACCACCTCTGCTTTTCATAGGTCTAAACGGCTTTATAGTTGGAAGCGTCGGCTCCGCGCTTGAATCAGCCATGGGGTGGAAATATGTTATGGCCAGCGTAGTACCGCATGGTATGATCGAGGTTCCAATGCTTTTACTGGCCACCGCTTTGGGTCTCACGGTAGGTATGGAATCATTTAAGTGGCTAATACGAAGAGAAAGCCGTGTCAAATTACAGTTATCAGATTGCCTCAAAGTCTACTTGAGGTGGATTCTTCCTGGGCTTGCCGTTGCAGCCGTTATAGAGACCTTTGTTACCAACTTGTTAATCGGGCTGGTTGTTGTTGGTTAGCTTGGCTTCTGTAAGTATCCCCGCAGACAAATATGAACAGGCTGACAACCTTCTTCGGGCTTCCTTTGATACTCAAGGAGCTTGGCTGCTGCATGATTTAGCGTTTTGTGATTCCTTACTCCAACAGTATGTCTTGGACATAACCCAGAAATTATTGGCCATTTCCTAGAAATGACAATATGATAGTCTTGATTAGAACACCCCACGTAAGAAAAGGCGGAGTTTACTCAGGCCACGAAGGTTAGTTTTGTCCCTGACATATTTACCAAAAATTGACTGGGCATAGCCTTTTCAAAGGCGAGGATGGATTTCCTTCCGGTGCAGTGAGTCGGAATGACGTAATCCGGACCTATCTGCTTCATTGATTTTACTGTGTCGTAAATAATTGGTTCGAATGCTGGGCCAGTTAAGTGAAATCCTCCCATGATAGCATGCACTTTGTTTATACCTGTAATCTCTCGTGCATATTCAACTGTATTTATTATGCCCGAATGGGCACAGCCAGATAGCACTACCAAACCCTTGCTGCCAAGGTTCATGACCACGGCGGTATCATCTTCGGTCGGGTCCCATACTTTCTGTCCTTGTTCCTCGTAGAATGCATAGGGTAATCCTTTTTCAAAACTTGTCCTCCTCGGTATTTCTCCTAGGAATAAAACATCCCCATTTAATAACAGCAAAGGTTCTTTCGCTTTGGTAATCTTGAAACCCGCCGTCTCGACCTTTTCTTCTTCTAGTGCTGGCAGTCTTACTTTGACATCTTTCATGGGTTCAAGGTATCTATTTCGCCTGAAGGCGACAGGATGTAGAATTAGTTCCAAACCTTTCTTGCCTATTCTTGCTGCTACTTGTGCCAACCCTCCAAAGTGGTCTAAATGGCCGTGAGATAAAGCTGCCACCTCAACCTTGGTCAAATCAATTCCAAGGGCAGCGGCATTCCGTGCGACAACATCTTCAGAAAGACCAAAGTCGAAAAGCATTGTTCTTGGTTTGTCTTTGGTCGTCGTAGTGACTATGGCGGAAAAACCGTGCTCAGCTAGTATAGAATTTGTCAGCTGCATGTCTTTGACTGGCACTGCCCGCGCGACTATAGCCGAATTGTCTCCAGAGACTAAATCAATATAGTTATCCTCGAGTGTCCAGATTTCCAACTTGTCCACCTGGTTTAATTTAAACTCTGCCATGACGTATTACCCCCTCCTTATTTTTATCTGTAGCTACTATTATACACCGATAAGAAAGAGACCAGGATATATACAAAAACCTGTGTTGTTGCACAATAATTTGTTTTGTTTCCACATTACAGGAACTGACAGAATGCTAATTAAGGGATAGCTTATTGGAGAGGCTCCCCC
>JGI2173J19968_10001268_pt1 | contig 10098 bp, 6 predicted proteins | sample DeeMarSWOR136_30_FD_19968 | JGI IMG/M metagenome (IMG submission 19968) | reverse complement strand
CCAAACCAGCCAACAGAATTTGAACACCAAGAAGCATTCCCACAGTCTCAGCGCCAAATCCATTGTCACTTAGGAATAAAGGGAAAACATAGCCACTTACAAAGCCAAATGACAGCCCCATCACAAAAAATAGAGCTAGAAAGGTCTTGAAAACCTTCTTCTTCTTTCTAAAATCCAAGACGCGTAAAGCTTCCTTTACGCTTACATCTTTTTTTCTCCTACTGACTAGAAATAAGGATAGAGGAACAATGAAAGCTCCAATCACAGCGCATAAAATCAGAGTTCCTTCGTAAAGGAGCCAAGCAACAAGAAATCCAGCAATAAGGCACCCTGCTGCAGAGGAGATATAAGCCACTGTTCTGAGATGAACCAGAGCTCTCCATTTCTTAACACTTTTCTCGAGAAGGAAAGCTCTGTTCACCGACCATAAAGACGCATCTTTAGTTGATTCCATGACTTTCCCGAACAGAAACTCTAGCGCGGTGTGAGCAAGATAATAGATCAAACTCGACACTACATTTAAGAATCCATTCAAGATGAAGAAGATTTTTCTACCGAAAAAATCGGAAACAGTGGCGAAAAACATTCTTCCAAGTTGAAAAATCATGGGTACAGATGCAAAGACAAAACCGATAGTGACAACATCAATATTTCTTTCTTTCATCATCAACGGCAAAATCACACCCAGGACACCATTAATGAGAGAATTCAGAACTTGAATTGACAAGACGACCTTGATTTTGTCCAAACTGCTTCTTCCTCATTGTTAGTTGTTGAAAGTCTTTGCTCTACCACATAAGAATTACTATGTAACGCGCGCTAACGAATAGTGGAGATGTCTCCTGCAATCTTCCCTTTTTATTTCATTTTTGTAGCAAGAGTTATTGCGTGTGCGCATTACAATAGGATTCGCGCGCAAGTCGTCGATTTGGACCGAAAGAACATTAGGGTGCTGAAGGCCAAATTTTAACCAGTGACCAGTAGAGATATCACTCAATCTTCCTTCTTTTCTAAGTATCATTTTCAAGAAGGAGTATCAAGACGCGCACACCGATGGCTTGATACCCTAGAGTTTTTAAGTTTCAGAACCTGACATAATGATATGATAAGGGAATACACACCAGAGGATAGAAAGAAGATAAAACACCTGTATCGAGATGCATTATTTTTAGAACCGACTTTTTCGTGTTATTTGGACAAGCANTATAAACCATTCGTGTACGAAGAAGACGAAAAGATTCTTGGCGTCATAATGTTACTGCAAGATTATCTTATGCTAGATGTATTCAACTTGTATGTTGATATAGACCATAGACGCAAAGGGATAGGGCAAATCCTGCTGAACTTTGCAGAAGAATACGCTAGAAAGAAAGAATTGCATGGAGTAAAACTGGAGACAGGCAAAGACAACAAAGAGGCACAGAAATTCTATTTGAAATGCGGATATCAAAAAGTTGGAGAGGTAAAGAACTATAGAGTAAAAGACGAAACATCCATCTTCTTTTGGAAAGGTTTTCCAGAGTCAGATTTGTTTCTGTCCCATTACCTTAAACAGGCGTCTACTATTGGAAAGGAATAGCGCGTACTGGAAGTCGGGGCGCGCGCGGTTTATGAGATGAAGGTTGCACCTGAATTGTCTGCGTCCTGAGTGCGTGAGAGACCTTATGCTTCAACTGTAGACTCGGCTTCTGAAACATGATCTGGCAAGATGTCTTCAACATTGCGCACAGCAGAGAAAGCATATCCTCCTAAACCGACCAGTATCCCCAAAGCCCCTGCGATTACAAACATCAGTGACATACCAGATCCGGGGCCTGTACCAACCAACCAGCCGAACAGAGACGCGCCATCACCTGTCGGCATCATTGCTGGTTCGAAAACACGATCAGCTAAAGGGCCCGCCAGCAACATAGAAAGCGGCGCACCAATCTGGGCAATCATTGTTCGTGCGGCAAACACTCGCCCCTGCACATCTGGCGCAACCTTACTCTGCCAGATAGCTTGACTCGAACCATTGATAATGGGTATAAAGAAAATTGTGAAGAAAGCTGCTAGAGTCCAGAGAAGAGGGTTCCGCCCGAGCCCAATCAACAGCATTCCCACTGTGACAAGCGTCAACCCGATCAATATTCCATGTACCTTGCGCTTGGGTCCTCCCCAAATACCCAGCACTATACCACCAACCATTCCGCCTATTCCAATAGCCGACTGCACCATTCCCAGCACCGTTGCATCATTTCCAGTTCGCGCCAAGATCATCGGTGATAAGAGTGTAAAGGCAAAAGGGGCAAGAAGATTGACACAGAAGAATATCAATAGTAAGGCAAACAGGCTCTTCCGTTCATAGATATAGCGAAAACCATAGGTCGATTCCATCCAGAGACTACCTCTGCTTTTCTGTCCCTCTTGTGTCACAGCCGGTTGAGGCACATGAATTACAAGCAATGCTCCAATAGCCACAAAGAAGGTGAAGACGTCAATGGTTAGGATACCAGCAATGCCGATGATGCCTAAGAGGATGGCAGCCAACGCAGGAGCGAAGATATTGGAGGCGAACTGGGCAGTAGAGAGCATACCGCTTGCGCGGCCATACTGACTCTTAGACACCATAGTGGTGACCGCTGCAGAGTAAGCAGGAAACTGGAAAGCTCCAAAAGCACCAGAAAAAGCCCCCGTCACGTATAGATGCCATATCTGCAAGTTGCCTGTCGAGAACAGCAGTAGCACGACCATGGTGGACGTAATTGCAGCAAAATCACTCAGCATCATAACAAACTTCCGGTTCCAACGGTCTATCAACGCTCCAGCAAAGGGTGTAACTAGTAGAGTTGGAGCAAAAGTAAAAAATCCAACCAACGCCAAAGCCGTTGCTTGTCCTGTAATCTCCCAAGCCCAAATAGTAAGCGCAAAACCCGTCATTGCTGTGCCAAGCAACGATATCACTTGACCTATCCAGACAACAGTGAATCCTCGCATACCTGTCAGCCGAACTCTTTCAATAGTGTGATCTTCCAGTTTTGGTTGATTCGTTATTCTATCCTTCCTTTCATCAAACTCGAGTTTACACTGTTGCATTTAATGCTTTAGGATGGAAGGGTACTTGGATTGACAATGCACGCTGAACTCAATGCGCGCATAACAACACATGCCAAAATATTAGATAGTGGATAATAATGGTATAAGGGGAAAACTATGTCACTTATACCAGAGTTTGAGTTAGGCTTATGGAATGCTTGGATTTTCATGGGTCCCTTTCTATTGGTAACTCTTCTCATTATGCTTTTGATGGTGAAAAAAGGTGGTCCTGGTGGTCCAGTTCGCGCGATCCAGCGCGCATGTAAGTCTAAGATCACGCTGTTAGTTGCTAGTCTCTCCAAGTTGATTTATTTTCCCGCCGTGATATACTCTGTTTTCCTGCCGCTGAAATTAGGGTCAATATGGTTCTACGTAGGTCTTCCAATTACGCTTGTCGGATTAGTTGGGAGCATAATTGTTTTGGTGGATTGGGCGAATACTCCAGCGGGTGAACCTGTTACCAGAGGAATTTATCGGTATTCGAGACATCCTATGTATGTAACGGGCGTTTTTGTTTTTCTGGGTGTAAGCATAATGTCGGCTTCATGGGTTTTCTTGTTGTTGACCATCATATTTGGAGTTGGAGTAACTCGTCCCTATTTCGTGAAGGTTGAAGAAGCTGAGTGTCTTGGACATTATGGTGCTGCCTATCGAGAATACATTAATAGAACTCCAAGATGGATTGGAATACCGAAATCACGGAAAAGTGATTGACATCCCATTATGCAGGTTCACTAGGAATCGATCGAGAAGAGACAGGTTCTATTTGAACAATAAGAGCATAGTGGAAAAGCTATTCTGGAATTCGGATGCATGAATACAAATCTCTTCAGTGCGCGTGATAATGTAGAAAGTGTAAAAAGGAGCAAGGCATATTCATATTTCATTTGCATGCATGCACTATTGTAAGGGGTAGTACTACGAAATATTTTGCATACGGTTCTAACATGAATCCCAATAGAATAAGAGAGAGAAACATAAGTTTTTCAAAAAGAGTCCATTCAGTTCTTAAAAACTACAGTTTGAAATTCAACAAGGTGGCAAGCCACAGCTCTAAGAAGGGATACGCCAACATAGTTCCAGAGAAAAACGGGGTTGTGGAAGGAGTTCTTTATGATGTCTCGGATTCAGACTTACCAAAGTTAGATAGATATGAAGGCCATCCTGACCATTACGATAGAATTGACGCTAAAGTTCAGTTGGACAACAAGCGAGAAGTAGAGGCGGTTACCTATATCGCTCAATCTGATAAAGTGAGGGAAGGGTTGATTCCGAGTAAAAATTATCTGGACCATTTGCTAGCAGCAAGTGATGTTCTATCAAAGTCTTATCTTGATAAATTGAAATCACAGGAAACATTGGGACGAAAAAACGGGTGCGCAACGACAGGTTCAGCATGCATGCTTTAGCGCGCGCGAGTTTTGAGTAGTCCTAGTTTGCAGAGGGCTATGGTAACCGTCAGCGCGGTGAACATAAGTAGTATTGGTGTCCATACTGGAAACTCTGGGATTACCACGGTTACTTGGTCTTCTTGATAATTAATGATGTAGACCTTGGAGGTTTGTGGATTAACTGCAATGGGATCAAAGTATGATGAAATCCACCAGTGTAGTTCTAAGCTATCTAGTACATCGTGGGTACTGCCGTTGAGGGCGTACAGGTTTTCATATTGAGTGGTGTATAGAATGTTGTTAAGCGGGTTAACTGCTTTGAGGTCACCTTGGTAATCTGATGTCACCTCTGCTAAAGTGTCGCCGTCTAGCACTGCCTCCCCGACGTAGACATAATTGGTGTATGGGTTAACCGTCACTGTGTCACTGAAGGAAGAAGGCCTCTCGGTTTTTGTGACTTCGTGGGTATTCCCATCTATAATGTATAGAGTGTTGTTTCCTCTCCACGTGGCGTATATGCGGTTTGTATCGGGATTAACAGCTACACCCACACGCTGGACAGTTGTGGATTCATTGCTGCCCGGAATGTTCACAGTGTCAGTCAATGTGAGGGTTTCCTCGTGGTATACTCTTACGCGGTCGTACTCACCCAAGATTGTAGTCCAATCCGCTATGTAAACCAGGTTTGTGGCTGGGTTAACCGCGATTTCGTACTGGTTATAAACTCTTTCTAGTATTCCTCCTACAATCTGGTTGGTGGCACCGTTGATGACAGTTACATTTTCCCCATAAAGGGCGGCATATATCCGATTGGTTTGAGGATTGACGGCAAGAGCCACCACCTCAGTGTCTGAGAGGATCTCTGTTATTACCTCATCTGTCTCACCGTCTATGACCACCAAACCACCATCGACACCAACATATACTCGGTTTGTCTCCTCATTAACAGCTATACACTTAGGCTCTTTATCTAACGTAATATTAGCAACAACTTCTAAGGGACCAAAAGAGTCACTTGCTGTCCGAGAGCCTCCGAAACTACTAACTGAATATGACGGTGTGGTTGTTGAATCTAATTGCTCCAACCCTGCTATAACAGAAGACACAACCATCGCTAATGAAAAGAGTACTAATACAGAAGCTGACAATGCAATTTTCTTCATTTTCAATCAGAACACTGTTTTGTATGCTTCGATAATATAAGCTCTATCCCACTCACTGCATGCATGCTGTGTTCCCTTAGTTATGAGAAGCAAATGCGCGCGCGTCGCGTGAATGCATGCATGCATGTGCGTTTGCATAAACAATAGAAGAATTCTCCATAAGTCATATATCCGATAACATTGAAAAGTAATAAAATTGTAGGTCGTTGCATGATATGCGGTTTTTGCCTCCCCGTGTAAAAAAAGCAATGTGGCTTCTGCTTTTCTCTTTGCTTATGATGCCTCTGCTCATTCAGTTTTTTGAGGGGGGTTCTTTTCGGGCTTGTGCATCTGATTCTTCTTATCAGTTGATGATCAATGATGTGGACAATTATGTTGTTCCGGACACTCCTGATATTAATATATCTACGGTTGAGGTTGATGACGACGAGCTATATGTCTATTTTAGGTTAAACGTTACGGGCTCCGTCAATACTACACATTGGTATGGAATAGATCTTGATTACGACCAAGACGGGGTTGAGGATCATACGGTTCAGTTGTATAACGGTGAGTTTGAGTGGGATTGGTCGATTCAGCTGATTAACAGCTCTTTTTCAGGGTCTTCCATTGTGTGGATTGTGCCGAAGTGGCTTGAGACCGACTCCAATTTCGCTATGCAAGCATTTGCCTACAATAGATTGACTTGGTCGTCTGATTACGCACCGGGTGATGTTGGTGAATGGAGTTCTCCGTATGTATGGCAGGTTGGAGAGGGCATTGTAGAACCGTATCTTACTGGTGTTTACTCAGATTATGGGCTTGACTTAGATGTCGATGGCACGTTTGAGTATCTGGCGATTGACGTCGAGATTAATGCCACGGTTGCAGGAAACTATTCCGTAACCGTTGATGGGTTAACTAACTCTACTCATGAGATTCCGGTTTGGAACAAGACAGATTCTGGTTACTTGACCGAAGGAGTGCATAGAATTACGGTTCTCTTGTCAGGACCAAACATATTCTCTTCCAGAATAAATGGTCCTTACACTTTGGATCAAGTTGTCTTGGAGTGTTATCCATATAGCGACGTGGAGGATTCTCCGTATACCACAGCGTTTTATGATTATAGACAGTTTGCCGCTCCTACAGCCTATCTTACTGGTGCCTACTCAGATTATGGGCTTGACTTGGATAGCGATGGTAAATTTGAGTATCTCGTGTTTACAATAGAGATGAACGTTACCGTCGGAGGAACATACAGGGTAGGCCTTATGGATTTGTTGGATTCTTTGGGCAACCATATTCAAGTGACGAAATCCATAACCTGGGAGTTAGAACCTGGTGTCCAAAACGTTAGTGTATACATATACGGACCCACCCTTTTCTCTTCTGGGGCTAACGGTCCCTACATAATCTCATACCTGTACCTGAGGGACTCTGCTTTCAATTTGCTGGACCAGAGAGACGAGCCCTATGAAACCGTCAATGCCTACTCCTATGCCGATTTTGAAGAGCCCATGAGCGCACATGATCTCGCAGTTGCTATGGACATCGATCCGGCGGACCTGATTAGTGCTACATTTAGTGTTGACAAAATAGCTGGTGCTGTCGCAACGGGCAGCATCGGTTTCTTAGCTCCCACTGAGGGAGACACGTTTGTGATGATGAGCAGCGGAAACGCACAGCCAGCGAACTTCCACTTATATGATGGGTGGATAGGCACACCTGACGATTTCCTTTCAGTTGACAACGAAAATCCCAGCGGGACTGGTCCATTAGGAGGAGAAGCCAATGACCTCGCCACCCTCAACCTTACCTTGAGGGCCCCAGACTGGGCTAAGTCCTTAAGCTTCAACATGCGATTCATGTCTGAGGAATACCCAGAATTTGTCGGCTCCGAATACAACGACTTCTTCTCCTGCCTACTGGATGGGACAAACATCGCTTTCGACACAGAAGGTAACATCATTAACGTCAACAACAACTTCTTTGATCCCACCCTAGTCCCCGAAGGCACCGTGTTTGATGGAGCAACGATTCTGCTAACATCCAAAGCTCCCGTGACGGGGGGAGAAACCTTTGAAGCAAACTTCATCATTGGTGATATTTCTGACTCGGTTTGGGATACAGCTGTCTTCCTTGACAACTTCCGTTTTAGCACCGAGGAAGTTGAAGAACCGATCACCGTGCCAACAATATGGTCATCCGACTCCCTGGGAAACGAGAAGAACACATTCACTCCCACAGAGGCTGTATACGCGACGGTTCCAGCCACAGGAGAAGAAGTTACGTTCTACATAGTGACAGATCAAAATGTCTGGAGCGACGGTGACCCACTCACGGCCGTATCTGATGGCGCTAAGCAGTTAACCCTAGACCCGGGTCCTGGAATCCAAGTCGTCCAGGTGTGGGGGCCACCTCTAACATCAGGAAGCTACGACATTGTTGAAGACACAAATAACAATGGAGTGTACGATGCAGGAGCTGACGGGATCGATTCCATAGCCGAAGTTGGTTTTGCTGTTGAGACTCAGGTGAATAATCCACCATATCAACCTCAACTGTCGATCACACCAAGCCTTGTAGTGGAGGACGATGACGACTTGACCGTCACAGTAATTGGACCAACTCCAGCTGATCCAGATGGAGACACAGTCACCTATACATATAGTTGGTTTGTAGATGTTGGAACCGGAGAATTTCTAGACGACGAACTTGCTGGCCGGGAAGACCATACCGGAAATAAGGTTCCAGCGGTGGACACCGCTGTAGGCGATATCTGGAGAGTAGAAGTGACACCATTAGATGAACATGGCGCCGTAGGTCCAAACGCCACAGCAACATGGCAACAGGTAGCTCTTGATGCCATAAAACCCACAGCTAAGGCAGGTCCAGACCAGACAATCAACGAAGACACCTTAGTGACCTTCGATGGTTCAGACTCTTCGGCTACCACCGAGATAGTAGACTACACCTGGGCCTTCACGGACGTTACGCCGAGAACCTTGAGTGGCATGAACCCAACCTACAACTTCACGACCCCGGGAGTCTACATAGTTACGTTGAATGTCACAGATGCAGCGGGCAACTGGAATACGGACACAGTTATGATCACGGTCAACGATGTAACGCAGCCTACAGCTGATGTTAGTATCGATCAGAAAGCGGATGAGGACAACGTCGTGAGTTTTGACGCTGGGGACTCCAGCGACAACGTGGGCATCGTCACCTACGAGTGGGACTTTGGAGACGGGACCTCTGAAACAGGCCCAACGACAAACCACATCTATACGGAACCTGGAAGCTACAACGTAACGTTGACCGTTTGGGATGCAGCGGGAAATGAAGCTACGCGCTTCATTACTATATTTGTTCTTCATGCTGAAGTTGAACGAGACGAACTATTGCGAGAACCTCGAAGCGTGTACATTGTTGCTGAAGTAGCAGTGGTTGGAGCAGTTGTAACCGCCGCAACTGCTGTGCTGGTGAGTCTGGGCGGGTTAGGCCAAGCCTTCAATTCGGCTGTTTCGAAGCTACCAATCCCTGATAGGCTCAAAGAGTTCCTGCAGCTTTATGGAGAAGCAGTATTCGAGACGGTAGACAAAGCAAAATTCGAGGCCCTAGAAAAAGCCGCCTTCATTACGAGAGGAGACCTAGCAGCCTTCGGCATCTCAGTCATAATATTGACGATTGTTTTTGGTTTCGTTGAAGCAAACGGCTTACCAAGCTTTCTAGATCCCTCAGTGCTCGTTGCTGTAATTCCTTCAACGTTGCTCTCCGTAACCATTGTGAGCATATCTGAGGAGCTTATAGAGGCTCTCTGCGCGCGCACTTGCAGAGTGTGTAGACAATATCGGCTCTGGTTGTATGGACTTGGAGCTTTTCTCATCTCTGGCCTCCTCTTCCTCTTTCCCTTCGCGTCCCCCGGAATCACGAGATACCAATGCAGCGAGATTTCTGACAAGACCAAGGGACTAATTGTTTTGTCAAAGATGCTTGTGCTTCTGACTCTGATGATTCCCTTCGCAGGTTTGTTTATGCTGGGCTACAAGATTATTGGCGACGCTGGGTTGCTGCTGACCCTAATGACTGTCTGCTACTCACTTGTACCGCTGAAACCCCTTGCCGGAAAAGCTGTCTTCGATTACAGAAAAGAAGTTTCTTTGATAGCCTTAGTTTCGGTTGCAATCCTCTTTTACAGTTGGACAGTTAACCTTCTGCCTCATGTAACATATTTGGCAGCAGGAACAGTATCAGTGGTTCTAGCAGCAATCGCTATGAGCCAGCTAAGGAATGCACATCCGAAATAACAGGATGCGCGCGCAAACGTGCATGCATACTCTGGAATTCAGATGCATGAATACAAATCTCTCCCGGCCCACTATTGGGTTCTCCCAGTGCGCTGGTAAAAAACTATTTTTGGTGGTTACTTCCTTTTCCTGAAGAGCTTGACTCCGTCAATGTTGCAGAGATACTCGAAACCAACC
>JGI2173J19968_10001263_pt1 | contig 10105 bp, 10 predicted proteins | sample DeeMarSWOR136_30_FD_19968 | JGI IMG/M metagenome (IMG submission 19968) | reverse complement strand
GGTCCATATGGGATGGAGGGAAACGGGCCAGACTGGGGAAACGCTGTTAACTTCCCATACGCAGTAGCTGGGTCTGATCTGCTTGCTGTTGATTGTGTGACAGGTATGCTGATGTTTGGAAAGCCAGAACTCGTATGTCAAATTGAACAGTTTTCAATTGCACATGGAAAAATCGGGTTAATTCCATCCATAGAGGAACTTAAAAAACTTGAACCGTTAGCCTTAGGATATAAGTTGCCTGAAGCAAAAAAGTATCCTCTAGTCTAGGCAAAACTATTTGGAAAACGCAAGTGAAAAGACGCGTACAAGTGGAAAAATTATGCGCATAAAGTCAAAATCACGACTACAGAAACAGAAGCAACCTCATCCTAGAAGACATAATAATAAGACTTCATNAACTCGGCTTCTGACGTAACCTATGCTAAAAAATAGAGAGGGCTTATCTACTAGAGTCTTCTGCGCGCACGTCACTTTCTCACGGCGCTAATTACGTCTGTTGCACAGTTAATAACTCGCACACATATTTGGCTCTTAATAGCAGCAGAATGTTAAAAACAAGTTTTTCCTGAAAAAACAAAATGAATTGACAAACTAGAAAAAACATAAGGTTTCGCGGGGGATATCACCACTCCATAACCGTTTAATACATCTTCGATTAATGTCTCATATCGGAGGACAAATAACTATGGCTGAAATGGGCATCAGAACACGGATGCTAGTGAAGGACATTATGGCCAGTCCAGTCATCACAATCAACGAAGGCGATACCATCGATAAGGCTGCGCAACTCATGGCAAAGCACAACTTAGGATGCGTCATCGTAACCAGCAAGAAGGGAAAAAAACCCTTAGGCATAATCACTGAGAGAGACCTTGTCACACGAGTCTTAGCCAAAAACGCCAAGGCAAGCAAGCTAACTGCCAAAGACGTAATGACTACCCCCCTAATCACTGTGGACCCTGATGAAACCTTAAGTGAAGCCGCTAGGAGAATGAGTCGACTCAACATTCGAAGGATGGGAGTCATGTACAAAGGAAATCTAGCTGGAATCATCTCCAGCAAAGACATTCTAGCCATAACACCAGAACTCATAGAGATTATGCAAGAAAAAGCACGCCTTGAAGGAGAAGCTGCGGCTAGAGAAGATCACGAACATCCTCCTTTAGCAGGATATTGCGATCAATGTGGACAGTGGGCTGACGACCTCAAAGAAATTGAAGGCAGTTTCATCTGCGAGGAATGCAGAATAGAAAAGCGTTCTGAATACTGAAAGGCCACCCATTTGCAGGCGCAAGAAGTAATGGGTCAAAAATACCATCCATGCTAAGTAGAGGCTTGAAGTTGACAGCGCATCGTGGTGGAAGACGAGAAACTTTTCGACGCACGTTGAAAGAAAAAAGGCAACTCGATTTAAAGGACCATTCATCTAGGAAACGTGAAGGCGACATCATGACCATCGCAAAGAGTCCGGTGGTCACGATGGCACCCACCACCCCAATTTATGAGACTATACAGGTCATGGTGAAAGCTGGATTTCGCCGAATGCCCATCGTGGACTCTGGAACTAAGAGACTTCGCGGTATAATAACCGCCACTGACATCGTCAATTATCTTGGAGGAGGAGAAAAGTTTCAGATAATTCAGCGTAAATATGCTGGCAACTTCTTTAAGGCCATAAATGAGCCGATTAAATCGGTTATGACTCAAAAGGTGTTTTCAATTCTGACCACTGCCCAGACCAGTGATGCTATAGAGCTTATGAAAGAACATAATGTTGGTGGATTACCGGTGGTAGATGAAGAAAATCGAGTGTGGGCTATCGTGACAGAACGAGACGTTATCTTCCTCTTCAGTGGAAAAATAAGTGAGGTAAAGGTTGCAGATGCGATGTCCAAAAAAGTTGTAGCAGCAAAGCCCAACACGTCTATCTTTGAAGCTGAAAAAACGATGATCCAACACGGTTTCAGACGACTGCCCATTGTTCAAAATGAAAAGCTTATTGGTATAGTCACAGTTATGGACATACTGCGCTTTTTCGGTTCCAGTCACGTTTTTAACCATTTACAATCCAGAACCATCACTCAGGTTTTGCAAACTAAGATTCTGGACATTGCTGTGAGAGACATTGTTGCGGTTGGTCCTGAAGTTGATGTTGGACAAGCGGCTAAGCTCATGCGAGATAGAAAGGTTGGAGCTCTGCCCGTGGTACAAAAGAAAAGACTTGTCGGTATAATAACTGAACGAGATTTCTTCAAACTAATCGCTTAGTCGGTACAAGTCATCTACAATCGAGAGAGTTTTTGAAAAAAAGTAAAACACATTACAATGTCTTGTGTTTTCTGCGTTGAATGGAATAAAACCCTAACTAGCTAAAAGTTGTTAGCTCTATTCGATTTTAGATAGTTTGACCGGCTGCAACCCCACTTTTCTATAGACTAATTGATCATAAAACATGCTTCTTAATCTTGAAACTATCTGTGGGTCGTGGGCGCTTGTATTGAGAAGGAAGAGGGCGGTTGTTCTTTCTGAAGATAATGTTTGTAGCGCGTGACGGAGGAAAGTGAAAGTTCTTTCCGGGTCAAGTGATGACAGGAGATCAGTGAGGCCATCAAAGACTATGGACACGTTTGCTTCTGGGTGAGCTTTGGTAACATTGTCAACAGAGTCTTGGATTAAGTCGATGTTGTTAGCAGGTACTAAAACTTCATTTTCAGATCCCGGTTGTATAGCAGATGTCGAGGTAGACATTAAAAAGTATTTAACAGCAAGATGTTTAGCTAGGCGTTTGTGGAGAGGGCTAGTAATAGATGTAAAAACGTATATGGGTTCAACATTCGCCATGTATTCTCTAGCAAAATCTTCGACGATTGTCTCATAATCGGAAGCGGGATCAAATTCCAGCAAAAATTTGCGGCCGAGAAGCTCCCGATGAGACAAGCCAATTCTCTTTGAGAAGACGTCTACATATTCAAGGAGATCGATAAATCTTGTCGGCTGGCCTTTTCCTCCACCAAAGGCTTTGAGGATATCGCGAACCTGCGCCTCACTCATGCGCCCCACATTGACGGCGGTGATCTCCATGAGAAAGGGAACATACACTACTCCCACTATTTCTTCGGACTCTATCCACTCCGAGATAGTTGCGTCGTTCCATCTAGGATCTAGCCAATAATCTGTAATGTATTTTTGCCATTGTCCATTAACAAAAGAAAAGTCGCCAACATCTTCAATAACCCTTACGTGGTTGTATCCTTTCCTTTTCGCCTCAGCCCACCGGTTCAGACCAGCGTTAACTGCCGTTTCACAGTCCAATTTGCCATTTAACATTAAATTTTCGGTTTGGCTCATAATACGTAGAGTGTCATCTTTTTCATATTCTTCCACATCTATTCCATTCTCCTCAAGCTTAGCCCTAACGGTTTCATTTTCCTCGTCTGGGTAAAAATAATCTACTGCATCGCCATTTTCGAGACCCTCACGGATGAACGCTGAGAAGACTTTCATCTTATCCGCGGCTGACGTGTACGTTGCAATAATCGACTCCCCTTCCTTAAAGTCAAGAACAGGGCCAGTCTTCAAAAGATTAGATGGAATAGAACGTTTCCACCTCTGCTGTAGAGAGTTACTAACAGAAAAATTAGGCATCGTACGCGCAACTAGCTCATTGAACGTGAAAAGTCTCCATATTTCGTGTCCTCTCAAACTTACGATGAAAGTTCTGAAACTTTCGATGTAGGGGCCTAATTCTCTTCTACACTTCTGGTGGAATTCGGAGAAATCTGCGTAATCCCTATGCACAGACATCATAACTCTGTCTACTTCCATTCCTTGGCCCTCGCTTGAAAACACCACGTTAGGCTGTTCCTTCAGCCATTTCTCCGCCTTCTCCCTAAGAGGATGTAACGGCTCCTTCATACGGTAAAACGTGAAAACTATCAAATCAAAACCCAAGTAAGAAAAATCTGGGATTGCAGTATACTGCAGTATCGCTTCTTTTTCCAGAGTTTTCCTTAAACGACTTACCGAAGGTTGAGAAAAACCTAAAATTTTAGCTAAATCCCTGTCGCTTCGCCTAGAATTCTTAATCAGTTCACAAAGTAGTTTCACAAGTTTTTCCTGTCTCATGGATAATACTTAAGCTGAAACCCTTTATGAAACTTTTGCGTGCGCCCTGTTTCACTATTCGCTTTGAAGTTGAGAGCGTGAAGCTTGCATGAACATTCTGATGCCCAAGACAATAGACCATACAAATGCTGCAAGAGCGGCAATTATTTCGGGAATAGCAACGGCGCTCCATTGAAGCATCCAAACTGTAGCCGCAACTATCCCAGCTGTGATTGTGAATAAACCTGTTTTTCTTTCAGAGGACTCTTGCATCATTGCAACTCCATTGAGAAACAGAGACACTGGAAGCAACACGAAAAAGGCCACTGAAACGTAGAAATGTATATCACCGGCTGTTTCTGGAAATATGCCTATGGCGCAGAGCATAGTACCGTCTAAAATGAAGATTAGCGTTCCTATCCGACCTAAAGTCCTGTTCAGTAGAATTTCTCTGAGACCAATTGCAAATATGATTGTGAGAACCCCGCCGACGACGAGGCTTGAGTTAAACAAGATTGCAGCGGTGCCTTGGACCCCCAAGTCGCTTAGAGCGTTTTCCGTCCAACTAAACCAAGGAGAATAGTAAATTGCGAGTAATATTAAAGTGAGGCCAATAATAGGGGCTAGTACTCCACATATTCCGGCTATCTTTAACTTTTTCAGCTTTATAGCTTGTTTCGAACTCAACAAAACTCTAGACGCCTCATCACACTGGTAGCACATATACACTTTTTACTTTTTTGACTAGACTTCTAAAAAAACGGAAAGTTCTGATTTCAAATCTCGATTCAGATAATTGCATCTCGTGCTGGATATCGGAGTTCGAACCCGTGAAACACTGCACTATAGAGTTCGAAACTGCACCGTACGCCATTTGTTAGACGGCTTCAATCAACTTGATTTCAGGTATTTTCTTCTTTAAAAACTGTTTTACTCCCAATTGAAGAGTCATTTGAGACATAGGACAGCCGGCACATGCACCTGTTAACTTAACTTTAACTACGCCTTTTTCTGCATCCACATCCACTAATTCGATGTCTCCGCCATCAGCTTGTAAATGAGGTCTTAACTCTTCGATAGCCTTTTCAACCTTTGTTCTCAACGAATTTCACCTCGAATAAAGCATATCCTAACAATGTTATATAAACTGTTTCTTAACATTTCTCTTTTTTTCTATAATGACACCCAAAATATTATGCGCGCACACCCAGTGTCCTAATCTCTTTGAGATAATCTTTCATAAAAGCCTCTAAGACTTGCGTGCGTACTTCAATTAGGTCCATCGTTTCTCTATCATGACTTGCAGCACGAGCTATATCGGTTAAAGTAACCAAACCTACTAATCTGTTTCCTTCTACTATAGGTAGTTTCTTCACTTTTTTTTCAAACAAAAGTCTCGTAGCTTCGACAAGTTCCATATCTGGCTTTCCAACCATGACATCTTCTGTCATTATCTCTGAAACCCTCGTTTCTTTCGGATCCTTGCATTCTTCTAAAACTCTTTCAAGCATATCTCTTTCAGTTAGAATCCCAGCAATCTGACCGTTGTCAACGACAATTAAACAACCTATTCGGTTCTTATTCATAATTTTTACAGCGTCAAGGGCCGATAAGTTTCTCTGTAGGGTAATAACGTTTTTAACCATTATTTCCTCAATTTTCATGTTTATCCCTTTCTGAAAATTGGTGGGGGGCATAAAATTAATAAATCTATTTAAGCGTGAATTCTGATTCAAAATCGTAATTGCAAAGTAACTTTTAGCACGCGCATCAGGCTTGTTTAAACTTTTTGCTAGGGAAAAATTCATGTTGAGATGAAGTCATATATCGATTGGGTGGTACTCGTCATTTAAAAGAAGAGGAGGTGATGAGGGAAATGCCCGTAGCGAAAGTTATAGACATAATTGGTAAATCTGACAAGGGCTGGCAGGATGCTGTTGAGAACGCAGTTAAAGAAACTGCAAAGACCGTCCGCGGTATCCGCAGAGTTTATGTAAAACGACTCGCGGGGAAGGTCCAGGAAGACAAGATCGTGGAATATAGCGCCGTAGTGAAGATAATATTCAACGTGGAAAGATAAGCGCGCGCAAATAAGAGATTTTTTCGTCATAATATGTTCTGACCACTTTCACATGAGTGATGAAGCGCTGAAGACAACCTCTCTAACGGTTAGCCAAGAAGTAGTGCAGATTTTACGCGATGAGATGCCTAAAAAATCTTGTGAATCACTCAAAACTTTCGGATGGACACCTAGTTACGTCTGTTGCACAGTTACTAATCCACACGCATATTTAGCTCCTAATAACAGCAGAATGTTGAAAACAAGTTTTTCAGAAACTGCTATGTACATCATCGTCAGGAGTTCCATTTCCCTCACGACTCATATTTGGATCATATAGTGAAAAGGTATGTTGAAAACAGAGTTTTTTCTGAAAACAGCGGTGAAATCCCAAAAAAGAGGAATCAACAGAGGCACTCAAACTACGTAAACGTTTAGAATGGGCGTCTAAAGTTTCTTCCTGCATACTTCGCTGTGCTACCCAGTTCTTCTTCTATTCTAAACAATTGATTGTATTTTGTGGTTCTTTCGCTTCGGGTTACACCAGTTTTTATTTGTCCAGCATTTAATCCAACAGTTAAGTCTGCTAGCCACGTATCTTCAGTTTCCCCAGATCTTTCAGAAACCTGCACACAATAACCATTTTCAAATGCCAAGTGAGCCGCGTCTAGAGCCTCGCTAAGAGTTCCTATCTGGTTAACCTTTAGTAGAAGAGCGTTCGCAGCTCCCATTGCAATTCCCCTTCTTAACCGATTTACATTTGTAACAAAAAGGTCGTCTCCAACTATCTGAATGTTTAGAGTTTTCGTTAATTCTGCAAAACCCTCAAAATCTTCTTCTTCTAAAGGATCTTCAATTGACTGAACAGGATACGCTGAAACCAAGTCTTCATAAAAGTCCATAAGTTCTTCTCTGGTGATTTTCTTCCCCATCAAAATGTATTTCCCTGTTTTTCTATCGTATAAATGGCTGGCAGCAACATCTAGGCTAAGAATAAACAGGTCTCCATACCCCAGTTCCTCTATAGCTTTCAATTCTGCATCAAATGCTTCTCTTGGATCTTTCATTCTAGGAGGGGTATATCCGCCTTCTACTCCTACATTTAAAGAGTGTTTACCCCATTTTTTCACTAAGATTTTTCCTAGTTCATAATAAACTTCAATACCCCGTCTTATAGCCTCAGAGAAGCTTTTTGCACCAACAGGGATTACCTGATGTTCTTGAAAGTCAAGATCGCTGGCAGCCAGCATTCCTCCCTCTATGAGATCTAAAACTGGAACTGGCAAAATATGGGCTTTTGGTCCACCGATAGATTGGTAAAGAGGAATCTCCAAGGCGTTAGCAGCTGCCTTTGCTACAGCAAGGGAGACTCCGACAATTGCGTTGGCTCCTAACTTCGACTTGTTTTCGGTTCCATCAAGCTCAACGATTAACTCATCATTTTCTCTTTGCTTTGTTACATCTCTTCCCCTTAATGCAGGAGCTATAATGTTGTTCACGTTTTGAACTGCCTTAAGAACTCCTTTCCCTCGATATCTGTCTTCATTGTCCTTGAGTTCTAAAGCTTCATGTTTCCCAGTGGATCGTCCACTTGGGACATCTGCTCTTCCCAGAACCCCTCCTCTCGTCCAAACGTCAACTTCGATCGTTGGTTCTCCTCTACAGTCAAGGATTTCCCTAGCCTTAACTTCCTTTATTTCAAACCGTTCCAATCGTGTAACCTCTGTCCATCGGATGGGGTTAATCTGGTCTAGAACAATTATAAACTTTAAGATTAATAGAAAAACCAAGTTGGCGTCAAGCGCAGAATATCAATGTGGACTTCGGCTTCCAGATTTGAAGTTTAATCGTTTCCAAAGTCTAATTCTCTTTGGCGAATATCATCTTCGAACTCCAACATTTTGGGTCCATCGTACGATGCGAAGTTTGTTGTGAAAAGCCTTTTATTGTGTTTTTTTCTACCTGTCTGACAGGAAACTGCTGAGATTGTCAAAACTTGTTGCCAAATGTGGCATAGATTGCGGTGCTTGTCCTTGGGGACCTTATCCACGGAAGGGCATGGCTGCCAAAGAATTTGAAAAGTATAAGAACAATGCCAAGAGGGTTTTGGGATACATGCCCATTAAGACGCCATGCGCTATATGTCAAACTCCAGACTCAGAGATTCCGAAAGGAACGAAACTGCCTCGTCGAAAATGTTTGATCCGCCAATGTGTGGACAAGACTGGAGTGGAAAACTGTGCTTACTGTTCCCGATTTCCATGCGACACAGTAAAAGCAACGGGTGGCATTTGGAACCGCAAGAAAATCGAGGAGAAGCTTGGTGCACCGATTTCTGACGAGGAATATCATGTGTTTGTCGAACCTTTCGAGGGAATAAACCGTTTAGAGGCTATTCGTGCTTCGCTGAGACCAGAGGCGATTGTGGAACCTGCCAAGGTTCCAGCATCTGAGACGAGAATCGTTGACTTTCCTGAGAATCTGCCCTTTTCTAAAGAAGAGACAGCATCATCCAAAGCGGTTCACAAGTTGCTGGCATCCATAAAACGTTCTTCATTAGGATTGACTGATACTGACACGTTTGCTCAGCATCACAGACTTAAAAACCGAATGGCGCATGTTCTGAGGTTCTTGTGGATACTTGGGCGTTATGGCAAATTCGAGAAAGAGAAGAGTGCGTATCTCATGGTTGACGCTGGAACCTATGAGGCTAACCGAGGCAGCGAGAAGACGCTTGCGATTTGGTTTTTTGTGAAAGACACTGTTTTCAAGGTTTTGTCTGAATTTGGAGTTTGTTGCGAACGCGTTGCGTTGGAAGGAGTGAAGGAAGAAGACTTGGCGACTGGTACAGGGTATCTACGAAGCAAGGGTTGGGTCATGAGAGTGTCGTTTAAGGAAAAGATTGGTGGCGTTGCTGCTCTTAAAGCGTTGCAGACTTACACGGGAAAATTAGACGAAAAATACGGCAAAAAGGCATTTCAACACTTCTCAGATGCAGACATGCGAATTCTGTTCGAAAAGTAGTATCCAAGAAAACGAAAAACGTTAGTGCGGGGGGTGGGATTCGAACCCCCTACAGCATGGAGATATCACCCGCAAAATCCCCTCTTTTTTCTATGCTTTTCAATTGGCGCGCGCAAACAAAAACTATACGGTGATAACCGCCTCGATTAAGCTATCTATTATTTTTGTTATTTCCTTTCCTTTGTTACATACATTATTTGCGATTTTCACGAGATTTTTTCAAAGCATAGAATTTGGCACAAAAAAATTTATTCAGGTTGGGAGCGGCTTTCAACCCCCATAGACCGGGCTTCCCGGTTTTTTGGGTGTTTCATCAACCCGTGTGTTCCCTTTCCTGAGGGACGCCAGCTGTTAGCTGGTTTTTGTGAGTTCTTTGTCTGCTTCTTTCACGATTTCGCGAATGTCCTTCGCGATGTCCTTGTCTAACGGTTCAGGTTTGTGGTGCGCCAAGATGTCGTCAACCTTTTCGCAGGCCATTTTGAAGAGGTTCTTCCACCCCTTCTTCTCCCAGTCTGTCCGGTAGTCTCTTGTGAAGAGTTCAGGTATCCACACTGCGGTTCTAATCTTCTTTCGGGTGCTTTCTTGACTCATGAAATGACCGCCAGGTCCAACATTTATGATAGTGTCCAAGTCAATCGTTTCATCCGTCACTTCTATGCCTTTCAGGCTATGTCTTACTGCTGCAACGATCTCGTTATCAATCACGTATTGCTCCAGGCTCATTGACATGCCGGAATCCAACATGCCCATCCCGTATATTCTTTTTCCCTTCGTCACCATCGCAGGTATCACCGTTGTGATCGTTTTTTCATGGGCGGCCTGAGAGTCAACTATCTTGGCGTCTGCCTAGCAACCAGCAACTAAACACGGTAGATCATAGTAGTTAGACATTTCCATGCAGCCAGCGTTCACCAAAGC
>JGI2173J19968_10001256_pt1 | contig 10131 bp, 7 predicted proteins | sample DeeMarSWOR136_30_FD_19968 | JGI IMG/M metagenome (IMG submission 19968) | reverse complement strand
AGCGAAATCAGTACTTCTATTTTGCGAAGGCTTTTGGGTGGAAAAAACCGTTTGAAGGCGGAGCGGGCATGGTTCCTCACCGAAGAGGTGAGGAGAGCGAAGCCTGAAACCGAGCAGGCTTTGACTCGCTGGGGCAAAGCCTGCGTGTTTTTGAATCCAAAAGCCGGAGCATACGGTTTTCTCACCCAGTGCCCTTCACTTATCCGCCGAGAAGGCTGAGGAGTTCTTCATTTGAAACGCAATCACGCAAAATTGATGCCAACGGCATCTCTTCAACAGGAAATTCAAATGATTCCTTCATCCTTCCGCACATCACCGCAATCGTGCGATGATTTTTAGCCTCTGTAATTTCTTTATTTTCAACACCTTTATAACTCTATTATTTTCAATTATTTAACATGCATGACCAATTTTTGTGCAAATTGTCATATTTGCAAGAGAATGCTAAAATTTGGCAAATAATATGTGCGTTTTTCCACAATTTTTCCACAGAATTTGTTAAAAACTCCTGCCGCCTTTTTTATTTGGCTCGTCATTAAAACTAGTACTTAGATGATAAATTGGACGAATCCGATTGAGGGGATGGAGGAAGCGACTCGGATGCTTCAGAACCGAAACGCCTTCACAATATCGAAAAAATTATATCCCTTGATGGGAGCCGGGATAAAGGAAAGTATGAATATCAAGACCATTAGATACCCGACGAATTTTCGCCGCGGAGACAATGGAACCGCATCATCAATAACTCGGGGATGTTTCAATCCAAGAAACGTGAGGAGGAACGCCCAGACGAACCATCCTATCCAGAAAAGAAATCCCATGATTGCGAAAACGACTAGAATAAACTTCCCGAATTGGCGGGACTTCTCCCCCAGGAGAGCATAAGACACATGACCTCCATCAAGCTGTCCAACAGGAAAGAGGTTAAATGACGTGACAAGTATCCCCACCCAGCCTGCAAACGCAACAGGGTGGAGGAAGACACTGTAATCGGAAGGAACACCCTTAAAAATCAGAGCTCCAAAAATCTTCAGGATAAGGGGCTCACCGAAAACAAAAACGAATTCCCCTTCTTGAAAACTTGGAGGAACAGCCTTTGAAAGAGACAGGCCATAGGCCAACGCTGGGACGGCAAGGATAAAGCCTGTTAAAGGCCCGGAAACTCCGATATCGAAGAGCTGCTTTTTCCTGGTTATGGGGGATTTGATTTTGATGAAGGCACCCAGGGTTCCGATTAGCGTTGGCGCCGGGATAAAATAAGGAAGAGTGGCATTTATCTTGTAATACCTGCAGGTCAAAAAATGACCGAATTCATGGCCCAATAAAATTCCGAGAAGCACAACCACATAAATTAGACTCAACGTTATGACCTGCGGGTCCATGACCATCTCGACCGTCACAGGAATTTGTGTATCTTGAGAGAGAGTGTCAGTGTATAAATAATTAATGCTCAGAGATAGCCCCACAAAAAACGTGGAGAACACTGTGACGATGAACAGGAGGATGTTAATCCAGATGTTCTTTTTTAGAGAAAACGGGGGATTCCTGACTTCTCCCTCTACTCCGGTTGTTTTTTCTTCTTCCATTTATTAAATAAAAAAATAGGAGTGACCGAAATCACTCCTATCTCTAGCTAAACTATACAAGTAAGAAAAAATCTACTCTTCTGAAAGCATCTTGAATTTGGCTTCTAATTCTTCCTTTGACTCCTTATTCTCGGGATCCGGAACACAGGCATCAACAGGACAAACAGCGACGCACTGAGACTCATCAAAATGTCCAACGCATTCAGTGCACTTCTCAGGGTCAATCTCGTAAATTTCATCTCCCATGGTGATGGCATCATTCGGGCATTCAGGCTCACAGGCCGCGCAATTAATGCATTCTTCAGTTATCTTTAAAGCCATTTATTTCCTCCTCGTTAAATTAACAAAATATTATATCCTTTTTTTTTGAATTTACAATAGATTATTTTTTTGATTCTAATTGACTGACCTTTTGAGATGCATCAAATCCATAATACGTTTGGGAGAACTCCTGCTGGATTTTCCTGTACAGTGCCAAGGCCTCGTCAGTCTCTCCCTTTTCCTCATGAACTTCAGCCCTGTGAAAAAGCACAACATCCAGAGAATAGCTTTCAGGATCATCTTCTTCGATCGCCCTGTAAATTTCGATGGCCTTATCATAATCCTTCCGTCTGAGATGAATCTGACCCAACAGATCCTGAGCCTGGTAGAAGACGACATCCCTCGGCTTTTTCGGTATCTTCTCTAGATAAATTTGCGCTTTTTCCAAATCTCCGTTCTCTATCCAGTATGATGAGAGATAGATGTATCCCAATCGAGTGAATTTACCATTTCCGGCTATCTCCTCAAGCTTGGCCAAATTCTCTGGTTTATTGTTCAAATCACCCTGGAGATCAAGGATCTGGGTAAGCCTCTGGCTCTCCTTTTTTTGACTCTGCCCGGAAATATATTTCACTCCAAAAAAAACTAGAGCAAGAAAAAAGACCAGAACACACAGAGTCATGAGCTCTTTTGAGTGGTCTCGGACATAATGGAAAATTTTATTGACTATGGATACGAATTCATCCTCTTTAAGCTGTCTTCTCTTTTTTCTTTTCATGCTTGACTCCTCTCAAGTCAACTGGATTGTTTGGCTGGAAACGCACCCGGTTATTTCTTCAAATAACTAAGAAACGGTTTCCTGTACAAAATGTAGTGATGATTAAACTACTGCTTTTTAGCCCACTCTCCATTTTCTTTCTGAATCCACCATCCGGCTTCTGCCTTTTTAATCCATAGCGCAGCGAATATTTTCTGGATTCTGGGAATCTGACTGGCATCAATTTCCTTAGCTCTTGCGACTTCCGCATACATGTTCTTCCGGTCGTTATTCTCATCATTCACCAGGTTTCGCAGCATGGCCTTGTCCTTCAAATTCAACCCGGATTCATCCCTGCTTTTAACGAATCCATCGTTTCCTTCACCGACATTCCCTTTTTCGAAAAATGGTTTGAGTTTCGGGAATCTGTCTTTCATAGATTGTTGAAGAGCCCGAATCTTTGGAGTCGTCACTTCAGTCTCTTCTTGAGCGTACAGAGATGAAACCAGCGAGAATGATCCGCCCCCGCTGTTCATGGCCTGCTCCATTTCCATCATCTGAGAATCTTTGTCCTTCTTTTCCTTCTTCTCCTCTTCTTTTCTAATTTCATCCACAATCTCTTCAGCGGCTTTTTGCACTTCAGCTTCTGGGAAATAGATATTTATGGTCAGGCAGGAAAAAAGGAAGAGCAGGAACAAACTGGCAGAAACAATTTTTAAAGATTTTGATCTCATTTTTGCCCTCGCTTAAATAATTTTTGACTCTCTTGAATAACTAAAATCTGTAATTTTTCTTTTTAATTATATCACAAATCCTTTTTTTTAGTTGTCGCTCCCTCGGACTGCCCGATCCTTTTCAATCGATTCGTCATATCCTTGAACCGGATTACATTTCGAGTTTTTTTATTTACCACACTGATTCCAAAAAGCCAAGACCTCTTGACGAGATACTCCACTCCTTTCTCTCTAATGGTTCCTCTCAGGGTGAACATGTCATTTTTCAGCGAGCAATAAATTCCTATCTTTTCATACCCGAACTCAGAGATGAACCGGGTGAAGCCTTTATTCGAGGCCACCGCAGATCCTTCCCCTGAACTGATGATCGACAGGTCATTGACCGCTCCCAGGCTGAATTTCTGAGGGACGCCTTTTGTCTTGACCGACTCCAGAGATAAGATGAAACGTTCCGGCTGACCATAGGAAATGGAGAGGTCTTTGATTTCTCCATTCAAGATTCCAGTCACCCTCCCAAAAGGAATAGAATCCGTGAGCTTTTCTAAATTCAAATTAGCAAACTTCACATCGCAATAAATCGTTCTATTTTTGGTAAAGGGCTTGGTGACGTCTATATTCTCGACCAAAATACTCGTGTCAAACATCTCAAACACAGCCTTTCCCTCAGTGATAATCTCATCGGGAGTCAACTCGACACGAGGAAAATCCAGCTGGACCGCACCGTTCAGGCTAAATTGCTCGGATTGCACAGGAAGCTTTGACAGGTCCAAGTCACTCGAAGAAAAGGAGAAAATACCGTTGATACCCGGGAGCTCAGGGTTTATGGAAAAAACAGACTTCCCTAATGTGGCCTTCCCATCGAATAGGTCCAGCGTCAAAGGCTCAAGCATGAATCCGTTTTTTCCAGCGTGTATATCAAGCTGGAAAGGCGCCAGGTTAAGAGCCGGAGTCTCGAATTTATTGACTCTGAAATACCCGTCCTTCATGGTGGAGTCTTCCCCGTTGCTTTCTTTGGCCGGGTTTTCATAATAAAATGGAATATCAGCCTGTATTCCGTCTATTAAAAGGTTTTTATCTTCGTTCTTTATAGAGCCATCCTTGATCCAGAACTGCCCGTCTAGTGAAAGGCCACTATTCTCCATTCTCATGTGCACATTTGCTTCTGCATCGCCTCCGAAATCCAACGCATACTCTTCAATCGGCTGTCCCTGAGACAAGAAGGAATACAGCGAACCGAGGCTTAATTTGGTGGCAAAAATCCTCAAATCCATTAAGGAAGGCTCTTGAAAGCTCAACGACCCCTGAACATTTATTTTTCCCTCAGAAAAAAGAGACGTCTCCATGGATAAATCATCCAGCTTACTGAGAGGAATATGATAGACACCGGACATTTTTAGCTGGAAAGGGCTCTGGCTCCAGTCCACGTAGTATGCATTCCAGAGTGATTCCCCTTTGGAAAGGTCTAAATCAGCCGAAAATGCTATGTGCTGCTTCAATAAGTTGTATTTCCCTTTGAAGACGATCTTTTGATGAAGAGATTCGCTCGCGAATGTGAAAGACTCATTATGGAATCCCACGGCCGCCAGGTTTATTGTGCTCCAAACATCCCATTCCTCCTCGGTTTCTGGAGACCGATTCGCCTGGACATCGAGATCAAAATGACCCATTGGCTCCAATTTCAACACGCTTTCGGGGATAAAGGATGAAAACAGGTTCAATATTTCCGAGGAATCCAATTTTGAGCCTTTCAGACGGACCGATTTCTCGCCATGAGGCTGAAGGTCAACCACCGCATTCATCTGAACCGGTGTCAGAGGAGGAATCTGGATATCCAGCCGGGCTAAATTCAATTTCCTGCCAGTGATATCAATACTGCCCTGACCGTCGAATCCGACCGTCTCCAAATCGACCTTCCTGTCTTCTGAAGAATAAGAAATCTCCCGGAGACTGCCTTTGAACCGGGAAATTTTTAGAGAAGAGTTCGTCCCATCGAGTGACAGCCCCAGAGAGAAATCCTGGATGTTTAAATCACCGCGAGATAGACTTCCCTCTTCGAAGTCCAATGACCCGGAAAGCCGCATATCAGGAAGAAAACCGCTCGTCGCATCGAGTGACAGCCCCAGAGAGAAATCCTGAACTTTTAAATCATCTCGAGATAAATTTCCATCCACGACCTCTAACGACCCGGAAAGCCGCATACCAGGAAGAGAACCGCTCGTCCTGAATTCTCCGGAAACCGAGCCTTCGAAATCGAAAACAGAGGTCGCGCAAAGGATTTGAGTGGGTTCGATTCTCATCACCCCCTTGAGGTCTGTCTTTTGTTCTGAGGGAGTGCGGATGGATCGATATTCTCCTTCCAAATACGCGGATCCCTTTACTGCGAAAGATTCTATTTGAGAAGGAATATAGGGCTTCAAATAAGGCTCGAATAATGTGTAGGCATCACTCAAATTCTTTATATGAATTTGAGCAGAAGAAACGAGTGAGGATTCCTCGCTCATGTCCATATCGAAAGAAGTTGAGACGTCCACGACGGATGGAATACTCACTGTCAGCTGCGGGAAAGAGACGGTCTTTCTATCCAGAGGGAATTCACCCTTCATCCCGACAACGACTTCTGACAGTTGAAGTGACTCATCCCTGAAATCAAACTTCGAAGGGCTGAGCACTAATTCTCCTTCAAAGTATGGGAAACCCAGAAACGAAAACTTTCCTGATGACTGAATCGAACCTTCCACAAATAACTTTTGGGGCGCACTGTCTATTTCGATTTTTTCACTGCTCAGAGAATAGATAAATTCCCCTTCTTTTTCTGAATCAGATAATAAGAAACTGCATCTTCCCAAATCAAAGCGGCTTGTGGGCATGATATAATGGATGGAAAAATCCTCCAAATTCAATTTTTCCAGATTGCTTAAGGCATCCTGGATTTGGCGCATGATCATTTGATAATCTATCGGCTCTTCTGCCATTTCCTTAATATGGATACGAAAGGTTGCATCAGCCACATCGATAGATTGAAGAAAGGGTTTTTTCCGGCTGACTAATCGGCCAAACCAGCCGTTGACGTTCAACTGACTGAGAAAAATATCCACCTCCATTCCACCAATCACCTGATAAACTTTGACCGAATCGGCCTGGACACGCAAAGGGAAGAGGCCATAATCGAGCTTTCCGATTGTCATCTGAATTCCATTTTTCTTAGCCATTGATTTTTCCAGATAATTTTTTACGAACGACTTGTTGAAGTAGATGAATAAAACAGAAACGATCAGGAGAATCACTAAAGAGGCAAGTGTCACCCCGCTTATGATGAAAATCTTCTTCAGTTTCTTTTTCATAATAACAATTGGGGACGATCCCCAAGGTGCCACCTTAGAAAAAATGGCTACTCTTTGGCACGCGGAAAAACAAATACGCGTTAAAGTAATTTATTTTTATCATTATCAGATAAAAGAGCTATAGGGTGGTACCTTGGGGAACGTCCCCATCTTGCCATCTTGTTTTAAAGAACTTCATAGACCATGATTTCTGCACTCTTCCCCTTGACTTTTTTAGGCCCGACTTTTCTGATCTTGAACTTTCCTTTGACATGCTTGTGTGTTTCATCCCCGATGAGAATTTGATTGGGTTTGGCGATAGTTTCTAATCTTGATGCGATGTTCACCGGGTCTCCGATGACTGTGTACTCCATTCGGGTGGGTGAGCCAATATTCCCAGCTACAACTTTGCCGGTGTTTATCCCGATCCGGACGCTAAATTTTTTCTCCAGGCCTTCACTCTCCATCATTTTCTTCAATTCTTCCCTCATTTCCAAGGCTGCCCGAATGGCCCTCTCCGGATCTTTTTTCTTCTCCATCGGAGCGCCGAACACAGCCATTATACAATCTCCAATATACTTATCGATCATTCCATCATACTTGAAGATGATATCTGTCATCCTGGAAAAGAATTGATTCAGCATCAAGTTGATTTCCCGGGGAGTCATTTCTTCTGAAATGCTTGTGAATCCGATAATATCGGTAAAAAGTATGGTCGCTGTTATGTCTTTGGACTCCATAATATTTTCTTGCTCTTCCTCGCTCTCTTTGAGAATCATCTCAATAACCTGAGGGGAATGGAACCTCTCCAGACGATTTCGCATGCGCTCTTCCTCTCGGATCTTTTCGTTCAAACTGGCTTGTTCGATGACCATGGCCATTTGACAGCCAATTGCCTTGAGGAGCTCAAGGTCATCTTCGGTGAACTGGTTGTCAGTCCTGACACTGTCCACCTGGATAACGCCGATGACTTTATCCTTCTTCCAGAGCGGCACACACATGGCTGAGCGGATTTGCTGCATCATAAGGCTCTGGGCCTGGCCGAACCGAGAATCGGTCATCGCGTTGGATGTCAGAACAGCCACCTTGTCTTTGACAACTCTTTCGATTATAGTCCGGCTGGCTCTCAACTCTTCCTTTCCTTTGACTTTATCATCTTTGTACTTGACAACCACTGGAGAAAGGTCATTCTTTCTTTTAGCTCCTGTCAGAATAACGAATCCGTAATCCGCATCTATAACCACAAAAATATTATCCATAATTTTCGTGAGAAGCTCGTTGAAATCATGAATGGCGTGAAGATGCCTGCTGATTTCATAAAGGACGAAAAGCACCTTATTCATTCTTTCGAGGGACGCGATCTCTTCTGGAACTTCTGCTTTTACTTCCGTTTCTTTCTTAGAGAAGATAAGGCTGCTTTCAATGAGGCTCTTATCTGTATCTGTAGCTATGAGCAGCTCCTGAGAATCTTCTTGAGGAATTTCTTCAGCGCTCTTTTCCATCACCTGCTGCTGTCCTTTTTCATGTTCTTTGTCCGTGGTCAAGATAACTGAGTCCAAAGGGGACGGCGCTGCCTTTTCAGATAAAAAATTAAGCTTGACTACTCCAATCCTTATTTCATCTTCATTTTTCAATGGAGCGCTCTGAATTGATTTCCCATTCAGCCTAGTTCCGTTAAAACTCCCCAAATCGCTTATGATAAAGTTCTTCTGATCCTTGACAATCTTCGCATGGTGACGAGAAACTGAGCCATCCGACAGGACGAGGTCGTTATCCTCACTGCGCCCGATGGTTATTTCATCTTTATCTATCAGAAAATTTGATATCCGTCCGTCGCTGCCGACGATATTTATGATTGACATGACTTTTTTCCCTTAAAAATTATGTAGCCTGAATTATTCATGATATATAGTGTCGGCATATTTTATGAATAATCCAGGTAGATTGTAATTCAATATGAATATAGCAGAATGGACTTTGCGTTGTCCACAGCGAAAAAAAGGGGACAGGCCCCTTTTTTTGGGGACTGTCCCTTTCAGTCCTTTTGTTAAGGAAGATAGGGATGTCCTCTTCTCTAAAAAAAGGGGCCTATCCCCTTTTTTTGGACATAAAAAATAATTGGATAATCAAAATACATATGATAAGGTAAATAAAAAAAAGAGAGGAACCATGGATAATCCGATCTGGGGAAATGGAATTTTCAGGAAAAAAAAGAAAGATGATGATATCTTTGCTCTTCTCAAGGACATCCCAATATTTTCCGACCTTATACCCAAAGAAATTGCCGAAATCGAAAAAATCATGCACAGGCGTGTTTACAAAAAGAATGAGCCCATCATCCGCATGGGTGATCCTGGCCTCGGTATGTATATAATCGTTAAGGGTTCTGTTGAAATAATTGAAGAGAAAAAAAAGGGGGAAAATCGAATCTTAGCCAAACTCAAGGACGGCTCCTTCTTCGGTGACCTGGCTCTGTTGGACGAGTCTCCGCGCTCTGCTTCGGCGATTGCCACCGAAGACTGTGATATTATCGGATTCTTTCGCCCGGATTTCCTTGACCTCCTCTACAGAAAGCCCAAACTGGGAATCAAAGTCCTGTTTGCTCTGGCAAAGACTATCGGTGAAAGACTGCGACGAACTGACGAAATGCTGATGAACACCAAGGAGAAGAAGGTCGCAAAACACCATGGATAAATACACATACCAACTTTACTCTCAAATACTCAGAATATTCTGGCGCTTTTTCCTCATTGTTCTGGTTATAGCTTTCATCGTTATTCTCTTGCCGTTTGTTAAAGATGTCCTGATCATGTTCATCATCGCCTGGCTGTTGTCCGTGCTTCTCAGCCCGGTAGTTGACTTTTTGGAAAGCAAGGGATTTAAACGCGGGTGGGCCATTCTCATCGTCATGATTCTCATCCTTGCACTCGTCGGCTTCTCGTTCAGCCTGATCATTCCGGGTATTATCCGCACAGTCGAGGCCCTGACATCCAAACTTCAATCCAATGTCTTAACCGAGTTCAGCATGAAAATAGAGGCATTCTTCGAAAAGAACTTCAATAATGCGGAGCTGGCAAGAAACGTGACAGCAAGATTGAACGAGATAGGGGTGAATCTTCTGAACAGCCTCGGAGAATTCTTCAAGAATGTGGGAGCATTCCTCGCTTCGATGATTATCGTTCCGGTCATCACATTTTTCCTTATCAAGGACTCCAGGCGCTTCAAAGGAGTGATAATATCTAAAGTCCCGAACAAATACTTCGAGCTCTCTTTGAACATTCTTCATAAAGTGGAGAGCCAAGTCGGGAAATACATTCAAGGTCAGGCCATCGATGCTCTGATTGTCGGCCTGCTTTCCACTCTGGGATTATTCTTGATTAACCTCCGGTTCGACAACCCGGTCCCTTACTTCGTCTTCATTGGAATGCTGGCTGGATTAGCCAATATGATCCCTTATGTCGGGCCTGTGGTGG
>JGI2173J19968_10001254_pt1 | contig 10136 bp, 10 predicted proteins | sample DeeMarSWOR136_30_FD_19968 | JGI IMG/M metagenome (IMG submission 19968) | reverse complement strand
GAGGAGCGGGCGGGGTCGCTATTTTTCTGACATTGAGGCCGAGCTATGGCTGAATCCCTCGCGTTACATTAATGTACTGGGAGATCTCCAGTACAACCCTTATGAGCAGTATCTGGACGACTTCAACGTCTCCGCGACCCTCTCCGACATGCGGGGAGATGGCCTCAGCTTGGAGTACCGATACAGCCGGGATGAGGTTGCGAATATCAACGCAAATTTGAGCGTGAGGATTCGCGACTGGCTGGACCTTTTCACTACTTACAGTTACAATATATTCGAAAACCGAAGGTTCTCCTCCACGTATGGGCTGAATTTCCGTTCCAAATGCTGGGGAGTTCAAATGTCCGTGGAGGATAAGAAACGTACTCCTTTCACGGTCAGGGACGGTCAAATTATTCGGGTTCAAGACGACGAAATCAAGTTCAGAATCCAAGTCACGCTCACCGGGCTGGGGTCGGTTGGTTTATGATGGGTCCCCGGTGTGGTTCAATCTATAAGAAATAAGGGGGGATAGTTTTCATGAAGGGAGTCATTCTGGCGGGCGGGTTGGGGACGCGGTTGTTGCCCTTGACAAAGGTGACCAATAAGCATCTGTTGCCCGTTTACGACAGGCCCATGATCTATTACCCCATTCGGATTTTGATCAATGCGGGCATCGAGGACATCCTCATCGTCACGGGTGGAAACGATGCGGGGGATTTCCTGAGGTTAATCGGAAACGGGAAGGAATTCGGGCTGAAACACATCAACTATACGTATCAGGAGGGGCATGGGGGTATAGCCGACGCCCTGAGCTTGGCCGAATTCTTTGCCGAGAAGGAGAGCATCTGCGTAGTCCTCGGGGATAACATCATCGAGAAAAATATTCGGGATGCAGTGGAGGCGTTCAAGCGGCAAAAGCATGGGGCCAAGGTCATGCTCAAGGAAGTTCCAGATCCTCAGAGGTTCGGCGTTCCCTTACTGGACGGGGATCGCGTCGTACGGATAGAGGAGAAGCCCAAGGTGCCCAAATCCAAGTACGCCATCATCGGGATCTACCTGTACGACAACACGGTCTTCGATATCGTCAAAACCTTGAAGCCATCGGAGAGGGGGGAATTGGAGATAACTGATGTCAATAACGCCTATATCGAACGGGGCGAGATGACCTGGGACACACTCGATGGGTGGTGGACGGATGCAGGAACCTTCGAATCCCTTTTAAAAGCCAGCCAATTGGTGGCCCAGACGGGGGCGAACAAAATATGAATGAAGCTGGGGGGATGAATGATTGACGGGGTAAAGACAAAGCGGTTGAGGGTAATCCCCGATGAGAGGGGAAGGCTTATGGAGCTCCTGAGGGCAGATGATGAACTGTTTCAACAATTTGGGCAGGTCTATATAACAACTACCTACCCGCACGTTGTGAAGGCGTGGCACTTTCACAAGATCCAAACGGATAATATCGCTGTGGTGAAGGGCATGGTAAAATTGGCCCTCTATGACCCACGGGAGGGATCGCCAACGAGGGGTGAGGTGAACGAATTCTGCATTGGAGAGCATAACCCTCTGCTCATTCAGATCCCCAAAGAGGTTTACCACGGGTGGATGTGTATCAGCGAGGAGGAATCCATCGCCATCAATATTCCCACGGAGGTCTATCGGTACGATGCGCCCGATGAGCATCGTATCCACCCCCACGACAACGACATTCCGTACGATTGGAAGAGGAAGGATGGGTAACAGTATACGCAGCTCTTTAAGATGATACATATAAGAGTGGAGATAGAGTGGGCCGCGAAATCAGAACCATATTGATAACGGGCGGCTGTGGGTTTATCGGAAGCAATTTCGTTCGCTATATGTTGCGGAACTACGATTATACGGTAATCAATGTGGATAAACTGACCTATGCGGGTAACCTGGAGAACCTCTCCGATATTTCTGACCACCCCAACTACGAGTTCGTAAGGGGTGATATTGCGGATAAGGCCTTGATCCAAGGCTTGTCCTCGAAGGGAGTCGACGCCATCATCAATTTCGCCGCTGAGTCCCATGTGGATCGCAGCATAGAGGATTCCCGCGTCTTCATCGAGACCAACGTGCTGGGGACCCAGGTACTTATGGATGCCGCGAGGAAATATGGGATATCCCGATTCGTCCAGATTTCGACCGATGAGGTTTATGGTTCCCTTGGCCCAACGGGGTCCTTCACGGAGGCCTCTTCCCTCGCGCCCAACAGCCCCTATTCGGCCAGCAAGACGGCAGCAGATTTGCTGGTGCGGGCCTATTGTAAAACCTACGGCTTGCCCTCCGTCATCACCCGGTGCTCCAATAACTATGGGCCCTACCAGTTTCCGGAGAAACTGATCCCCCTGATGATCAGCAATGCCTTGGAAGACAACCCCCTTCCGGTTTATGGGGATGGGATGAACGTCAGGGATTGGATCTTTGTGGAGGACCACTGTAGAGCCATAGACCTGATCATGCATAAGGGTAGGGAGGGGGAGGTTTACAATATCGGGGGCAATAACGAGGTTCCGAACATAGAGATCGTTAAGATAATTCTGAAACGGCTGAATAAACCGGAGTCATTGATCAAATTTGTCGAGGATCGCCCGGGACATGACCGGCGCTATGCCATCGACTCGACCAAGCTCCGGAAGGAGCTGGGATGGGATACCCTCTATCCTTTCGAGGAGGCCATGGACCTTACCGTACGGTGGTACGTGGAAAACCAGGCCTGGTGGAAGAAGGTCAAGAGCGGGGAATATTTGAAGTATTACGAGAGAATGTACGGACACAGGCTTTAATCGTATGTTACCGGGGTTCCCTAAAGCGCTCAATTGTTCAGTGATATGGCGGTGCAGTCGGAAAGGGAGAAGACGTTTGAGGTTGGAGGGGAAAGGTTGGAGGCCGGAACCAAAATGTCAAATGACAAATGCCAAAGTCCAAATGTCAAATGGCTGATGAGTCATGACAAAGGAATACCAGCACGACCTCTGTTGGGAGTCATCGGTCCGGTCTTTCCGTTCCGCGGTCTTCTGTCGTCGGTCAGCGGTCTGGTTTTCGCGGTCTGCCGTCCGCCGTCTTCGGTCCTAATCATCACGAACGCGAACAACGGACACGGACACGAAGCTCTGAGCGAAAGGGAATTTGGGCAACAGGCCGCTAATCAGTGACTTTTGTGAACCAGGAGAATATACCGGGAGATCATGATCTATGGTGATGGAGAGGGTTCTTGTCACTGGAGCCAAGGGAATGTTGGGCCGCGACTTAACCGAGGCACTCAGCCGCAGGTATGAAGTCTATGGCCGGGACATCGAAGACTTCGATATTACGCGAGAAAGGGAGACCATGGATGCGATTTCAGGGATTCGCCCGGATATCGTCATCCATGCCGCGGCTTATACGGATGTGGATGGATGTGAGAGCCACGTGGAATTGGCTCACTCCATCAATGGAGAGGGCACTAAGAATGTGGCCACCGCATGCAGGAAGCTCGGGTCGAGAATGGTCTATATGAGCACGGATTATGTCTTCGACGGGACGAAGTCCGGAGCTTATTCCGAGGAGGATTCGACGTGTCCCATCAATACCTACGGTAGATCGAAGCTTGAGGGAGAGCGATGGGTTCGCACTATGGTGGGCCAATTCGCCATCGTCAGAACAACCTGGTTATTCGGGAGGGGGGGAAACAATTTCGTGAAAACCATTGTGAGGTTGGCTAAAGAGAAGACGCCCCTATCCGTGGTAAACGATCAAGTTGGTTCCCCCACCTATACCGTGGATTTGAGTCGGGCCATTGGCGCCCTCATGGAAAAGCGGTGCATGGGGATTTACCACATAACCAATGGGGAAACCTGTTCTTGGTGCGAGTACGCCCGTGAGATCCTGGCGATGTCAGGCCTCAGTGACATTTCAGTTCGCCCCATCTCCTCAGACCAGTTGAACCGGGCGGCCAAGAGACCCCATAATTCCGTTTTTGCCCGTGGGAAATTCGAAGGGGACACGGGTTATCGGATGAGGCCCTGGAGGGAGGCACTAAGGGATTACCTGGAAAGAGAGGCGATGTAGTGAACATTTGTGTTGTTGGAACGGGGTATGTAGGATTGGTGACGGGGACGTGCCTTGCAGAATTCGGCATGAATATCATCTGCTACGACAAGGATTCCTCGAAAATTGCCATGTTGAACGGGGGAAAAATACCCTTCTATGAACCAGGTCTTCAGGACCTGATCGAGAAGAACCTGGCCGAAGGCCGTCTCAGATTTAGCACCCATATCAAGGAGGGGGTCCAGACGAGCTTGGTGATTTTTATCGCGGTGGGAACCCCTGCCAATGACGATGGGACGGTGGATCTACGCTATGTGAAAGAAGCGGGCAAAGAGATCGCCAGGTGTCTGAATGGGTATAAAGTGATCGTGGTAAAGAGCACCGTTCCCGTTGGAACATGTCAGGAGTTGAAGGAGATCATTCGAAAAAACTGCCGTGGAGCCTACAATTTCGACGTGGTTTCCAATCCCGAATTTCAGAGGGAAGGATCGGCCATCGAGGACTTCATGCACCCGGACAGGGTCACCCTTGGGGCCGAAAGCGAACAGGCCATTGCCATCTTGAGGGATATTTACTCGGTCCTGTACCTGAATGAAACCCCCTTCGTCATTACGAACCTGGAGACGGCGGAGATGATTAAATATGCCGCCAATGCCTTTTTGGCAACGAAGATAACCTTTATCAACGAAATGGCTAATCTCTGCGAGAAGGTGGGGGCTGACGTCCATGTCGTGGCAAGAGCCATGGGCCTTGACGGGCGCATCGGCAAGAAGTTCCTCCACCCAGGCCCGGGATATGGTGGTTCTTGCTTTCCCAAGGATACCGTAGGGCTTTTGAATATCGGGCGTCAACGGGGATGTGAGCTGAAGCTGGTGGATTCGGTGATAAAGGCCAACGAAGCGCAACGGTTGAGGATGGTGGAGAAGATCAGGGAGATGGTCGGGGAGCTAAGGGGGAAGACCATCGGTGTATTGGGTCTATCCTTTAAGCCCAATACCAGTGACACCAGGGAGTCTTCATCCATCATTATCATCCAGAGGCTTCAAGAAGAGAGGGCAAAGATCAGGGCCTATGATCCTGCGGCCATGGATGAGGCAAGAGCTGTGTTGCGGAATGTTCACTACTGTTCTGGCCCGTACGAGGTGGCCGAGGGATGCGATGCCCTCGTCTTGGCCACTGAGTGGAACCAATTCAGGAGGTTGGATCTGGATCGGATCAAGAAATCCATGAAAATTCCGATATTCGTGGACCTGCGCAACGTTTATGACCCCGCAAAGATGAAGGAGGCCGGCTTTACGTACTGCGGTGTGGGAAGGTAGAGGGGAAATGGCGGGTAGGGCTAGCGCTATCCAACATGATGGAAAAGACTGGATTTTTCTATCCGATGCCCATTTAACGGAGGAGAACCGGGAAAACCAGGAGAGGCTCATTCGATTCCTGGAAAGTGAAAAGGAGAACTTGGCCACCCTCGTTCTACTGGGGGATCTGTTCGAGTTTTGGTTTGGCTTCGAGGGGCATATCTATCAGGAATACGTGCCCATTTTAGAACAGCTAAAATCCCTCAGCCATCGAGGAGTGAGGATCAAATACATCGAGGGAAACCACGACTTCTGCCTAGGGTCGTTCTTCAAGGGGGAATTAGGGGCGGAGGTTTACGCCGAAGCAGTGGAGGAAACCTTGGGCGGGAAGAGGATATACGTCGCGCACGGTGATCGGGCGAACCCCCGGGACTATGGATACCGCCTTTTTCGAAAGATCTTGAAAAACCGCTTCAGCTATGCATTGATACGATGGGCGGGTCCGGAGCTATCCAGGAAGGTGGCAAAAAGGCTGAGTTCCAGGAGTCGACGAAAGAACCACGAACGAGCACTTGGCCATATCCCCGTATTCAAGACCTTCGCCATGAATAAATTTCGAGAGGGGATTGATGTCGTAATACTTGGCCACTCCCATTACCCCGAGCAGATTTTGGAGAACATTAATGGGAGGGAGAGGGCTTATTTCAATGTAGGCGATTGGATCACGTTTTTCTCCTACCTCAGGTATAGGCCGAAGGCTGGTTTTGAGCTTCGTTACTATTAATGATCGGCATTGACCCCGCCCCAAGCCCATATCCCTCTGCACTTCCCCCATTCCGAGACATGTCCCTCTTGAAAAGATTCCGGATTAACTCCGAGTTTGCGGAGAGCTCCCGCAAATTCCTTGACAAGCCCCCTAAACGCGAGTAGTAATAAATCAATTTTAGGGCCGTGGTGGTCTGTTGCATGGCGTCCCATAATAGGGCTATATTTCTCGACCGAGATGGAACCATCAACGAGGAAATGGGTTACATTAACCATGTTGATCGGTTTACGTTGCTACCGAGGACGGCCGAGGCCATAAGGTTGATCAATACGAATGGTTTAAAGGCGGTCGTGGTAACCAACCAGTCGGGGGTCGCACGGGGGATGTTTCCCGAATCATTGGTGGGAGAAGTGCATCGGAAGATGGAGGACCTTCTGAGGGTTGCTGGCGCATACGTTGACGGGATCTATTATTGTCCTCACCATCCGGACTTTGGCCCGCCTGAATATCGAAAGCCCTGTCATTGTCGAAAGCCGGCAACCGGAATGATTGAGAGGGCGTGCAGCGAACTGAACCTCGATCCCACGCGGTCGTATATGGTTGGGGATCGGATCAGCGATGTGGAGTTCGGACACAAAATAGGGGCCAAGGGGATTTTAGTGTTGACGGGGTATGGGAAAGGCGAGGTGGCGTATCGCAATGGCCAGTGGCAGAAGGATCCCGATTTCATCGCCCGGGATTTGTACGATGCCGTGCGATGGGTTATCGCCCAAGAAGGATCGAAAGAGGGGGGAGAGGCATCATGGTGATCGATAAGGAACTCTTGGAAATTTTGGCCTGTCCGAAGTGCAAGGGCGATATTGTTATGGCCGAAAAACGAGATGGGCTGATTTGCAAGAACTGTAGGCTTGTTTATCCCATTCGAGACGATATTCCCGTGATGTTAATCGATGAAGCACTTCCGTATGAAGCGGACTAAGCCTGAGGCGTTGAGATAATTGGCCCAATTCTTGATATATGCAATCATTCGAGGCTGCAGCTTTATTATCAATTTACTTCCCGAAAAGCTGGCCCTTGGGGTCGGGAAACAGCTCGGGCGCCTGGCCTATGTCATCGATTTCGAGCATCGCCAGGTAGCCATCAAGAACCTGGAGCTTGCATTCGGAGGGGAAAAGAGCAAGAGTGAGATTAAGGGGATCGCCCTCCGCACTTTTGAAAATCTCGGGATGAATTGCGTTGAATTCCTTCGGTTTCCCGGGTTAAACGAGGAGAAGCTGCTGGAAAAGGTGGAAATCGAAGGGCGATTCCATATTGAGACGGCTTTGAAGCAGGGGAAGGGGATTATCTTCCTCCTCGGTCACATCGGTAATTGGGAGTTGCTCGGGTGTATGGCGACGGTCTTGGGGAACAACCTCATGGCGCTTGCCCGGCCCTTGAAGAAAAACAGGTGGCTAGATAGCTTCATAGGAGATGTAAGGAGATCCTCGGGATTGCACGTGCTGAGTTCGAAAAGGGTAGCCCGCCAAGTGGTGTCGGCGCTTCGGCGGAACAAGATGGTGGGTATTCTCATAGATCAAAGGGAGAAGAGGGGGGAAGGGGTCGGGGTTGATTTCTTTGGGACAAATGCGTCAACGACCCCGGCCTCGGCATTCTTTGCCCTCAAAACAGGGGCAGCGGTCATTCCAGTATACAGCATTAGGCTGAAGGGGGGGAAACATCGAATTGTGGCTGAACCTCCGGTCGAGCTGATCGTTACCGGTGACAAGGCCGAGGATATCCGGATTAATACTCAGCGGCATACCGAAGTTTTGGAATCAATCATCAGGAGGTTTCCGGATCAGTGGTTTTGGATCCACCGGAGATGGAAAAGGAAGGAGAAGGATCGGACGCGATCTAGGATGCGCCGATACGGCAAGCCCATCCGTGACCCCGTGAAGCCGATGGTCATGAGGGAAGGTGGATATGCGAGGCCCCCAAACGTATCTTCAAGTGGGAGATAGGGTTTTTCACAGGCGGTTCACCTCTTGGGGCNTGGGCAGAGTGGTCGAAGAGTGGAAGTCAGAGGTTCCAGGCGGCTTGTGCTTTGTCCGTNTCGAATTTCAGGACGGCAAGAAGAGGGTGTTCGATAATAGTTTCGAAAGCCGATTATGCTGTTACTATAGCGGTTTGACGTTGTTGGACCGCCGTAGTCTCAATTGCGTATTCCCGGCCTTGGTTTCCTCGCTCTTTCCACCCGATGTTCCCCCGCCGTGGTCGCCACGAAATTCTATTGAATCTTCTTCGTGTTTGGGTATAAAATAATTTCATCGGTAAAGGGGGCGATTAGCTCAGGTGGATAGAGCACAAGCCTCCGGAGCTTGGGGTCGGGGGTTCGAGTCCCCCATCGCCCTCCACGAAGATTCCCCAACAGACCAGCCATAGAAGCTCACGCCTCTATTCTCGAAGATTGAGGGTTTCATTCCGTCGGGGAGGTGAGGAAGTTCATCTCATCGCGGATTGCCGTGGGATCCAGTCATCAATTCCAGAGGGGATCATGGAGGAGGAAAGGGTTTACTTCGAGGCGGTGGGGGCCAGGATTGAGGGCCTCCTTTCCGTGGATAAAAGGCCTCCCAGAGGGTCAATTATCATCTGCCATCCCCACCCCCTTTTCGGCGGGGATATGGATAACAACGTGGTTACCGCCATTGCCGGGATTGCCGCGACGCGGGATTTTACCAGCCTGAGGTTCAATTTCAGGGGGGTTGGAAGGAGCACTGGCACGTTCGGAGGAGGGATCTCGGAGCAGGAAGATGTAAAGGGGGCCATCGACTATCTGGGGGAGGTGAGAAAGCCCCCGGTGATTCTGCTCGCGGGCTATTCCTTTGGCGCTATCGCCTGCCTTCCCGTTGGGGTAAATGACGAGCGGACACGAGGCCTCATAGGGGTGGCCCCTCCATTGGAGATGTTCGATTTTGGGTTCTTGAGGGATTGCCAGAAGCCCAAGCTCTTTGTCTGTGGCGACCGCGATACCATCTGCCCCCCATTGAAAATGGAGGAGTTCTACCAAACCCTTTCCAATCCCAAGTGGCTGCGGATTCTGACGGGCATTGATCACTTCTCCTATGACAGGAGCGGCCTGCTGGAAGGGGCAATCGGGGACTTCCTGGAGCGGATTGCTCAACCGTAGAGAAGCCTTTCAATGGCCCAGCCTAACCTATATCTCATCCTCCGGAGGGGATATCCTTTGAGGTATTTCCTCACCGAAGCTTTCCGCTTTTCTTCTCCCCCCAGGTATGATTTGAGAAATCGAAGCCGATCAGTTCGGGTAATCCAGAGGCCTTTGGCGGCCCAGTTTTCCACGGATCGGTCCAAGCGCAAGAGGTTGCTAAACCATTTGTCGGACTTGAGGGGATGGATAATGGTGGCACGGTCGAAGTCGATAACGTGAAGGGATCCCAGCGTTCCCTCCTTAACTTCTACGATGAAATTCTTGAGGTGGAGATCGGAATGGTAGATTCCCACCTCGTGCATTTTCCTCACCAGGCTCCCGGCCTGGCGGATGAGCTCCCTTTTTTTGCTCAGCTGTTTTAGGCCCCGAGCCTTTCGCAATCGGGTTACGTATTGAATGAGATCAGTGGAGTTGGGAATTTCCTTGGAAACGAGATACCCTTTATAGAAGGGCCAGAAAACCCACCTCTTCACCGCAACGAGAACCTCAATCGTGGGCAATCCCGCTTTCCTTGCCATTTCGGTAATGAAGAGTTCGTGAAATGGGCGAGAACCCCCGAGGAAGAGGTCACTGGTCAGTGCTCGAAAGATCCCCCCATGTTCATAATGGCGGATCACCATCCTCTCGGAACCTTTTTCGTCCATGGGGAGGGAGACGAGAAAGCCCCTTCCCTCCATGAATCGAGCCTTATCTTTGTGTTGGCGGAAAAGGGCCTCTGGGTTATGGATTTTCCTCCGCATGAGGCGATCTCTATACAGGTCCTTGATGATCAGCTCCGTCCTTCCCACTTTGATCACGGAGAAGCCATTGGGCACTGGAGAGGTTGAAT
>JGI2173J19968_10001252_pt1 | contig 10139 bp, 8 predicted proteins | sample DeeMarSWOR136_30_FD_19968 | JGI IMG/M metagenome (IMG submission 19968) | reverse complement strand
CCGCCGATGGTACGGTCAGATATGCCGGGAACAAGAAAGGTTTTGGTTTATTAGTGGAGATAGACCACGGATATGGGTTCACCACGGTCTACGGGCATTGTCAGAGAATCAGGGTAAATGCCGGCATGCGGGTTAAGCGGGGCGATGTCATTGCCTACGTAGGCAACACTGGCCGGTCTACCGGTCCCCATCTCCATTATGAAGTACGTGTATCCCACGCCGCAGTGAACCCGATGAACTATGTACTAACCGCCTCATCGATAGTCGATTGAGTTAGATGCAAGACATCACCCACAAGATAGCAGCATTAAAGGAAGAAAAGAATGCGATAATCCTCGCGCACAATTACCAGCTGCCCGAGATACAGGATATTGCCGATTACGTGGGTGATTCGCTAGAACTTGCCAGAATTTCCCAGAGTATTGCTCAGGAGACAATACTGTTCTGTGGCGTCTACTTCATGGCCGAAATCACCAAAATACTAAACCCGAATAAAACCGTTTTGATGCCTGACCAGCACGCCGGATGTCCGATGGCAAACATGATATCTCCTCACCAGCTCTTAGCCGAAAAGCAAGCTCATCCGGATGCAGCGGTTATCTGCTACGTGAACTCCAACGCTGACGTGAAAGCCCTATCAACCATCTGTTGTACCTCGGCAAACGGTGTCAGGGTAGCACAAGCATTGAAGGAGAACAAAATTCTGTGCGTCCCTGACAAATATCTGGGTTCTTACATAGCAAATCATTTGCCTGCTAAACAATTCCGCTTCTGGCCAGGCTATTGCCCGACCCATATGGTCTTTTCCAAAGAAGGTCTCTTGAAGCTCAAGGAAGAATATCCCGATGCCAAGATTGTTGCCCATCCAGAATGTCGTCTCGATGTACAGGAAATCGCGGATAAGATATGCTCGACATCTCAGATGATTCGTTACGCGCAGGAAAGCGATGCGAAGCAGTTCATCATCTGTACCGAGTTGGGCATGCTATACCGTCTGCAAAAAGAAAACTCAGGTAAAGAATTCATTCCCGGCAGTCCAAATGCAATCTGTCCCAACATGAAACTGACGACGGTTGAAAAGATTCTCTGGTCATTAGAAAGATCGGAATTTAAAATTACAGTTGAAGAGCAGATACGCGCCAAAGCCCTGCAGTCAATCGAACGCATGTTGAGCCTCTAAATTTAGCCTTGACAAATCACAAAATACAAGTATAATCTCATAGTTTAATTAATGATCCTGAATAATTCCATAGAGTAGGTTTTCAATTTAGGTTGCCCATAGGTCATCATTGCATAATGCAAGACCGCAATTAACTGATATTATCGACACTTAAATTGACCGCAAATGGAAGGTGATTAATGGAAATAGATGAATTAAAGAAGAAAAAGGTGACAGAATTGCACTCGATTGCCAAGGACATGGGTCTGTCGAGTTTTACTGATCTTAAGAAGCCTGATCTGATACACGCGATAATCGAGGCCGAGACCAAGCGTGCAGAACTGGTGCCGGTTGAGGGAGTCCTACAGATACACCCTGAGGGTTATGGATTCCTCCGATCGCCGAACTACAACTATCTGCAAAGCCAGGATGATATATATCTCTCGATCTCACAGATACGCAAATTCAATCTTAAGGTCGGGGATCACATCAGGGGACTTGCCAGACCACCCCGCGAAGGCGAACGCTATTTCGCAATGATAAAAATCGAACATATCAACAACGTTCCCCTCTCTGAATTCCGCGAGCGCGTACTTTTCGATAACTTGACGCCTCTGTATCCCAATGAACGAATTCACCTGGAAATAGAAAAAAAGAACGATCGCTCCATGCGGATCGTCGATCTCTTTACGCCCATTGGCAAGGGACAGCGCGGGCTAATCGTATCGCCGCCCCGGGCCGGCAAGACCATTATTCTGCAGAAGATTGCGAATTCAATTACCACGAATCATCCAGAGATATACTTGATCGTACTGCTCATCGATGAAAGACCCGAAGAGGTCACTGACTTCGAGCGCTCCGTCGATGCAGAAGTTGTTTCGTCAACCTTTGATGAAACACCCGAACGGCATACTGAAGTGGGTGAGATTATTCTGGAAAGGGCCAAACGCATGGTCGAGACGAAAAAGGATGTTGTGATACTCCTGGATAGTCTCACACGTTTGGCACGCGCTCATAACGCAGTAGTACCTCACTCTGGCAAGACGCTATCTGGCGGATTAGATTCCACAGCATTGCAAAAGCCAAAGAAATTCTTTGGAGCGGCCAGAAATATAGAAGAAGGCGGCAGTCTGACGATTATCGCAACCGCCTTGATCGATACCGGTTCTCGCATGGATGAAGTCATCTTCGAAGAATTCAAGGGTACCGGTAACCTGGAATTGATTCTCGATCGGAGGCTTCAAGACCGAAGGATCTTCCCGGCTCTCGATCTATACAAGTCCGGAACACGCAAGGAAGAACTGCTGTTGACTGAGTTTGAGCTTAATCGCTTATGGATAATGCGTAAACTATTGTCTGAAATGAATACCATTGAGCAGATGGAATTCCTGATTGAGAAGATGGTGCGCACGAAGAGCAATAAGGATTTCCTAGAATCAATGAGTACTGATAAGTAAGGAGGCACAACGTGAAGAAGAAAATCCATCCGAAATACGTTTCTTGTGTGATAACCTGTGCCTGCGGTAATCGGGTCGAAACACGATCGACGGTCGAAAAAATCACTGTTGACCTTTGCTCGAAGTGTCACCCTTTTTTCACGGGCCGCCAGAAAATCGTTGATTCGGCAGGCAGGGTAGAAAAATTCAAAAAGAGATACGCAAAAAAGAAAACCACCACTAAAGCACAGAAGAAGGAGTAATCGTGAAGAAATCCATACGCGAAAACGTCATCACGGTTGATGAAATAAAGAGCCTAAAAACACGCTTCGAAAACTTGAAGGAGCATCTTTGACCTTCAAGAGATTGAAAAAGATTTAAGAAAACTACAGAATAAAACCTCCACACCAGATTTTTGGTCGAACCAGTCCGAAGCCCAGAAGATAATGTCGGATATCAATGAGAAGCAATTCTGGCTTCAGTCAATCCAAGAGATTAACGATGACGTCGAGCTGCTTAATGGTTTGATCGCATTACCCGAGCTCGACGACAAGATGCTTGCCGAAGCGAGCAGCGAGGCAAGAAAAATCGGACGAAAAATCAGGGAACTGGAGTTGAAAATCCTTCTTGGTAAAGAAGATGACGCGAAGAACTGCATCCTTACGATTCATCCTGGAGCCGGAGGCACTGAATCTTGTGATTGGGCCGAGATTCTTTTCAGGATGTATGTACGCTGGCTACAGATTAGGAATTTCAAGTATCGCACCCTTAATCTCCTCCCTGGAGAGGTCGCTGGTATCAAGGATGCGACCATCGAAGTAATCGGTAAATATACCTATGGACTATTGAAAGCAGAAGTTGGTATACATCGATTGGTGAGGATATCACCGTTTGATGCCAACGCACGGCGTCACACTTCGTTTGCCTCCGTGTTTGTCTACCCGGAGGTGGAAGACATAAGTCTTGAGATCAACGAAGACGATCTGCGCATCGACACATACCGGGCTGGTGGCCATGGTGGACAGAACGTGAATAAAGTATCATCGGCGGTCAGGATTACTCATATCCCAACCGGGATCACGGTTCAATGCCAGAATGAACGCTCCCAATTTCAGAATAAAACAAATGCCATGAAGATACTGAAGTCTCGACTCTATGACTACTACCAAAAACAAGAGGATGAGAAACTGGAAAAATTGAATGAGCAGAAAACAGATATTGCCTGGGGCCACCAGATACGTTCCTACATATTTCATCCATACAAGCTTGTGAAAGACCACCGTACAGACTATGAGACATCACAAGTTGACAAAGTCATGGACGGTGAGATCGATGATTTCATCTACGCATTTCTCAGTTTAAAGGCAAAAAAATAGGTAAAAAGCAATCTTAATTCGGAAATCCAACACAAACCGCTGATGTTGGGTATTATTACACGTCTTTTATTTCAGAATAAGTGAAACGACAAACAACCCGCAAATCGCCGATATAATAACAAGAATTATCTTAATATAGCGGTCTCGCTTCTTCTCACTAAACTCCTGAGCCTCAATGAATTTTGACAAAGAATCACCCATCGCATTGAGTTCTTGTTTCATATCGCCAGTTGACTTCACCAGTTCGTCGGTTGATTGCACCAACTTTCCATTAGCTTCCTTTGTATCATCCAGGCGAGCGCACATATCATCTGTCGCATGCTTGTAGTTTTCGAGTATGGATTTCACCACTCTTAGCGAATTCTCGGTCGTCGTCTTGAAGCTACCATCCAATTTCGCGAGACTACCTTTTAGTCCCTCGGCGATGACTGCTTGATTCTTGCTCAAACTCGCTAATGCCTTGTTAAGTCGGTCGAGCATCGATTGTGTATCACTCATGTTCTTGCCCGAATTCTGGCTCATTTCTTCTATCGATTTCTGCAAGTAGTTCAGATTATCGACCACTGAATCACGCAATGCTCCGAGGGCATTTTTCTGTTCCTTGGACAAAGCACTCAAAGACTTATCTAGAACAAGAATAACATCATCCAACCGAATGGTTTTGCGCAACTCAACAACTGCATTCTCGACTTGCTTTACAGCATCATCAAGCTGACCGATGTCCTTTCGGATTACGTTCGTTCCGTCAAATTCGTGTAGTATTTTTTCAACTTCTGGAACCTTGTGTTTTTTTGTTTGTGGTTCCTCGGTTTTGTGTTCCTTAGTTTTTTTATCTTGCGCGACTGTCTCAGGTTTCAAAAGCGCTGCAGCCGTTGCATCATCCAATTCCACCGATTCGCTAACGGTTGTTTTCGAATCCTTCTTTTCGACACTGCCATTTTTATACATATTGTAGCACTCAGCAATGCGATCTTGAACCCTGTCATCTCGTATCTCGAGACTCTGAAGGTATTCGATTGCGTTCAGAACCTCCTTTTCTTTTTCCCGCTTAGCCTGTTTCTCAATGTATTCAAACATATATTTCGCAGCATCTTGTTTTTCGTCGAGTTCAACCAGCAGATCGGCAATCGTGTAATACATATCAAAATGGTCAGGGGCGTTTCTCAAAATCTTCTTACTCAAGGCAAGAGCGTTGCGAGGAAAGTTGTCCCGACGAAATGCCTCCACTCCCTTCCGGAAATTCTCGAGTGATTCATCTTTTTCGTCCAGTTTTAAATAGAGATCGCCCAGACGATTGTAGAGGTTACCATCCTCAGGGTTAATATCGACTGCTTTTCTCACCTCGTCGATTGCGTCCTGTACCTGCCCTTTTATCTCCAAATCGTTTGCCTTTTTAAGAATCTGACCTATTGCATAGGCCTTACGCGCCGATATCATAGTAATCTCCTTCCACTTTAATTAGCCCTGGATTCGAGCCAACACCCATATCAACACCCATCTAGACTTAAGTCTAACGAATTATAATCAAATATTTAAGTTTGTCAACCCCTAATTTTGAAAAGGCAAAAGACTACCGTCTCTCGATTACGACGCCCGACTACGCTGTTTGATCCATCCCGTTCACTTAGGGAAATAATCTTCCTGTTCGAGCGAGCCCGCCTGAGGCGGGCGATTCGAGAACTCACATTTGTGAACCAACGTCTTACTTTTTTCGGTTTCGAAAGATGTCGGCATCGAAAGTTAACCAAATATTGCATATGGGTATATGATTCGAAATGTAAAACCCGCTGTTGCGTATTTTCAGAGGTTAACCACAAAACGCGGAAAATCACAAGGCGTATCGTTGGTTTCGACATATCGGTTAATCAACCACGTGATAGTTAACAAAATATAGCCACTTCCCTTTCATGACCTTCGGCGGGATCTACGACAGGTTAGTACATATTACTGTCGCTTCGAAACACAGCATGCGTAATCCGAAACAGGCTCTTTGAATATATCACATTGCATAATTAAGTACTAGTAGGTTTACGGACTTACCATCCGTTCTTAAGGCCTACACTTGTCGATTTCTGGATTCTCAAAGAGAGACCTAACTCCATCTGCCTCCTTAATCGCTGAACCTGTCACCCCTTAATAAGTCAGCATTTCTGACCACTTCCCATAGTATCAGCCTGTTCCTGCGCATTTTTGAAAAACGAAACGGATAGGTGATCCTTCCCTCAGGATCAGATACCGGTTTGTTCTGGACATGCATATGAAGATGGGGATGTGTGCTGTAACCAGAGTTTCCAATACGGCCTAAAACAGTACCGGCTGTGACAGATTGACTCTCTTTAACCATGATGCTGCCATTTATTAAGTGACCAAAGTACACATATTTTCCCTGTCCTATATCCATGATGATATAGTTGCCGCCGGGGTGGTCTTTGTCCATATTTCCCATAAGATCACTCTGGATGCCGTCCATTACCTCGGTGATCCTTCCATCGGCAGGAGCATAGACTTCTTCATTGTAAGAATAAAAATCCGTAACACTTTTTTCCTGCCCCTTGTACAGTCTGCCATCCGGACCGAGTTTTAATAAATCTATAGCATAGCGATTAGTTATATGACCGTTCGTGAGTACACTGGCACCTGCTTGCCCGGCAAGCCAGACTCCACGAACAGGCAAGTCAAGAATTACACAGTCGTTTTCTGAGGGGTATGCCCATGACTGGGGGATAAGCGGAAAAAAACGTACCGCGCCGGCGATACACACAATAGCTGCCAGGAAAAACAAAATACGTCTGAATATGCCGCCAGTGAGTAATTTTTCTGAAATTGAATGACACAGAAAAATTTCCAGAAGAGTCCAGGTAGTAAAGATGATGATGAAAAACGTCTTTGCATAGACTCTAATCACTACTGAAGGTACAGAAACAATGAATATGAAATTAATAATGCCGAGTGCCATGAGAGGCAGTGATATCGCGGTGATGATTTTGGCTGCTTTGTCCAATATACTGACACGTTCATTCCATATAGGTACTCGTGCGGCTTTCCTAAAAAGAATACACCTGATGCGAATGATAATTAATATAAAAAACAGTGCACTAAGCCCCATGCATACCGTTGTTAAGATGACTTCAAATTGCCGAAACATAATCTCTTCCTTTCTTATGTTTTATTTATTTCTGATTATTTACCTATACGGCATAGAGGTTGTCTCTATCTTGCAGCACTTAGACCACGGGCAGATCGCTCGGCGGGCTTTATTCATATCATTATATGTAATATGACCAAAAATACCCATTCTATTATTATACGCAGGTAGCGGGCAAAAGTTTCACGGCAAACCGGCAGTCAGATGCAAACAAACCAACCAGCTGGATTCTCCGGCTTGACCAGGGAATCCAGACCAACGTATACTTATGGATCATCCGGCCAAGCTTGTTCTATGAATTGATCAGGGAACTGGATGATGACAGAGGTCCAATCGGGGTTAAATCCCCGATTAATCATTTGACACATCCCCAAACAACGGACTAATAATCCGCGTGACCTAATGATATATTTGATTCATAACGCCCAATCACAACTATTTCAGGCTACCTGTTTTCTGATGGGTGGTCGTTGTGCCATAGCTTTGCCTGTTTGGTGTCTATGACATCCTGACGAGGTAAGTGGTTACTCAGGGTGTATGTTTTGGGCTATTGACTTCGCTCTGACTACAAATATACTTTTAAAATTGCAGAGGAGAAAAAGGAGGATAGAATGAAGCGGAAGATTTGTATTGTAGCCTACTGTGTTATTGCATTATTCCTGTTTATCTATAGCTGCAAAAAAGAAGCCGATAACGTCGCCATTTCATCCGATGGAGTCAAAATCAGTTTCGATCAACAGGGAGAAGGTGAACCTGCACTTGTTTTTGTCCATGGTTGGGGCAACACTAAGAGTGTCTGGGATGCACAAATGGCTCACTTTTCAGAAAAATACGGAGTGATCGCTGTCGACCTTCCTGGTTTTGGAGAATCCGGATATAACCGTACCAATTGGACGACGGCATCATTTGGTGAAGATGTTGCCGCTGTTATTAAGAAGCTTAACCTAAAAAAAGTTGTGCTTGTCGGTTTCTGTTCGGGTGCGTATAATATCATTGAAACTGCAAAGATGGCTCCTGAAAATATTATCGGACTGGTGCTGGTAGATATTTTTCAAAATGTGGAAATGGAGTATTCACCTGAGATGCTTGCTTATATGGATAGTGTTATGTGGGATGTAGTAACCAATCCGACCAACGAGAAATTTGTAGCTGGTGGTTTCTACAAAAAGAACCCTGAAGCATCGTATGAACGAGTTCTCTCTATGCTGTCTGCCCATAAGAATACTTCCAGAATCGGTTGGAAAGAATCGCTTGATGATCTTCTTCGATGGCATAATGAAGATCGTATCGAGTCGCTCAAAAAGGTCCGGGTTCCTATTATTTCAATCAATTCGGATATGGAACCTACAAACGTGGAAGCCTTCAAGAAGTATGTCCCTTCATTTCAGGTCAAGATAGTCCCGGACGCAGCCCATCTTGTTATGTGGGACAACCCTGAGGAATTTAACCGTTTGCTTGAAGAAAGCGTGCAGGGATTTGTCAATCAATCAAAAGCGGAGTAATGTTATTTGAGCACTTAAGTGCTTCGGGGTAAATCTGAACATTCTACACATCTCCAAATAACGGACTTACCATCCGCAGACTCTCATAACTGCTCATGTCAGAGATAGAACTTGCAACACATCGCTGTTGATGAGATTTTGACAGATACTCGTGTGGCAAATCTGTGCCATTTTTGTGTCAACATTTATATAAAGTTACCCAAAATTTTATCAGCGAAAGGTGACAGTAAGTAAATATATCTCAAGAATTGACGCAGCTTAAGATGCTTTATTAAAAGAAATGTATAGATAGAAGAAGTGGATTATATTATCCCCAACCCAATACAGGTTAGTAGAAGAACTAATAGAGTTAATCCGTAAGTAATTGAATAAAATCGGAATTGGATATAGTTTTCTGCCGGAGAAATGGTCAAGGTTGGCTTGACTCTTGGGTCGCCATTTACCAAGGTTTGCCGTATGTTGCTGTTTCTTTTTTTAAATGTGACCGTTAATTCATGAATGCCGGGTTCGTGGTAGAGCACAGTTTTCTTACCCTCGCAGGTCTCCATATTTAGCGAAACGCCCCCTGTTTGTGGTTCACCTGGCAAGAACTGTCCTTTGGTGATAGGTAGTGCAATAGATTTTAAACATATTATATCATATTCATCAAAAGTGTCTTGGAATTTACCTTTTGAATTCTGCCCCTTCTGTATGTCTACAACATAAGCCTTGAGCTTAATTTTTTGACCAGCTATAAAACCACCTTTTGCGGAGGCTCTAAATACTATTGGAATGAGTTCTTCACCCGAAAAAATGTGTGTTTGAGTAATTGTTGGAATGAATACGCCAGTAACGGCAAGAAATGCCCATACAACGATAGTTGCTATTATTAGCTCTCTTGGCAATACCTGTGTCTTATATAGAATAAACAGCACTATGGAGGCAGTGGCAAAAATGTATTCAGCTATCCTTCGTGTGCTAATATCACAATATTTCATTTCGTTGTAGATATCTGCGATTTTATCTTGGATACTGATACTCATCTTGTGCCTCCAGGTTCATTATATATCCAAGAGATATAATGTCAATCTCTAAGGTTTAGAGCAGGGACCGTTGTTCCGAAATTAATTCGCGAGTAAACAGACCTTACAGATTTGGCAAAGAAGTTTTTTCTAATATAATATAACGGAGGGATAAAGACAAAGGTTGTGCAAGAGCACAAACAAAGACACAAGGTATTGTTGAAGTAGTTTTTGGCTCGCACTCTATTCATCGTAAGGTTCAAAAGGACATAGACACGTTGAGGGACTTGTGGAATTATAGCCACAGTGCTATTATCCCACATTTTGATGCAGCATTTTGATTCTGCTACGATTCAGCGTAAGGTATAAAAGAAAATCTTCGTGAGGTGTATAATGAAAACACTGCTTATTATCCAGTGTTTACTGACGATATTATGGCTACTACGGCAACTATGTGACGGACATACCTTCCTGTTTTGCTTCTCATTGAATTTGATACACACACTGCAAATTGCTTTTA
>JGI2173J19968_10001249_pt1 | contig 10142 bp, 9 predicted proteins | sample DeeMarSWOR136_30_FD_19968 | JGI IMG/M metagenome (IMG submission 19968) | reverse complement strand
TGGATAGGACCTTATAACTCTAGTGAAGAAATAGATATAAGTCATAGTTGGATGAATTCAGGAACTTATATCATAAAAGCTAAAGCAAAAGATATATACGATGCAGAAAGCAACTGGGGATCACTACAAGTAACTATTCCTAGATTAAAAAATATTAAAGGAAATCTAATACTAAAATTATTAGAGCGATTTTCAAATCTACTTCCAATATTAAAATATCTATTAAAAAACTAAATTCAACTCAAATAATACCTTCTTTTTTTTCTTTTATAAGTTTTTTATAGAAATTTAACAGATTATAATCAGGATTTTCCCAATTCATAGGTTGCCTTGCTTGTAGATCTCCATANGAAGTAATCTCCCATATTGATTTATTTTGAGTTATACCAATTTCTGTACCATAATAAATGATAGAGGGTTGAGGTATTGCAAATTGAATTTCTGCTGCTTTTTTCAATTTTTCTTTATTATTTTTGCATTCAAATAAAAACCGATTCATATCATGGTTATCTAAAAATGTTGGTAAAAAATAATTTTTATTGAAATTATTATAATGACTTTCAATTTTATTGTAAAATTCATTTTTTAAAATGTTTTCCTTAGCTATATATTCTTTTAATAATTCTTGTAATCGAAAATCAAGAACACCATCAAGTACCATTTCAAAATCTTTAAATAAATTATCAGATGCTGCCCCAAAAAGCCATTTTAAAAATTTGTATTTTATGTTAATTGTATTTAATTCATTAAATCTTATACCTTTCATCCATGCCTCACCTATTAAAATGACATTTGGAAAAAATTTTTTTATTTCAGTTTTAAACTCTTTCCAAAAATTATATGTTGGACCAATTACATGATCAAGTCTATATCCATCAAAGCCAAAGCTTAACCAATGTTTAGCAGCATTTATAACATAATTTTTTGTATCTTTATACTCCAAGTTAAACTTTGGTAAATCTTTAACACTTAAAAAACACATATATCCATTTGGCCATTTTGTAAAGTAAAACCAATCTCTAAATTCACTGTTTTTACATTTTTGCGCATCTTTAAAATAAGGATGGTCTTTTGAGCAGTGATTTGGTACAAAATCAGCAATAATTTTCATATCGTATTTATGAATCGATTCTATTAATTCTTTTAAATCGTCAATTGTTCCAAAATTTGGTTCAACTTGAAAAAAATCTGTAATGTGATAACCATGATATGTATTAGTTTTATAAAATGGAGAAATCCATATTGTATTAACACCTAATTCATTTAAATATTGTAATTTTTCGTTTATTCCTTTTATATTTCCACCAAGAAAAATTGGTTTATTCCAATCTTTATTTGATTTAAAACCTGCAAATCTGTCTATCAAAATATGGTATATAACTCTATTTTTAAACCATTTAGTATTATTCATTGATATTTGAAATAATGAATATTATTTTATATTCAATGGTTTTTTTAATACACTTTAACGTTTTAGTTATATTATTTAAAAAATTTAAAATTATTTTATATTAAAAAATATTTACATGAGAATTTGTCCAAATTTTATTTAAACTTTTATTGGTTTAACTTCCTGTGAATAAGTTAGATGTAAGGTTGGTGAAGAATAAAAAAGAATATAACAAAATAATAAACATTCGAGAAACAGTTTTTATAAAGGAGCAAAATGTTCCAAAAGAAATAGAAATGGATGAATTTGATAAAGAAGCTGAGCATTTTATTGCTTATTTAAAAGATAAACCAATTGGATGTGCAAGAACAAGAAAAATAAATAATTATGTAAAACTTGAAAGAATAGCAATACTAAAAGAATACAGAGGTAAGGGTTATGGAAGAGATCTTACAAATTTTTTAATTAATCTCTGTAGGAAAAAAGGATTTAAAGAAGTACATCTTCATTCACAAATTAATGTATCTGATTTTTATGAGAAACTCGGTTTTAAAAAAATAGGTGGAATATTTTTAGAAGCAGATATTGAACATATTGAAATGATCCAAACCATATAACTTTTTGTTAATTTTGAAATAAAATGAGTTAAATCATCTTAACCATATATGGTCCTTCTTTTTTATAATTAAAACGTTTGTAATAATTTCGTGTGCCTATTCCTGCTAATACAATAATTTTTTTTGCATCAAATTCGTCTTTTGAAATTCTTTCAGCTTCTTGCATTAAACGTTCACCCCATCCTCTATGTTGCCATTCATTTATTTCTGCTGCTTTTCCAACTTGTACCATAGGCCCAAAGACATGAAGTTCGCGAACTAACATAGATTTGTCAGTTTTCAATTCAGGTCTGTAGATTTTCTTAGAAGGATATCTTAATCTTAAAATCCCGATTAAAACGTCCTTTTTAACATCCTCAAATGAAAGAAATATTTCCTCTCCTTCAGAAGCATTATATCTTTCAGTTATCAATTTAATATTTGATAAAATAGGTTCATATTTTGATTTATACTGTACATGTCCTACCTCGCGGCAACGAATACATTGACAATGTGCTCCTTCTTCTTTTAATTTCTCTTGAATTAATAACCTTAGATCTCCACGTTTAACACCAGCTGCAATTAAATTTGATGGGATATCTCGCTGGATCCTTTGTATTCTTATCCATTTTGGTACTTGCTTTTTTATTTTTACGATAAGTTCAATAAACTTCTCTAAGGAGTAAGGAGTATATTCACCTTTTTTCCACATTTGGTAAAGCTTTGTTCCAGGCATTACAAGTGTTGGATATATTTTGATTGCATCTGGTTTAAAGGTTTCATTTTCAAAAATTTGTTTAAAGGATTCTAAATCCATTTCAAAATTAGCACCAGGTAGTCCTGGCATCATATGATAAATTACTGCAAATCCTGCATCTTTTGCAGCACGTGTTGCTTTAACAACGTCTTCAATTAAATGGTCTCGATTTATTTTCTTATAAATGTCATTATAAATAGTCTGAACTCCAAGTTCAACCCTTGTTATTCCCAATCGAAGCATTAAATCTATATGAGATTTTTTACAATAGTCAGGACGCGTTTCAATAGTAATATCACTATTTTTAATCAGGGCATTTTCAGCTGCAACTTGAGCCTCTACAATATTTTTAGTATCTACTTTTGAAATAGCATTTAAACAATTAGTTACAAACCATTTTAGATAATTTTCTGGATAAGCTGTTAATGTGCCACCAAAAATAATCAATTCCACTTTGTCTACATCATGGCCCATAATATGGAATTGCTCTATTCGACTATTTACTTGCATATAAGGATTAAAATCATGCTCAATTGCCCTTCGTCCTGCAGGTTCATTTCCAGTATAACTCTGTGGTGTTCCAAAACTAGGACCTCCTGGACAGTAGATACATGGTTTATCTTTTGGACATGGAAAAGGTTTAGGCATAACAGTAATGATATATACACCTGAAATAGAGCGTATTGGTTTTAGTTTAAGCAATTTTATAATTTTTTCTTTTTCCTGATAAGTTGCTGCCTTAAGTATTTCAGAGTTGCGTGGAAATCTTTTTAAATTAAATTCGCGACAAGCCCAAATTTTTACCTTTGTTAAATCTTTATCTTTAACAAACTCTCCAGAAATTAATTTGTCTATTATTGCTCGGTATACATCCATATTAATCATCTTGATTAATTTTGGGAATATATTATTTGTGCTGATAAGAGGAAATCATATTGCTAGATAAACATTAAGATATAATCACTATTAAAATTAATAGATAATACTTTTTTAATTTAAATTTAATGCTCTTTCGCATATATATAAATCTACACCAGTATTTTTCAAACAAGTATCAAAGACTATAGCAGGGTCAGTAGGTGCACGAGTCTTACATAGTTCTATTGTAAAAGCAATAATTTTATATTTACCATAAAGCCAGTTCTCAACAGTACCTAAAGTTCCACCGTACCTTGGAATAATATATTTCTTACCTGTTAAAAGGCGATATTTATTTATTCTTGACATATTTTCTCCAATTGAAATAAAAAGATCTTCATCTGGTGTAAGTTTTGATGTATGATACCAAGGATAAAACATTATTTCACTATAAGTGTGATAAGAAAGTGAGATATTGATTTTATGATTTTCAACAAAACTTCTAATGGCATTTGTTTCATTTTCTGAAAAAGGATGAGGGCCCCTATAATTAGGACTGTTGTCTAGTAAATTAAAAAATAAATTGTAATTAATTGGAAATAAATAATAATAAATCCAATCATATCCATAATTTCTATTTAGATTTACACCATAAGATGTAATTTCTTTTTTAAATCCAAATGGACCATGATTAGGAACACAATTTTTTCTTGAACCTTTTTCACCATATTCAACACCATCTGGATTTACCATGGGGATTAAAAAAATCTGAGTATTATTAATTATTTCTCTTACTCTGTCTTCAGATGGATCCTCATCTATAAGCCCATCTCCATCATTATCAAAACCATCAATATCGTCTTCATTTAATAGTCCATCTTTATCATCATCTGTATTTTCTTTGTAATAATTTTCAGTCATGTATTTTATAAAATATATTAAAACTTCATATGATGGTTTTTCATTTCCATGATGAGCGCCCATTAAAAAAATTCCTGGTTCTTCTTCATTTTCATTTACATTATCTGAGAGCTTAACCATCCAAATCTCTCGCCCTTCATAAGTAGTTCCAAGTGATTCCAATAACATTATTTCAGAATTGTTAGCAACAAGCTTAAAAAATAAATATGTCATATTTTGATAGTTATAATAAGTATAAGATTCTTTTTCAGTATGTTTGAAAAAATGTTGATTGTCATTAAATAATGCTAGGGATGAAGGTACAAATAATAAACATGTTATTGAAATTACAATCATAAATTTTGTAGTAATAATCCCCATATTTTATCTAATATAATAAAGATTTTTAATTTAATATATTTTTCTATTTAATATGTTAAATAAATTTATACTTTTAAAATAAATATTGTAATTATAAAATCTCAATATCTTTTTTGTTTTTTAAAATAAGATTTCTAATATATAGATTTCCCCATGTAAAAGATATGACTGAACCTAAAAGATTTCCAATTACAATTGCCCACCATATTCCAATAATCCCTGTATCAAACACTAAAACAAATATAAGTGCAAAAGCAATTGTTAAAACAATTGTTCTTAGAAGAGTTGCAATTAGAGAGTAGGTTCCTTTTCCGGTTCCTTGAAACATCGCAGATGTCGCAATACCAAAAGATGCACTAGGATAAAATATACAGGAAATTTGTAAAAACAAGGTTAAATCATCTCTAATAACAATGTCCTCAGGTCGTGTTGAAAAAACAATTGAGATTAGTGGTGCTAATATAAAAATTATAACAGCAAGGGTAATTTCGATTAAAAGACCCACTTTAGCTGCATACAAATATCCAGTTTTTAATTTAATATATGAATGTGCCCCAAAAGCAGCACCTATCACAGATATTACTGCAGTTGCCATACCAAGTAAAGGAAGAATTGCGATCATTACAATTCTCCACCCCGCATTATAAACAGCAACTCCTTCACTACCATTTTCTGTAAAATTAATAATCAAAATAATTGCGAGCATTGTAATTGCCATGGATAATTGCTGAATAGAAGCAGGTAGACCAACTCTAAAAATATCTTTTAAAATTTCCTTATTAAATTTGAAAGACCTAAATTTAAACGATACATATGTATCTTTTTTTAAAAACAACCAATAAATCAAAATCAGACCCGTTATTGACATCGATAAAATTGTTGCAAATGCAGCACCTGCAACTCCCCAGCCAAATGTATATATGAAAAATGGATCAAGAATTATATTTAAAATTGCACCAAATAGCATTGCATACATTGCTCTATTGGCATCACCTTCTGCTCTTAAAATTGCAAGAGCATTGTTGAGGAAAAATATGAAAATACTACCTGCAAAAATAATTCTACCATATGAAACAGCCATATTTGTTATATCTGCTGCACCAATTGAGATAAATATTTTATCAGCAAATGTAAAAAGAATTATCGTAAAAACTAATGCTACAATAATTGATACAACAATCGAATGAATTGCACAATTATCAGCTCCTATCTTGTCTTTAGCACCAATGCGTCTTGAAATAGCAGATCCACCGCCGGTTCCTAGCCCTATAGAAATTGAAATTAACATCATGTAAAAAGGCATTGCATAACCAACTGCAGCAAGAGCGGTCGTGCCAACTTCGACAATTTTTTCTGAAATGAAAATATCATAACCAAAACCTGAAACCCATATCGCGTCTACAAGATTGTAAATGGTGTTAGCAGACATTGCAATAATCATGGGTACAGCTAGTTTTATAATTGCTTTTTTTGGCTCCCCAAGTAAGGTTTCTACACCCTTAGTTTTTGAATTATTAGAAGAATTATTTTTTCTCACGAACGAGGTGAATAAAATAACTTATTTCAACTTTGTGATAACAACAATTTCAAATTAGACCTTTTATACAGAAACTTAGTACATATTCTTTAAATAATACTTCTCCATTCCGATTTTCAATGGCAACTTGGCAAGGAAAAGCAAAAAGGAGCAAAACTGGCAGAAGAATTCGTTATTCACGTAGTAAAAGAAAATTCGAAATAGGCAGAGAACAGCATCTAACAACTATTGGTCCTTTAACAATGAAAAAAATAAGAACAAAAGGAAATAATAGTAAAGTAAGAGTTAAAACATCTAATTTTGCGTATATTCTTGATCCTAAGACAAATAAAACAACAAAAACAGATATAATAACTGTTAAAGAAAATACAGCAAATATTCACTATGTTAGACGTAATATTATAAATAAAGGAGCTATAATTGAAACAAAAATTGGAAAAGCAAAAGTAACTTCACGACCAGGTCAATCCGGTACAATAAATGCTATATTATTATCAAAATAATATTGATGTGATATTTGATGGTTTCTAGAGGAGATAATAAATTTGTTATATATCCTATTTATTTTGATAAAACTTTTTCAAAATTATCAGGTAGGAAGGTTTCTTTAAAAAATGCAGTTGAAAAACCAAATATTGAAGATATTGCTAAAGCAGCAAAATCATTAGGTCTTAATCCCATTTTAGAAAAAGAATCTACTCATCCTTCATATCCTTGGCGAAAAGAAGGAAGAATATTAGTTGATAAAAAAAATTCAAAAAGTAAGATTTTGGTTAGTATTTCGAAATTTTTAAAATGAGTTTAACAATATCATTCATTTAGTAAATTTTATAAACTTATAAGAGTAATAAATTAAGCAATAATGTTAAATTTAAAAATTTATGTTAACATGTTACATAATAGCAAATATATTTTTATGCTAAATTATGTCTAGCATAGTTAATTAATATTGATTGATAATATTTAGCATACCAAATACTTAAATTTTTTTTTTTAAAAAAATATGAACTAAATATCATTTTTAAGTAATGTATTCTAAATTCAAACTCAAATTAAAAACATTTTCTCCTATAAAATTAAATAAAATTGCTTAAAGTATGAAAGTTTTAATGAAAAAGGGGGGTTTTTTAATCAAAAAATTGGTTTTATTGAGATATTAAAAAATTTTGTCTAATATGATTATAAAAAATTTTTAAATATGCAATAATTAAAAATTGTAAAAAAAATCTGAAAAAAATTAAACTATTATAAAAAATTTTTATCATTGTAGATACTTTTATAAATTCAAATCCGCTTATAAATTTCGATGGATGCACAACCTCTTAGAGCTGCAATTTATACCAGAGTTTCCACAGAAGATCAGGCTAAAGAAGGATTTTCATTGGATGCACAGTTAGAAAAGCTAAAATCTTATTGTAAAGCCAGGGATTGGATTGTAGCATCAGAGTATGTTGACGATGGTTATTCAGGAAGAAACGTAAAGCGCCCTGCTTATACGCGTATGATGGTCGAAGTGGATAAATGGGATACGATCCTTGTAATTAAAATGGATCGTATACATAGAAATTCAAAAAATTTTATGTTAATGATGGAACAATTAAAAAAACTAGGTAAAGAATTTGTATCAATGACAGAATCGCTTGACACTTCTACAGCAATGGGAAGATTTGTTATGGATATTATCCAGCGAATTGCTCAACTTGAGTCTGAACAAATTGGTGAAAGAGTCTATGTAGGAATGGAACAAAAAGCTAAGACAAATGGTGGTGTACTTGGATTTAATATTCCATATGGATATGATTATATTAATGGAAAATTGGTTGTTAACAATTCTGAAGCAAATATAATAAAAAAAATATTTGATATGTATAAAAATAAATTTGGTATGAAAAAAATAGCTGAAATATTAAATAAAGAAAATATTCCTACCAAATTAAATAAAAAATGGGGATCACAAACAATATCATTAATTCTAAAAAATCCAGTTTATTGTGGTTTTTTACATTGGGAAGATTACTTAAATCCAAGCAAACATATTCCAATAATTGATAAAAACACTTTTAATGAAGTCCAAAAGATTATACAAAAGAAAAATATTAAAACTAAACATCAATTAAAATTTTTTATTATTGAATAATATTTTCTATAAAGAAGTAAAACAAAAAATTGCTTTTCGGTTTATTATCAAGTTCGGTAGACCGAACTTGATACATATTTATAGAGAAAGACAAAAATTTTTCTTCATATAAATGTCTTATTTTCTTCTGAAAGTAAGATAAACATTGATAAATTAACTTAATTTTTTTATTTTTAATATCTTAATTACTTTTTAAAAATTATTTATTTAAAATTTTTTTTAATTTTTTGATTTTGTTGATATTAAATTCCTATGATAGAAATTATCTATCAATATAAAACTAGCCGTGCTATTGTTTCGCAATTCAAAATCTATAACAAAATTTATTATAAAAACGATGACAATTGCTAACACGAAAAATTAATTTAAGTCTTAAAGTTAACAATTTAAGTTTGTAAAATAACATGATTTATTTTATAATGTATTAATATTAAATTAAATAAAATGAATGAATTTTTTGATTAATCAAATTAAAAATAATTATTTAATAACTTACTAAATAATGCAATTTATAAACTTTTATTACATCTGATGTTTGAAAACCATGAACATCGTATACAACAGCTTTTATTGTATAATAAAAGAAAGGCGTTTGTTCATTCCAAACCCATTTATAAGGTGCGTTATAATCAGTAAATTTTAAATCATCATCAATGTAAAATTCTACTCTATCGATTGCATATGCTCCTTGTGTAACATCTGTTTCTACATCGTTTTTACCAATTATTAATGTAACGATAAATGGAAGTTGAAATGTAATAATATCTAAAAAATTAAAATATAAATATCCAGGCTTTGGATTAGTGATTTTGATAGTTGGCAAATCATCTGCCAGCGCATTAGCTATTTCATATTGAATGTTCTCAAAATGATTATAACCGATTTCTGAAGTTGATGGATTTAAATCATCATCAATAAAAACAACATTATGTTGACCTGTTTTACCTAATATATTTATTCCTGAAGAAATAGATGGACTTATTCCACTTAATAAGGTAAACGTGATTAGAACAAAAAGTATTTTGGATCTAGTTTTCATTATATTCTGCCCCCATTATATTAATTATGTAATGATTAAGTATAATTTTAATTTTTCTATTAAAAAAATATTGTTACATATATCTCATTTACTTTAAAAATTAATTAAATCTGTTTCTAAAAAATAAAAATAATTTTATTAACATCTTGGGTTAATTTTATATATTTATCTATAAACTTTTATAATTATTAAATAAAATTTTTTTAATATATTTAGGGATGTGTTATAAATTAGAAATTAAGCGAAAAAGTTATAAATTAACACGTGTTAAGCATATTAGATATATTAGGGAGGCAAAAGAGATATATGAATAAAAAAACAATTTTAAAAACGCTGGTGATAGGTCTAATTGCTATATTAGGTATTTCTGGTGTAACATCATCTGCAATTAGCCAAACAAAACAAATAAACCATATAAAACCTGTATCGATGCCCTCTTGGTCAGATAACTTTGACTCCTACGCAAATGACCAATTTTTAGATGGAACACCTGATGATGGTGGATGGAAAGGTTGGGACAATTATCCATCAGCAGGTGCTTATGTAA
>JGI2173J19968_10001248_pt1 | contig 10146 bp, 11 predicted proteins | sample DeeMarSWOR136_30_FD_19968 | JGI IMG/M metagenome (IMG submission 19968) | reverse complement strand
GCTAAATGCTGATGATATTTACCTCCCCTGGGCGCTCTCCGTTGTCGGAGAAATATTTACGGAATTTCCTGACGTTGACTGGATAATAGGCTTACCATGCTATTTCAATAAGGCTGACCAATGCGTCAAAGTGAGCAACATACAATCGGCATATACACAAGAGTACATCCGAAATGGTTGGTTTCACTCCTATCTTGGCGGTTACTTGCAGCAGGAAAGCATGTTTTGGAGAAGGAGTCTTTGGGAGAACGTCGGCAGCTTAGACTTGAGTTTAAAGTATGCCGCGGATTTCAAGCTCTGGACTGAGTTTGCCAAGCATACAGATCTTGTAAGCCTTGCGGTTCCTTTGGCCGCTTTCAGATATCGGCCCGGAGAGCAGAAGTCTTCGTCCGGAAGGAACATCTACGAAGAAGAAGTCCACCGTGTATGCCAGGATCTCAAAGCACCACCTATCGTGTGGAATGCTATTGCCAAACACGGCTTGCGACTGCGATGCCTATGTCGTCTGGCGATATGGAAGAAATGCAGAGTTATTGCATACTCGCAGGACAGAGAGCAATGGGTACTAAGGACGCTATACCGCCCCCTTTCAAGGGCTAGTCTTAGCGGGTTGATTCTGGAAAGCAACATAAGATAGAATAGCAAGGCCTTTCGCGCCAGATCCTCTCAGAAGAAGCCTTCCGGGGATATTCGCCTAAAAATATTACGAGCGTCTAATGGCTGTATATCAGAAGGCTAATAAACTGATCCCCAAGTACCTTCGATTTCTGAGTTAATGGGAAGTTCTACCGACCCATAGAAGTATCAGTGATGGCACATATCTATAACTTATCCCAAGGTTAGTTGATGAAAGGCAAAAAATGCGCACGAAAAAAAATTTATGGAAGCTATTCATTGTCCTCGTAGTATTTCCTTTGAGTACAGATGTGTTTGGCAATAGATCCGAGACAAGCTACGTGGCTAAATGGAAAGGTAATGCCCAGGCAGCATTCTCCATAACGATTGATGACAATGGGAACGGTGACTCACGTAATGTCCAAGCGTCCATCCTGGAAGAGTACGGAATTCAAGGTACTTTTTTTATTATTACTGAACCGTTAACGAGGTACCCGGCTCTAAGGCAAATGTTCCTTGATATCTTTAATCGTGGTCATGAACTGGGTAGTCACAGTGTAACTCATCCTCGCCTGAGTGGGGCGAATATTGACTTAATATGGAGTGAATTAACTGAATCCAAACTATTTATCGAAGAACTTACTGGTGCGCCCTGTATAACATATGCCGCTCCTTATGGAGACCTGACCCCCAACATTATTGAAGTGGCGCAGGAATTATATATTTCTGCAAGAGGGATTAATATTGGTATCAATGAAATAGCTGAAGGCAACATTTGGAATCTAAAGACTGCTCCTCGTCCCACACCTTGGGATGCAGGGGTAACGTGGACAAACGAACAATATCTTGCCAACTTGCGACAATATGTTGAAGACCTTCTTACAGTGAACGGATGGGGGATAGAAATGTGGCACAACCTAACCAATGACCCAAATGAACCCAGCAGCGGGCCAGCCATCAACGAAACTGTGTTCCGTACTTTCCTGGCTGAGCTTACCTCGGATTATGGACACAGGCTTTGGGTTGCACCTCAAGGTACGGTTGCTCGGTATTACTTGGAACGGCAGGATACAACAATAGAGATCCTTGCGCTTACAGAAGATGTTATATTGCTGAATTTACTGTTTGACGGTGATAAAGCTATATTTGACGAACCTTTAACGGTAGTGACCGCAGTTCCTGAACATTGGCTAAGCGGTGAACTTACGGTTATGCAAAATGGAAAGAGGTTGGATTCGGATTACACAATTGATGTCGACGGTGATAAGCCATGCTTGCTATATGATGCTATTCCGGATGGCAGTACCATAAGTATTGTGTTTGAGCCGAACCGCGGTGACTTAGATTACGGGGTAAGCTATTTGGCAAAATGGAAAAACAAAGCAGATGCGGCTCTGTCTGTCTCTTTCAACGGTAATGGGATAGGAGATAACAGTGGTTTAACGGCAGCCATTTTGGAGGAATATGGTATCCGCGGCACCTTTAATCCTATTACATCATACATGGATGAGGGAATATTTCTGGACATATTTCGTCGGGGACATGAATTAGGTAGCCATGGTGTCAGCTACACTCGCCTAATCGGTGCAAGCATGGAAACAATAGTAAACGAATTGACTGAATCAAAACAGGCAATAGAAAATCTTACGTATTCGCCCTGCGTATCTTACACGGCTCCCTATGGGCATACTGAGCATGACGTAGAAGTCGTAGCCAGGGAAATATATCTCTCTGTTGTAGGTGACAGGGAGGGCGTCAATGCCATCGCGGATGCAAATATCTTTGATTTGCAGATAGGTCCTGTTCCTCCATACTATGACGATCCAGAAACTAACTGGAGCAATGAAAAATACTGCGCAAAAATGAGCGAATATCTTGAACAAGTCATTAAAGCCGAGGGTTGGGGAATTCAAGTTTTCAATAACTTGACTCCTTCAGGCGAGTTTAACAATGGTTTGATGATTACTGAAACAGCTCTGCGTACTTACTTGTCTGAGATCACTAACAACCTTTCGTCCACTGTATGGATTGCCCCTCAAGGTGTTGTCGCTCGATATTACCTGGAACGGCAGGAGACAACCATTGAAGTCCTCACGGTTACAGGAGACTCTATATTGTTGAATTTGCTATTTGACGGCGACAAAGCTATATTTGACGAACCTTTAACGGTTGTGACCGTAGTTCCTGAACATTGGCTAAGCGGTGATCTTGCGGTTATGCAACAAGATTCACTATTGGACTACTATGTGGAGAAACACGAAACCGAAGTGAGATTAGTGTATGATGCGATGCCAGGGGGTGGTGTCGTGTCTATTCTGTTTGAACCAACATATAATCAACGGTGACCCGGACGGCGATGGTGATGTGGACATGGCTGATTTCGTTATATTTGCTGTTTATTGGCCCGAAGGGATTGATGAATAATTTTGCTAAGTCTGCAAGTTAGCATTGACCTCATTGCTTATATAAATAGCAAATCCCGATAAATGTAATCTCGGAAATGGAACAATTATGATTACCAAACGAACTATCATAATTAGTTTGGCCGTGAACTTCCTGGTGCAATGGGGATTATATATTCCTAGAACTCTGGTTTCAGAAACTGCAAGTGCAAAAATTGCTAGACATACGATATTGGATGCGCCAGAAGCAGGATATTTCAATGGAACAGTAGATGATGTAATGATTTTTAACAGAAGTTTAGATGCAAACGAGATCCAAATGATATATGAAAGCCAGAAGCCGGTTATTGAAGAACCCTGGATAGGACTACACTTTCTTCAGTCTCTTGGAAACAAGTACACTGGTACTCATGAAGAGAGATTTGCAAAATATATCGTAGATTTTAACGAGACTGTTAAAACCCTAACAGACATAGGAATCAATGTAATTGTTTTTGATATTCGAAGGAATGACTTTCATTTTACATGTGATGAGGGCCTAGAGAATTTGGATTATAAACCAGCTGAAGGATTAACTAAAGAAGAATGCAAACAGATGGCACAAATCTGCCGAGATAATGAAATAGGGATTGTAGTGGACATGAAATACTCTTTGAGTAAACAAGACAGGGGACCGATTGCTGAAGTTTATCCAGAGTTTATGATACCAGAGGATGAATGGGAAGATGGAAAATACTATAAAACAGAAGATGTCATAGAGTACAAAGGAGTTGTTTATGAATGTATAGAATCGCATACATCTAATTCTAGTGTCAAGCCGCCTAATTCAGATTATTGGAAACTTTATTATTATACCGGACTTCGCAGAACTAGAGATCCGTTTAATAAACAAGCTGAAGAACTGACTTTTGATATGATAGATGAGTTGATAGAAGCATTCACTGTAAATGGTGTTAAGCCAGACGGATTTCATATTTCAAATGATGAATTAACAAAATGGTTGAATTGTCCCCAAGAGTGTCAGGGCATGACTTCTGCAGAGGTTTTCAACATGTCTATAACTAATCTGTATAATCATATCAAAGAAAATAATCCTGAGATGAAAGTGATGATGTGGGGGGACATGCTCTTAGGGGGCTATTACCCAAAGTTTCGGCATGGTACTGGTGAGGCAATTGATATGATACCAAAGGATATCATTATATGCGATTGGCAATATGCAAGCCTTAGCATGCCTTTGGACGAAGAGTCAGGTTTTGAGCTGTGGGACCATGGGATATGGGAATATCCTACGATACAGTATTTTGTAGACAAGGGTTTCAAGGTTTGGCCTGCAGGTTGGAATAATTCAGCAAATACGAGAGCCCTTATCAAAGCGGGTTTAAAAGCAAGGCCAAAAGAAAAGATGTTAGGTCATTTGTATACCACATGGACTGGGCAGTTGATACCAGATTTAAGACTAGCATTATTACAAGAAGGAGATCAAAATCAGTTGCATTTTCGAGTAAGAGAGATAGCAAAAGTAATAAATGAAACAATCTGGATGTTTAGCAAGGCTCCGGTTCCCTCCGCCTTCCTCAAGACAGAGAGAGTAAACATGAAATACTCTCATAACAACCGGTACAAAAAATAGTGGCAGACCAGATTAAAAGGGATATGCCTACTGCCAGTCAATCCCTATGCACCCGGGGATAATTTCAATCTCGAGACAAGCCTCGTCATACTCGCGCTGATACACAAGTTTTGCTATGCAGTTGACACTGACGCAAAAAAGATTACCGTCTGGGGCATGGGTTCTGTCAGCCGAGACTTCTTCCATGTAAAAGATGCTGCCAGGACCATAGCCATGGGCCCTGAGAAGTACGATGAATCCAACATCAAAAGAACTACCATGTCGTATAGAGAAAATAAAGTTGTAACCAGCCCTTTCCTTTACTTAAAAAGCTCATCAGAAGAATCTCAGGCAAAGAAAATTCTGGCTCAAGCCGAACCAAAGAAACAATTGGATCATTTGGAGGGATACTGAAATGCCAAGTGATAAAAGGCTGTGTCATGGCCAGTTTTGGAGCCTTGCGAATAGTTCTGGTGCGTACCATTTCAGCACCTTAAGGAAGTTGCTATGGGGCATAAAGAACAAAGGATTGTCATGGACACTGGAGCTTATACTTTCCAAGGCCATGAGCCCGATCAGGACAAAAAAGAAGGACAATCCTGGCTATTTAGAGAAAATAAAACAAAGCCCATACGATGAAGTCTTGAACCTCAAGCCTGGAGAACTCGTGGAGGTAAAATCGGAACTGGAAATATTGGCAACACTTGACGCAGATGGAAAAAACCGAGGGTTGTTGTGGATGCGCGGAATGAAAGATTATTGTGGCAAAACATACAGAGTTTTTAGGAGAGTAGAAACGATACTGCTCGAGAGTAATGGCAAACTTAGAAAAATGAGAAACACCGTTTTGCTTGAAGGTGTGATGTGTGACGGCTCAGAATTCTATGGATGTGATAGGTCATGCTTCCACTATTGGCGGGAAGTGTGGCTGAGAAGAGTCTTAGAATAATAGCCTACCGCCAATTCCTATATGAGGTGAAATGAAAGTCGTTGTCATCGATGGCGTCAGGGAAGAGAGCTGGGACAAGATGATTAATGAGCATCCCCTTGGCTCTGTTTTCCAGCATTCGTCTTTTAAGAAAGTCATTATACACACCTTCTCCCACACCAAGCCATACTATATTGCTCTAATAGACCGAAAGGGGGACATAACAGCAGGGATACCGCTATTCCTTGTTAGGAGTCGGTTAACCGGGAACCGTTTGGTCTCGCTTCCTTTCGTCTACTATTCGGACCCGCTGATAAGGTCCAAGGAAGAGTTTGACCAGTTGTTTACCAAAGTACTGGAAATATACAAAAGGGAAAAAGCCTCTTACTTGGAGATAAAGGCGCGCAATAGTACAGCACTACTGGAGAGGGTCGACTCTTTGGTTCCCGTTTTCCATCATAAGACACATTTCCTGAACCTTACAAGAGGTCTGGATGGTATCTGGGGAAGCTTGCACAGAACGTGTATTCAGCAGAAAATCCGTCGGGCAGAGAAAAGTGGCATTACGATTCGAAATGCAATTTCCGAAGAGGACATTGTATCTTTCTATAGGTTGCTGACAAAAACTCGTAAGAGACTTGGGCTGCCTCCTAATAATTGTGACTATTTCAAGAATATATGGAAATATCTTGGGCTTTTAAAGCTCACGGATTTTTTGATAGCGGAAAAGGGAGGAGAAATCATTGGGGGGCTCAACATATTCAAATTTAGCAATACAATTTATCTTGGTCATATTTGCAGCGATGCTAGGTTTCGGAACTCGGGGATCGATCAGTTTCTTATATGGAAAGCGATTGGTGTAGGCGTTCAGGGCAGTTACAAGGTGCTCGATATTGGCAAGACATCTGCGTTCTCAAGTGGATTAGCAACGTACAAAAAACGTTGGGGAGCCATAGAACAGGAAGCCCCGTCTTTCTACTATCCTTGCCAAAGAGGTATTGCCTTGTACAACAATGAGAAGAGGAAATCCTACAAGATAATGAGCTTTGTGTGGCAGAATATACCTTATAGACTGTCAAGAATTGTGGGGCGGTTTGTTTATAGGCACATGGGATAAGATCACAGCCGCAAATATCCAAATTCTGATTGCCAGCCACTTCAATACTTTACTGCCTTCTACTTGTTAGTCATATTATTAGGAGCGAGGCATGGCTTCAAACCCAAGGACAATGACAAATCTGGAAGCACGTGAAAAAGAACAAAGGTCTGTCTGTGTTTTTACTGAAGGATTCACTGAAGGCCGTATGGCTACTGCCCTGCTGGATCGCTTTTTTCTAACAATGGCCGAGAATGTCACAAAGCAGAGTATATGGTAAATCTCAAGTAACAAGTAGCGTTGATTCGGAAATTGTCTGCATGAAGTGAATTCATAGAAGATGGGTATGAAAATGATATCTTCCCAAAGAGTATTGATGTGGCAGTGCAGGATGTCCTTTTAGGATGATGGCTGTGAGAATAGTCCTTATCAGCATAGTTCTCGTGCCTTTGGCGGGGCTTATATTACATATTATGTGTGCACGGGCTCACACAAATGTTACGCCTCTTGAAGCTAAGAGCATGATCGATTCCAGTGATCAGCTCATAGTCCTGGACGTCCGGGAGGTACACGAGTATCGAAGCTCTGTCGGGTACATTCCAGGTGCTCTGAACTACCCTTGGAGTTCTCGAGTTCTGCAGTCAAGGTATGAAGAACTCCCGAAAGATAGCCCAATTCTTGTGGTATGTCGCCTTGGCCGTCGCAGTAACCGTGCGGCAAACTTCTTGGCTTCAAAAGGCTATCCATACGTCTTCGACATGTTGGGCGGGATGTCGGCCTGGTGGTGGGAGACGGTGTTGTATGTTAATTCTGACGACGACGTCGTAAATGATGATCTGGATAACTTCCCAGGTGCCTACAATTCTCCCCAGGACGATTCGGAATAGGACGGTATCAGAAATGCCTGTGAGCTGGATCGTCCTAACATAGACACGCTAAATCCGGTTGATTATATGGACACTTCGATGCTTGCTCAGAATTAGCTGGATGGGCCATTGAGCCCGGCAGTGGACCTCAATTGGGACCAGTTTGTGGATATCAATGACCTGATGTTTTCGAGAATGTCACAAAGCAGGGTGTAAAGAAATATCACGTAATAGTATTGTTAGATCAAGTGCTGTTCGCATGAAGGAAGTCCACAGAAGATGGGCATGAAAATGTCCCCCAAGAGGTTTGATGCATCAGGGTATGATGCGATTTTGAGAGGATGACTATGAGAAAAGTTTTTATCAGCATACTTGTGGCGGCTTCGGCGGGGCTTGTGGTATTCTGTCCGCACACACTGGCTCATACAAATATTACGCCTCTGGAAGCCAAGAGCATGGTCGATTCCAATGATCAGCTCATAATCCTGGACGTCCGGGAGGTACACGAGTATTGCGACACTCGCGGGCACATTCCCAGCGCTCTGAACTACCCCTGGAGTTCTGGTGTTTTACAGTTAGGGTATGAAGAATTCCCGAAAGATAGCCCAATTCTTGTGATATGTCGCCTAGGGCGTCGTAGTAACCGTGCGGCAAACTTCTTGGATTCACAAGGCTTTTTATACATCTTTGACATGTTGGGTGGCATGACGGCTTGGGAGTGGGAGACGGCGCTGTGTGTTGATTCTGATGGTGACGACCTGAATGATGATCTGGATAACTGCCCGAATACCTATAATCCTTCCCAGAAGGACTCGGATCGGGACGGTATCGGAAATGCCTGTGATCAGGATTGCCCTAACCTTGACATGCAAAATCCGGTTGATTTTACGGACTTTTCGATACTCGCTCAGAATTGGCAGAATGAGCCACTTAGGCCGGGAGTGGATCTCAATGGGGACCAGTTTGTGGACATCTGTGACTTGGCATTGTTCGCGAACTATTGGTTATGTGACTGCTATGAAGATGATCAAGAAGAACTGGCTCACTAGTGGCAAAACATGTTACTTAAGCCGCGATGATGTGCAGTCACTGTTTGAACAAGCTCAGAACACATTTTTTAACACACCGAAGACGGTTCCTGAATCCATTCTACTTAGCAAAGAAAATACTGAGTTGGGATTACACATCAAGTATGCTAATAGGATGTTTCCTCTATGGGTTCGCTGAATCCTTCCCGTTAGATAATTCATCCGTGTACCCTTTTTGGGATATAAGGATTGAGAAACGCCGGTTTTTGTTTTCTGCCATAGGGCGGCAGTAAATTCATATATCGGGATAACGTGACAAATGCAAGATGTGTACGGACAAGTTTGCGTTCCAAGATTCTATATTGGCAAGGTGGGCATTTCTTCGGTTACCATGGCCAAGACACTGAAGTTGATCAAAGATCAAGCCTGTGAGATGTCACCTGCTTACATCTGTATAGCGAATGCGGAAACAACTGTTTTATCGCAGCGGGACAGTGATTTTTGCAGAATTCAGAATGAGTCGCTTCTGACAGTTCCTGATGGAATGCCCTTGATATGGTACGCAAGAATTAAGGGTGAAAAGAGCGTTGAAAGGATTACAGGACATGGTCTAATGAAAGAAACACTCCAGATGTCCCCTGAATATGGATACACTCACTACTTCTATGGAGATACAAAGGAGACATTATTGAAAATGAAAAAGAGGATCCACAGTCTTTATCCAGGGGCCGAGATAAGGGGTATGTATTCTCCACCCTTTCGGCCATTGAGAAATTATGAGATTCATGAGACGATAATCGAAATCAACAGATTGAAGCCCACATTCGTTTGGGTTGCACTTGGTGCCCCGAAACAAGAGAGATGGATGGTTAGAGTACTTCCGCATATTGATTCCTCTATTTTGATTGGCGTGGGGGCCGCTTTTCGGTTCCTGACTGGGGAATACAGAGATCCACCCATATTTGTGAAGATCTCTGGATTGACAGGGCTGTTCTGGAGACGTTCAGGACGTACCAAATGGTACTGTTACCACATCCCAGCCTTTGGCATCCTAATGTTGAAGGGACTTGTTCGGAGGGTCTTTTGGTCCTAACTACAAAGCTTTTTCGAGAAGGTATACGTATGTTCCTAAGGCAATTAGTATCTCGACGAATACGATTCCAATACTGCCGCGGCTGTCTGTCGAGTAGCCGGACCGTGAAACAGATATTGCAGGGCTCTTATGAGGTCTTATTGATTGGCGAGACTATACTGTGATCATCGTCAATCTCAACGGCGAAAGGGGCCAAGCTTGCGAGTAGAGATTTGTACAGTTCCAAGCCCAGAAGTCGGCGAATATGTTCGAAGAACTAATCAAGGCAAACTATGTCACTTACCGGAATGGAGTTCCATGATCAGGCGAACGTTCGGCCATGAGGTTTTGTATCTAGTCGCTCGCAAACGTGACCTTATCTGTGGTGTTTTACCTTTGACCAAGGTTAACAGCAGGCTATTTGGAAATCGGATGATATCTCAGGCTTTCAGTAACTACGGTGGTCCATTGGTCGATGACGCGGATGCCCTATGTGAGCTGTTGAACTTCGCGTTTGAGCTAGCCTG
>JGI2173J19968_10001247_pt1 | contig 10146 bp, 10 predicted proteins | sample DeeMarSWOR136_30_FD_19968 | JGI IMG/M metagenome (IMG submission 19968) | reverse complement strand
GAGGCTGCTCGATTACCGCTGGCTACGAGGTTGCCTCAGAACAGGTGGAAACTGCGTTGTTGGAGGCAGCAAACAGGTTGGTTGAAATGAAGGATGCTTTGAAGGAGCCGAAAGCCTATGTTTGGGTTACCAAATTTGGAAATTACGCTGTTGAGTACACCCTCTATGTTTTCATACAGCAAATCAAGCGTCTGCCAGAAATAGACTCTAACCTCAAAAGAACTGTTCTGGAGACATGCAAACAGCATGGAATCGATATCAGTACACCAACCATTATTAGGAAGGTGAAAAATGGCGAGGTTTAGTTTTGTTGTGGTCCTCATGTGGCTGATTCGTAATCGGTTTAAGAGATAACAAAGATGAATAATACAGAGACCATAAAGGAACAATACGAAGCCTGCATATCCAGAATGCCTGAATTGAAGTCCGAGATGGATAGGAATGCCAAAAACAAATAAAGAATAAACTGTAATAATTGAAAACATGTGAGGAGGGAAATCATGACTCTTATACCCGCGTTTGAGTTGGGCTTATGGAATGCTTGGATTCTTGTTGTTCCTATGCTAATCGTCTTGTTCTCTGATATGAAAGCGACGGCGGTTAGGGAATCGGGAAAAGAAGGAGATTTTCAGCTAAACAGAAGGGAGAAAATGCTAATGAATATCATTTTCTTGCCTATGGTCGTTTCTTGGGTTTGTTCAGTTTTCTTGCCTCTGCAACTTGGCACAGCATGGCTATACAGCGGTCTGGTTATCTTTCTGTTTGGGATTGTCTTCACCATTGCTGCAATTCTGAATTTCGCCACTAGCCCTAAGGACAGGGTCATCACCAGAGGTCTTTATCGTTTTACAAGAAACCCCACATATGTTGGTATGATTCTGATGCATATCGGTGTGGGAATAGCTTGCAGTTCTTGGTTGTTACTCCTCTTAACAGTAGTGTTGATTATTCTGCTCAACGCTGTTTTGCCATCTGAGGAACGTTATTGTCTTTACAGGTTCGGAGATGACTATCGAAAATACAAGAACAGAACTCCCAGATGGATAGGAATCCCCAAGCCAAGCAGGATGGAAGACTAGCTACATTATTTTGGAATTGCCATTGACAGAAGGGGCGGCTCTCGCAATAAGGTTTAAAAGAGGATGTTTGAATAAAAGCTGTGAACTTATCGGAGGAACAGCAAATGACTGAATTTCCAGAGGAAGTCGTAAAGAAAGCGTTCGGCGCCGCAGACGGCAGATGTGAATGCCTACTTGTAGAACATGGACATAAATACAATTCCATGTGCATGAGAGTACTCGACTGGACAAAACGAGGACAATCTTTCATGGGACCCGACGGACAAAAAGGCTGGGAAGCACACTGGATAGTTGGCCCAGAAGACGGCGGAAAACCTACACAGGAAAACTGCGAGATACTCTGTTGGGACTGCTACTGCAAAAAGAACAAAGGCAAATAGTTGCAAGCCCTCTTCTTTGCCTTTAGCCCAGTTAGTCTAGATATTTTCTAATGTACTTTTTCCTCTGATTGTGATTCTATTTCATTTTTCCTCTGCCTAAGGGAATAAAACGCTGAAACTCCTCTATGGGAATCTGTGTAACCCTTTTTATTAAATCTTCAGAAACCTTCTTGGACAACTGATGCCTTATCTGCTTGGCAAGCTGACTGCTCTTCTTGTCTCCCGGAACAATCTCCACATAAACTTCTGTCTGATTAGCGATAGCATCTACGGGTCCTCCCACAACCACCATTTCCTCATCGTCAATTTTTAATCCAACAGCAACACGCAGAGGAACCCCGCGAACAAAATTTTTGGACCCGCTGATCATGAAGGAGCCCTTCTTAAGAAACTGCCCAGAAGGAGGAGTTTTGCTCACCTGATCCGGATTCACCCAGTAGACGTTCACTGCGCTCAGCATCTCCCCCCAGGCTCGAGAGTAGGAGGCTGCGAGCTGGGCTGCCTCGTTGATGGTCTGTTCTGGGGGGTTCTTTCCCTCTGTTTTTATCAGCACGAATGGAGCTCCCACAATCTCGGCGTGGAAAACGATGTCTGTGGGTTCCATGTGTTTTTTGATGAGCAGCTCGTTTGTTGTGGCGTCTCTGCCTCCAATCACCAGAAAACCGTTAGATGAGTGGAACCACCTGAACTTTTCGAACCACTGCTGTTTTCTTCTCTTAACCAAGGGACGCTGGGTCTCTTCTCGTTTTATAACCTGCTTTTTTGCCTCTTCGATTTTGGCTCTGGTCTCTTGAAGGGTTTTCTCAGCGCCCCTAAGCTTCTTTTCAGCCTTCTTGGATCGCGAGTAATATTTGTCCGCGTTTGCTTGGATGGAATGGCGGAGGTTTATAGAGAACACATGGTTTTCCACCGAAACGTGGAGAACTTGGTTTGATGGTTCCAGAGAGTGGAAGTAAATATCGGGGAGACTGTTAGCTTTCTTTCCTTCCTCAATCTGTGAGACTATTTCTTCCCAGGATTTGCCGCTTCTTTTCTTTTCGCTGATTTTATGTAGTAGAGATTGGAGTTCTCCGAAGTGCATGTAGATGAGGTCTCCGATGGTCTTGTTTTTGGTGATCGGCTCCTTCAGATTCTCTAACGCTTTCTGCTGTCTCTGAAGAATCCGCTTGTATCTGGCGACCTCGCTCTCAACTTCTTCGGTGATTTCTTCCCTCCTCTCAGCGGCCGTTATCTTAGCGTAGTAGTCGTCAAGGGCGCTGTTGAAGCTCTCATACCTTTTTTGTTCAAACTGATCATACTTTTTCAGCGGCACAGGAGTCACGTCAATCCATCCGCTCTCTTCGTCGCTTACGATACGTGGTTCCATGGTTCCTGTGTTGATTCGGGAAAGAAGGTTCTGGAGCTGGTTGAAGATGCTGTCAAGTTCCCGTTCGGTCAGAGAACCGCAGTCCCTCTTTTTGTTAACCTCTGCTCGGAGAAGGATTTCTTCAGCGTAGGTTCCGCTGATGCTCAAAAACTTGGTTAGACCCCTCACTATCTCGGTTTCCTCAAGCTTTTTGATTTCCCTAAAGTCCTGAATGCCCAGTTTGATGGGGTTCCTTCCTCTTGCAGGGGGATGCTGGAATGGTTCGCCACGCAAAACGTTTCTGTCCCGCATTCTCTTGTAGGTCATAGCCTGCAGAATTTTGTCCTCAGGATCAACTAGGATGACGTTTCCTCCGCCGAAAAGCTCTGAAACCAGCTGAAAGTCACCTTGCCGCGTGCTGATTTCCGTGACTGCTATTCGCTCGAATTCATGTTGCCGAACCTCTTTGACTACGCCATTATCGAGATATTTTCTGAGGCTCATGCAGAAAGCAGAGGGCTTTGTTGGAGTTTCATGCACATATGAGGTTAGATGTAGCCGTTTTCCCGCTTCAATGAGCAGTTGGAGCCGAGGCTGGTTTGGTTTCCGGAGCTTGAGGAGCAAGGTTTGGGTGCCGATTTGGTAAATCTTGGCAACGTGGGCACCTCTAGCTGACTCGTTTATTTCATGGGTGACTGCGGCTACATCGAAGCTTGTCATTACTTCCTTCAACATCTTTCCCTCAAGAGATGAGGAATCGGCTTTCCCACATTAAGAGAGAGCCTCGCTCATATCCGTTTTCTGTTTTATTTTACTGCATAAAAAAGTGCCGTTGTGAAATTATGCATTTTATTGTGTGGCGGTTAACGGCTGTGGGGCAACGTTTCTTTACCCATTTGAAAAGCTCGTAAAATGAAGGATTATCATCGAAAAGCGGCTCTGTTTCCGAAAGACTGCTTTCCAGTCTATGTCAAGATTTGTTTCAGAGATGCTTCCTTCACATTGCTTCTTTCGTAACCTTTTTTCGAAAGATTCTATGCCTTTCTTTTCGGTAGTTCTTGACGACATTCTGAGTACCTATCCAGTATAATGACCAACCGATCATCCAGACTAAAATTATGAGAGGTAAAAGAACAAGGAATTCTACTTGATGCCGCAGATGCCCATTGCCATTCGAATCGTCCATGGAATCTCACAACCGATTGATACAATGAAGAATATGTAAAGCTCTTATGAAAACTGGCTACGTACTTGAGATATGAATAGGTTATCGTCTTTATGGGCTAGGTGCCTCACCGAAGTACTTCTGAGATTCGCTTGTTTCTTGTGTTAAGTTGGTTATTTCGAGAGGGTTTAAGTAAGTGAGAGCCATTTTAAGCGGGTGGAGAATGCTTCCGGAAGCGAAACTAAGATAAACTATAAGTGAAAAGTTATGGTGTTCACTGAAACACGGGATTCGAGTTGAAAACATTAAATGTTATTTACTGCATGAGAATCGGCTTCGGTGCCCTCGCCGCCCTGATTGCTGCCTTGGTGGTGAATCTCAAAGTAGGTGCCCCGCTCATAAACGGCATAACTGTTGGGTTGGCGGTTTACCTTGTCTCATTTTACATTATTAAGTGGATGTTTATGAATAAGGTGGAGAAACCGACCAAGATTCTCACGATGGGGATAGGCGCTTATGCGCTCACCTTTGTTTTCTGCTGGGTGTTATTTGTCACTCCGTTTTTGGCGCCTCCAACCGCCACATTCACCGTAGACCCAAAAACTCCAGTGGTTGGAGAACCCATCACCTTTAATGCAGCAGCAAGCGTTGACCCCGACGGAAAGATAGTTACATATGTTTGGGACTTCGGAGACGAGAACACCACCAAAGTAGAAGACACAGAAATCACTCACAGCTATACCGTAGCTGGAGATTACATAGTTAGACTAAAAGTCGTGGATGACCACGGCATAGGCAGCAGCACCACAATAACCCTAACCGTTGCCCCCTCTTAAGTGCAGAGAAGGTTTCAAAGTTTCTTTCCTGCCAATGAATAAGAGGTAAGGCATACTGCAGATTTCAGAAAAAAGCTATTTTTCAACAATGAAGTATTATTAGTCTCCTAATATGCGGATTTGTCTGCGCCAGTTTTGGCGTTCTTAACAGACTCTTCAGAAGCTGGAGTTATGGTCGGGAGGGCGGGATTTGAACCTGCGACAATCCGGTGTCTGTACGCTTGATAGGCTAAATGATGCCCACCATGCTGGTAGGCGTCTACAGCGTCTCCGTCAGCCCAGACAGGTGTTAGGCTGGCTCGGAAGCTCTACCAAGCTGAGCTACCTCCCGACAGACTTTTACAATGAAAACTTCCAATTTATGCGTTTCGTTATGCTTCAAGTGGCGGTTACAATTTTCGTTGTGTAACGTTGATCAAGGGCGTGTTCTCTGCGTATATTCTGTTTATTCTCCATTTCGATGCGATAGAACTTTATTCAAAAAGTAAAATACTTGAACTGTGAAGGGTATAGTAACATTTGCCTTCATCAATGAAGTGGCTTAGGTGGACAGAAATGAAGCGTGAACGAATCCATGAAATAGTGGCGGATTATGATCCCAAAGAAGTCAAGATTGGCGTGCTTGGGTCTCACTCTGCCTTGGAGATGGGTCATGGCGCCAAGCAGGAAGGGTTCGAGGTAGTTGTTGTTTGCCAGAAGGGAAGAGAGAAAACCTACACGAAACACTACCGAAACCTGTTTGACCACGTTTTGCTGCTGGACAAATTCGCTGACATGATTAAGGAAGAGAACCAAGCCAAGCTGCGGGAATTGAATACCATATTTGTGCCAAACAGATCCTTCTCAGTCTACATCGGCTACGACAACATCGAACAGAAACTCAAGGTTCCACTCTTAGGAAACAGATTCATGCTCAGAAGCGAAGAAAGAAACGTGCCCAGAAACCAGTATTACCTGATCAAAAAAGCTGGCTTAAACCTGCCAAAAATTTTTGGTTCGCCAGAAAAGATAGATCGGCTGGCAATAGTGAAGGTTCCAGAGAAAACAAGAAGCATAGAACGCGCCTTCTTTTACGCTTCATCCCCGAAGGAATACAAGAAGAGAGCGGAAGAGCGGATAAGGAAGGGGATAATCGACAGGAGAGACTTGGTGGAATCGGTCATCGAAGAGTACATAGTGGGTGCCAAATTCAATGCCAACTACTTCTGGTCCCCAATAACCGACGAAATAGACCTGCTTGGCTTCGACAGAAGAATACAAACAAGCCTGGACGGGGTCCTAGATTTGCCCGCGGATGAGCAGTTAGAAGCGAAGATTTCAACGCAGAACGTGGAGATAGGGCACATGGGCGCCACCATGCGAGAATCCCAAATAGAAAAGATACTGGACGCTGGAGAAAAATTCGTTGAAACCTGCAAAAAGGAGTACCCGCCCGGAATAATAGGATTGTTTGCGCTGCAGGGAGCCATGAACAAGAATTTGGAGTTCTACATTTTTGACGTAAGCCCAAGAATACCCGGCTGCCCCTGCGTGGAACCTACATCCCCATACATGAAGTACAAGTATGGCATGGAGGTTGGCCCGGGAAGAAGAGTTGCAATGGAAATTAAAAGAGCAGTTGCAGAAAACAAGCTTGGGATGATAGTCACGTGATACCGAAAACCGAAATAAACGATATCTTGCGAGCGTATGACAGCAAACATATTACAGTTGGCACGCTCGGCTCCCATTCTGCACTCAACATATTCAAGGGAGCAAAAGAGGAAGGATTCAACACAGTATGCGTCTGCAAAAAAGAAAACGAAATCATGTACAAGCGGTTCCCTCTGGCAGACCAGATTGTTCCCATCCAAGAATATACAGACCTGCTTGATGAGGATATTCAGCGGAAACTCAAAAAGGCAAATACCATCCTAGTTCCACACGGCTCCTTCAACGCCTACGTTGGAACAGAAGAAATGATTGACCAATTACATGTGCCCTTGTTTGGCAACAGAGAACTCCTCCACTGGGAAACCAACCGAGAAAAGCAGAGAGAGTGGCTGCGAAGAGCAGGTTTAAGGTTGCCCAGAATCTTTGACGATCCCGAAGATATTGAGGGACTGGCTATTGCTAAGTTTCCGGGTGCAATGGGCGGAAAAGGCTACTTCTTGGTGGAATCTCCGAATGCATTTCACAAAAAAGCAAAAGACATGGTGAAACGGGGACACATAACCAAAGAAAACTTGGAAAACATCCACTTCCAAGAATACATCCTGGGAGTAAACGTTTATCCACTGTACTTCTATTCGCCCCTCACAGACGAAGTTGAACTGCTGGGTATGGACCGCAGATACGAATCCACCGTAGACAGCATAGGAAAGATACCCGCAGCCGAGCAGCTGGAAATCAACGTGAACCCCACATACACTGTCGTCGGTAATTTCCCCATCGTAGCCCGAGAGTCGCTTCTGCCAGAAATTCTTAGAATGGGCGAAAACGTAGTCAAAGTATCAAAAGAAATTGCTTCTCCCGGCATGATAGGACCCTTCTGCCTAGAAACGGTTATCACGGATGACATGAAAATCTACACGTTCGAGATTTCTGCGCGAATAGTTGCAGGAAGCAACGTGGGCATCGGCACCTCTCCGTACGCCTACCTGAAGTACGGTGAAGGAATGTACATGGGCAGACGAATAGCCCGAGAAATAAAAAATGCGATAGAAAACAATGAACTAGAAAAAGTTGTGTATTGACCAGTCGCATAGACTACCTTTGGTTTGTTCTTATTTTGATTGCGTGCTCAAGTATGCCCCGGTAGAGTATGAGGGGCGCAATCTGATCGTTGGATTTGTTTTTTGAAATTTGCTGCTTTATGCTTTCGTCCAAACGTTTCTTGTATGCTTGAAGCTCGGCTAAGCTCATGGCTTTCAGTTTGGTTTCGAAATATTTTATGGGGTCACTCATGTCAATCCACCTTTTGACTCATACATTTTCTGTATATTGTGTGACACAAACGTTATATGTTTATTTGACGAACAATTTAGTGCAAATGCTTAAATTTGTTTAGACCAAAATTAGTATTAATAATGTTTTTTTTGGGGGGGGATGTTGGATTGGGATCTGGAGATTCTATAACCGAAATAATTGATGTAAAAGAAGAAGACGACCCAAAGCTTTCAGGAAAATTAGCCGAAATCAGCAAAAAACATGATGCCGTTCTAATGGCTTGCATTGCCCCATATGTAGGATTAAAGGTTTCTCCCACAAAGACAATAGGCGCTCAAATGGGCTTATCCGAAGAATTTGCCGTAGAGACGGCAATTAATCAGATACAAGTAAAAACTGATGCCCGAAAATTGCTGCTTTTGGTCAACAGTCCCGGCGGGCTGGTTCAATCCTCATATAAGATAGCGCGAGCATTAAGAAAGACATTTAAGGAAATCATTGTTTTTGTTCCCCACATCGCAGCAAGTGGAGGAACTTTGCTTGCCCTCGCTGGAAACAAGATAGTTATGGGCATGATGAGCCAACTGTCACCGCTTGATCCGCAGGCAAAAGTTGAAGATGGAGCTGTTTCGGCGAACTCTGTGGTGGATGCACATGAGTTTGTCACAAGGCTCTTTGATGATATTGCAGTGGAAGATGCACCTTACAGTTACAAGGCTCTTGCGGACAAATTTGATGGCGTTGACATTCGGGATGCTTTGGCTTCATTGAGTTTGATGGAAGAGTATATCCGTGAAATTATCGAGTGTTGCGGATACAGCAAAGAAGAATGCAAAAAAATAGGCCACAGCATAGTGAGAGGATTCAAGACACATGATGAGGTAATAAATCTTGACAAAGCCAAAAAGCTTGGATTGAACGTTGTTCCTCACAGCGATTTTCCCATTGAGTGGAATTTGTTCCGAGAATGGTTAGCTAGGTATATGCTGCAAAGTGCAGACAAACATGTAATCAGGTTTGTGATTTCAGAAAATTTAATAGCTCATAGTGTAACATGAAGTTAGGATCAGAAAGATGCCGAAAGCATTGACTGCGGAAGAGCTTTTCAAACAAAACTCAATTAGCTCCATCTACTTTGAATGGTGGGAAAATTCACGCAATAAACGTCACCCACTAATCACAAAATGGATCGAACATATAGAGAAAAGCACTGAAGAAACAAGACCTTACCGTGCATCTTAGGAAGAGTGAAGCCGTCAACCTCTGTCAGTCAGGTTGTTTATGCATTTTTTGCCTCTTTTTTAGGTTTTTTCAACAGCTCCTTAAGCTCAAAATAAAGGGGGATGGAGAGTTCCTTTTTGGTTGAATGCTAGAACTCTGTTTCTTGTGTGCCCGTTATTCCTTGGATGATTCTTGCTACTCCATTGAACATGAACGTGAATGAAAGCATCAGAATCAGAGCGAGGAAGCCTAATTCTGAGTATACAAACACTACAACAGCCAATATGATGGTGAGTATGCCTACAACAGCAAAGAATCCTCTCACCCATTTGGGGAAGGCTCTGGCGAATCCGCCGATTACCAGTCTTGCGACTCCGTTGAGCAGCAGGGCAAAGGACAGAAGGTAAATTAGTAGTTGGGTGGTAAGATCCGTGTATAGTAGGGCTACGATTCCCAATGCGATGGCTACTATGCCTATTCCAACATTTACTGCGCGTATGCCGTCTGACAGGTATCTAGCGAATAAACCATTGAAAATCCTTGCAATTCCAGTGACCAGCAAGACGAATGAAAGAACAAAGATCAGGGTTAAGATAGCAAGTTGCTGATACAGCAAGACCACAACTGACAAAATGACTGCAATCAATCCGAAGATGATGTCAAAGGCGCGTAGCCAACCTGGAGCCTTAGTTTCACTCATAGCTAACTCCACAAAAACAGAATATATTATCCAAAAATGTTAAAAGATTTGCCGTATCGGTTCACTGTCTGTCGTATTCTTCAATCGTGTGGCTCATGACATCCAATTTGACGCCCGCCAGCTTGAACAGCTCTATCGTCTCCTTGTCCGCATGGTAATGCTTCTCGCAGACAACCCGTTTGATACCCGAATTGATTATCATCATGGCGCACGTTCTGCACGGCGTCATCTTACAATACAGCGTGGAGCCATCGAGGGGTATCCCAAACTTTGCAGCCTGAATAATAGCATTCTGCTCCGCATGCAAAGTACGCACACAATGCTGCGAAACGTTACCCTTCTCATCAAAAACCTTCCTCATATCATGCCCCGCCTCGTCACAGTGCGGCAGCCCCGCAGGCGCCCCAACATAACCCGTCGTCATGATCCGCTTGTCCTTAACAATTACGCAGCCTGCCCTTCCCCGATCGCAGGTGGCGCGCTTGGAAACGG
>JGI2173J19968_10001246_pt1 | contig 10151 bp, 9 predicted proteins | sample DeeMarSWOR136_30_FD_19968 | JGI IMG/M metagenome (IMG submission 19968) | reverse complement strand
GAAAATCATGGCCAATGACCAGAAATCCCAGACACCCAAGAACAGGGCAATCAGCACTATCATTATTGAGCTTGAGAAAGCGTATTCGTACCACCGGTAAGGATTCATACCATTTTTCAGGTATTCATTGTAGCTCTTGTTTTTTGGATACGCGATCATGAAATGTGCTATTGCAGAAATCAGAGGAAAAGAGGCAAGAATCGCTCCCAGATAACCTATGTTGAAGAAAATTTGAGGATTTGGCAGCACTTCACCGAAAACGGGGGGTGGACCTAAATCGACGATATTTATTTTCATATAGAAAGTGTATATGTCTCTTGACCACTCAAGTTGAAGCCCCAGAACCAACATTATTATTCCTTGCACCAGATGCAGGACGCCTGCAGCAGTGTTGAAGCGCTTCAAATACTTGAACGAAATAGGCGACTTTGCAATGATCTTTTTTCTTTCTTCAGAATTCATGATAATTAATGCTCTTCTAGGAAATTTAACTTTTGCTTATCACTCTAGCAGTCCACATCGTTTATACACTTAGCACTCAGGTGATAGTGTGTGAATCTGAATTCTGTATTAACAAAACATTACTTTCAGTAACGGCACACTCCAAAGAGTTTACCTACAAAAAACAGGTGTACTGTTCGCGTGTCCACGCCTTTGATCGAAGCATCTGAACTTACTAAACAGTTCGGCTCAGTTCAAGCCCTAACTGGCGTAAGTTTTCAGGTTATGCCTGGAGAAATCTATGGTCTACTGGGTCCAAATGGCGCCGGCAAAACCACAACCATCAAAGTCATTACCGGTCTAGTGGAGCCCACCTCAGGATGGGTTAAGGTTGGAGGCTTTGATCCAGTAGAAAAACCCATCGAGGTCAAGTCGAGAATAGGCTACATAGCCGAAAAACCGATACTCTACGATTCTCTTTCTTCTCGGGATTTCTTGGAGTTCGTGGCATCTATACGAAAAATCGATCAAAATGCAGCCAACCGCATAGTAACCCAACTGGCAGATGCCTTCGACATGGCAAAATACTTCGACGCGCCCATAGCTACCTTGTCGATGGGAATGAAGCAGAAAGTGGCATTGATTGCTTCTCTCATTCATCAACCTCCTGTTCTTCTTCTGGATGAACCCTTGAGTGGCATTGATGCCAAAAGCAGCCGCATAGTCAAAGACCTGCTTTCCTTACATACACAAAAAGGAGGTGCTGTCCTGTTCTCTACCCACATAATGGAAGTGGCTGANCATATCTGCACAAGAATTGGAATAATCTATCAAGGCAAAGTAATCGCTGAAGGAACTCTTGACCAGCTGAAAAGTAAAACTGGAAGTAAAAGCGAAACTCTGGAAGAAGTCTTCTTGAAGTTGACGAACGAAGAGACAGAAGTTGCTGACAAGACCCGACTCTTGGGGGAGGCATTCTTCAAGAATGAAGCTGCTTGAAGCCTGGCATCTCAGTCGCCTACCCTACAAGGAGGTCGTGTACAAGTCCATAGCTGAGGAAAGAGGTCGCATGTGGTGGGGCGGCTTCGGTAGAGGTCGCCTTGGCGCAGACGCACAGAACGATTATGAGCTAACCAAGAAGGCTTTGAGGATAGCCAAGTTCGACAAATCGCTAGTAGCAATATTTAACGTTCTGGCTGCGGTTATTCCCTTCACAGCACAGTTTTTTGGTTCCCCAATCCTTGGCTTAACAAGCGCAATCTCGTTGAGTTTAGCCGTCACCTTTGGCTTCACGGCATTATATGCAATTCAGACGCTTTCATCATTTGTTAGCGCCGAAACCTCCGCCCTGTTATCCACTTTGCCGCTGGAACAGCGTGACTTCTCCCTGATTACCCTGTTCTCTTTTGTCAGATCCGTGGATTACATGGTTGTGGGGTCAATACTAAGCCAAGTCATCTTGGTNGCTTACTATACTGGGTCTCCCTTTGCGGTTCTGGCTATGCTTGTGGCTTCTGTGATGAATGCTGTGCTTGCTGTTGCAGTGGCTCTTTGGTTCTCAAGAATGTTCACGAAGAATCTGTCTCGTGGAGGACGATCNANNGGCAGCTCTGTTTTGCGTTTGGTTTTCATTCTTATGTGGGGGTCACTGCTTATGGGGGTAAGCCTNTTGATCAGTTTGCCATGGTATATCGTGCCCTCTTTAGAAATGACTCTTCTTAGCTCCAACCAAATCATAAATGTGCTCTTCTGTTTCCTGCATCCGTTCTCAGCTGGCATAACCATCGCTAACATCGGTCACCCCGTTACTGCAGGGTCTACATCATTAATCGCGCCAGTCTCTATGGTGGGATATGTCATAGTTGCTGGGGTTGCAGGAAATTGGATGCTAAAAACAGTGAAGCGCATATCCCATGGAANTGACGTTAAGATATCAAGAGAGACGGCGAAAGATTTCTCGATAAAAGCATGCAATCCTTTGTTTGGTTATGTCCTGAAAGACTTGAAGATTTCCTCAAGAAATCCTGCAACCGCCTTCTTTTTTGCTCTTCCTGTCCTAGAAACTGTTATTGTATTGTTTATGATAGCAAACTTTGAGGTTCTGCGGGCTTCCATGTTACTTGTCTCGACGTTCATGGGCGGAATCTTTGTTTTGCTTATGCCTCTTGCCTTGTTGAGTGCAGAGGGAACAGGGCTGGAGTACACCAAGACGTTGCCCTTGAATGTTAACAGCATCATAACTTCCAAGGCGCTGATATCCACACTAACCTATGTTCCTGTACCCCTCGTTTTGCTTGTCACGTCATTCCTGAAGCCCCTGACCTCGCCCCTTACAATATTTATTCCATTTTTTGTCGTATTGGCGATAGCTTCGGCAAGCATCTTTGAGATTCAGCTATTTCTAAGTTCTGTAACCAAAGGAAAAATAGCTGCGCTAATTCATGATTTAAAAAAACTGATTGTCGGCATCACAACCCTGATTATTCCATTAGCTGCCTATGCTGTGGTATACCTCATTTCTTTTAGTCACGTTTTTGCAGTCTTGGGTATGGGCGGAGCANCAGNTTCAGAACTGGCGCTGGCTGTTTATTTGCTTAGGCGCAACAAAAAATAGGGTTTAAGTTGTTTTGTTTCGACTCTACGAATTTAAGTGCTGTTTTACCTATTAGTTTATGAGAAACAGTGCCAGATGCAGCATGCTTAAAGGTTCCAAAAAGCTTGGGAGAACAAACTATTCGTCTAGTCAGGGAGTTTAACCTCTTTAACAGCAAATTAAAGATTCAGCAAATAGAAGACTGCCTGTGCATACCCTTAACTGCTGACCCCTCACCTGCTGTTCTCAATAAATTCAAGAAGAAACTACCCAGCTTCGAAATCTCTGTCCATGTCTTTGCTGAGCGGGAGAAACGCCATTTAGTGCCACTCGATTTTCTTGCGAACAAACTGCCCCCCAAACTCTTGGCAAGCGTCCCCCGAGCCATCGATTTTGTAGGCGACATCGCAATAGTCGAGATTCCCCCAGAGCTTGCAGAGCACAAAAAGGAGGTTGGCGAAGCATTACTGAAGGCACACAAGCAGACCAGCACGGTTCTAGCCAAGTCCAGTGCCGTTGAAGGAATTTACCGCCTGAGAGACTTTGAAGTCATAGCTGGAGCCGAGAAAACTGCTACCGTCTACAGGGAGTATGGTTGCGTGTATCATGTTGACGTTGCCAAAGCCTACTTCTCTCCCCGACTTTCTACTGAACACAACCGTGTTGCTTCACAGGTAAAAGATGGAGAAACAATTGTTGACCTGTTCGCCGGAGTTGGACCCTTCGCCATTCTAATCGCAAAAAACCACGAAAATGTGCGGGTCTACGCTGTTGACGTGAACCCAGACGCTGTATCTCTGCTGAAAAGAAATGTTGCCGTGAACCGTGTCGAAAAACAGGTTATGTCCGTTCTTGGTGACGCCAAGCAAGTGGTCAGAGAACAGTTATCTGGGAAAGCTGATCGTGTAATAATGAACCTGCCGGAAACTGCATTAGAATTTGTGGATGTAGCCTGTGAAGCCCTAAAGCCGGAGGGAGGTATTATTCATTATTACGGTTTCGTGAAGGATTCGGACCCGCAGGAAGCAGCTAAAGTTCGGTTAACCGAAGCCGTGAGCCAAAACAACAGACAAGTAAAGCACTTTCTCTTAGCGAAGACAGTCCGAGAGGTTGCTCCTTACACTTGGCAGGTGGTTGTGGACGCTGAAATTCAATAACCTTCCACAGCCAACGTGACTTTGACTTCTTGATTGGGGTCTTTCAGTTTTTCAACAAGCTTTCTTGAAAAGTCAATGGCAGCCTTGTCTGCCCTTATCGCCAACGTTCTACCACACACATAACCGCTCTTTCTCACCACTAAATCCGTGGGGTGAGTAAACTGTAACTGTGGGCTTCCTTTTGCCTTCACTATCTCCCTTAGTTCGCCTGCTTCAATCGTTACTGTTATTCGTGCTCCCTCTTTTCTTGCGGCTTCTTTGAATTCGAACGGCAAATCCGCTGCAGCTTTCGACGCTTCCACAGCTATNATGCAGTCGCCCTGCTTCGTAAGAGTCGNCTCCNTTGTNACNTCGAANGNNGTNNTGTGNGTTGNCTNNANNTTNTCNTGCCCACGNGCAGAAAAAACAACAGTTACAGAGTCCATGCTACAAAAAATAGTGTGCCCCCAAATATTCTTTTAGCCTTCAAACCAGAATAACTTTGTGTGCTCAGAAACAGCAGACGCTATTCAAGAACTTCTATGCAGTCAACCTTTCCATCGCCGTCAAGATCGAATCCCTGAATCACAACTGCAAATTTTTCTTCGCCAAAATTCTTTAGTGTCTTACTCCAGAATTTCGTGAGAGCTAACACACATGCCTTAGTTCCAACCGCTTTGTTGCCAGCGAGAACAATTATGCTCTTTTCCATATTCCATGGGTTAGGTATTCTTGCTATTACCCCCATGCTGTCAGCGGTGTAAACCTTCTGGGTTTTTTCTGAAACCAGCCCTCCCAAAAGGAACCCGTGCTCAGAGGGCATCATGTTAAAGCGGATGGGCAAAAATTCGTTGAACTCTTGGGTAATCAGGTTGGTTCCAGGTCCACCTACCAAGATTAGGTTGTTGTTTTCCTCCTTCTCAGCCTTCACGTCAACATCCAGTTTTATTGAAAAGTCCTCCGGTAAATCCACGAATTGACCCAGAAAGAGGGTTAGATATGCGGCGTAGTGTCCGTCTCTGGCTTTGGCCTTGAATGGACCATGAGGGTCAGGGCTTCCCACCACAATTTTTCCGTCAAAAGTGCCCTCTTTAATGAGGGGACTTAGGAACTGCTTCATTTTCTCATCTATGTTGGTGACTGGGAACCTGTTGATCTTTTGGTAACCAAAGGGGAGTTCTATTCCCATGGCTGGAAACGTGGCTTTGTAGTATTTTGCGACAGCTCCCTTCTTTTCTTCTTCTCTAACAACCTTTATCGCGCCAGCTTTCGCCAGCTTTCTGATGTGGTAATAAACCTTCTGCTCGTGCACATTCAGTTTCCTAGCGACCTCCATGGGATACATCTCTTTTTCACTGAGGAGTTGGAGAATCTTCCAGCTGAGTTTGTTCAATACGGATCTGAGTATCTCCGGGTCTTCGAAAATCGCTATCTCCTTAGCCCTTAATTGTTTTCTTTCATTGCTGAGCAAACGCTTTTTCTTCATGCTTGCAATTATGGCTAAGTATGTTATAAATATTTTTTTAATGGTTATTGCTGTGACATTTCACACCGTTGAGAAGCTATCGTTTATGGGCTGTTGATTTGGCACGCTTGAACTCGTTCTCTTCCTCCTTTGCGGTTGCCTTTTCCACCGTTGCTCTATTTTCAGTCGTTACATCCTAGTTTCGGTGACAAATATCTTCTAACCCTGTTTCGTTTAAATTTAAGTATTGAACGAGCCAATTATAAACAGGTTTTTTGTTTTCACATATGCATTACTAAGACATAATATATGTTTTAGATACATTTGCTTGTCGTCTGAACAACTATATTCGAGTCAGTTAAATGGTTAATTTTATTAGATGCGTAGAACGTAGAGAAAAATGGAATGCTGACCCTGACACTTAGCGAGTCGTTTACTCACATCCTTTTTCAGCTGTGCATAGGTGGAATCGGCGGATTTTTGATAGGTTATGCCATAAGAAAACTCATTAAAATTGCCTTGATTGTCGGGGTGGTTGTTTTTTCTCTAATATTCTTGGCTTACACAAATGTAATCAACGTAGATTACAGCGGACTATCCGAAATAGTGTCAAGTTTCGTTAACGCCGTTAATCCAGCGCTAAACCTGCTCACTCCACTATTTGCACACATACCCTTCATAATCAGTCTTGTCTTCGGCATATTTCTTGGATTACGAAGGGAATAATCTCTATCCGCTATTTGATATGTCTAGACTGGAGACTATAACCGCTCAGTAAGTGGGCAGGTCTTTTCTGATATATTTCTGCAGTTCTTGCCATATGGCTTTTATGTCCGCCACTTTTCCTACTATCGGATCCATTTTTTTGCTTAACATTTCGATGCGCAAAACACCTCTCCTTCGAAATATGCCCCTTTCACCATATTGCATTGTTCGAATGTTCTCGATTCTCTCTGCGATGATTCTGTCCTTTTTGAACAAAACTCCCCGTCGTCTATGAAGCAGTATTCGCTGATCAGTTATGTAAAAGAAAAAATTGTCGTTAAGGCTTTCAATCTTTCCGCTCTGAAATACTATTGTTTCTCCGGGGTAAAGGAAGTCTGCGAGAACCAAACTGCTCTCCTTCCTCTTTGTTGAGTTTCTAGATTCATATTTTTTGTGGTTAACGCGTGTGAAGCATGAAGTCTTATGATGTAAGGTGAACCGTTATGGCCAAAATTTAACGGTACCTGTACAGTATATGTGTTGTTTCAAGAAACCCTTACAATTTCCCTTATAATTCTAAAACATGATTCCTAAAAATGCTTATAGACGCCCGTCCGCTTTAACTAAAGCCTGTACAACCAGATTACTGTCTACCCTCTTAATATATAAGCTAAGAAATATGAGGAATAAATTATGTGTGGCATATTCGGATGCATCTTACGAACAGGCGAGGCTGCATCGGCAATTCACAAAGGCTTAAAGAAGCTTGAGTATCGAGGCTATGACTCCGTGGGAATCGCAACCATTGACGATGGTCAGCTTTTTATAAAAAAGGACAGCGGAAAAATTGACACTGTTCACACAATACACAACCTCGACGCTCTTCCTGGCAGACTGGGGATAGGTCACACACGATGGGCAACACACGGCGCACCCTACCAAGTTAACGCCCATCCACATACAGACTGTAACAACCAAATTGCTGTTGTTCACAACGGAATCATCGAAAATTTTGCGGAACTCAAAACTGAACTTGAAGAGTTGGGACACTCTTTTAGGTCAAAAACTGACACCGAGGTCATCGCGCACCTTGTTGAAGAAAAGTTGAAGGCAAGCTTGTCTCTTGTTGATGCTGTTCGCGAGACTGTGAAACGGTTAGACGGCTCTTACGCTATCGCTGTCATCTCTGTTAAAGAACCTGATAAGATTGTTTGTGCCCGAAAAGAGAGCCCGCTCGTTCTTGGAATAGCAGAAGACAGCCTCTACGTTGCATCTGACATTCCCGCTTTTCTCTCGGAGACAAACAAGTCTGTTGTCGTTCAAGACGGAGAACTTGTTGTTTTAAATTATATGGGATACGAAATCCGAAAGATCCTTGATTGGCAACTGGTCACTAGAGAGCCTGAGATTATAGATTGGGCACCTGAAATGGCTGAGAAACAGGGTTATCCACATTTTATGTTGAAGGAGATTCATGAGCAACCTTTNCGCTTAAAAAACACCCTCCGCTTACAGGACAAATACTTGGAGTTGATGACTACTTTCTTAGATCGGGCAGGAGAAGTTTTCTTGGTGGCATGCGGAACCTCCTACCATGCCTGCTTGGCAGCGTCCTACATGTTCTCTAAGCTGTCTTTCTTGGCAACTCATCCTGTCGTAGCCTCAGAGTTCGTTGAACAACATGGGAAATCAGTGAACATCGACAGCACTCTTCTAGTCGTCAGCCAGTCCGGAGAGACCGCTGACACATTAGAAGCGGTTGAAAGCGCTAGGCTCCGCGCTGCTACGGTTCTTGGACTTACAAACATTGTCGGCTCCACCTTGACACGTGTTGCCAGAGTATACATATGTCAGCAGTCAGGTCCAGAGATAGGAGTAGCAGCTACGAAAACCTTCACCTCTCAGCTCTCTGTGCTCTCTCAGCTCGCCATAAGGCTCGCCAAGAAGAGGGGAAAGATTTCTCATGTGGAGATTGAGGACATTGAGGAGAAGCTTGAGCAGATACCAGACATCGTTGAGCTTACTATCCAGAGTCAAGAAGAAAAGGTGAAACAGTTAGCGAAGAAATATCGAGGCAAGCAAGCCTTCTTCTTTTTAGGACGGGGAATAAGCTCTGCTGTCGCCCTTGAGGGCAGACTGAAGCTCATGGAGATCGCCTATCTTCCTTCAATAGCTTATCCCGCAGGAGAAAGCAAACACGGTCCCATCAGTCTAATCGAGCCGGGATTTCCTGTGATTTTCGTATGCCCAAAGGACGGCACACATAAAACTATAATCAGCAACATTATGGAGATGAAAGCTCGCGGTGCCTCCATAATCGTCATAGTTGAGAAGGGTGATGAGGAAATAAAAAAGTTGGCTGACGATTACATAGAGATAGAAACAGAATTGCCTGAAGTCTTGTCTCCAATACCTTTTGTCACTCCGCTGCAACTCTTCGCCTACTACATGGCAATCGAGCGAAACTGCGATCCAGATATGCCACGAAACTTAGCCAAATCTGTTACTGTAAAGTAGACCAACAGCCTAAAAGAACAAACATACTTCAGAGTTGGAAGAAAAGACGGGGTGGAAGAGCATAAGTGCTGTTAGAAGCGGCAGCCTCTATTATGTTCCAAGAGACTCAATCTCCAGACTAGGATCTAGGCTCGTGGAGGCGTTAGAGGTGCTGGAGAAAATGATTAACCCCAGTTCTTAAATAACTCTCAGGGTTTATTGGAAGAGTTTGTGGAGGATGTTAGTTTCATGAAGGCTGCGGCTCTTTTTTCTGGTGGCAAAGATTCTCTCTATGCTGTGCATCTTGTAGAAAAGCAGGGTGTCACGGTTGATCATCTGGTAAGTTTGATTCCGAGTCTTCCTTGCCCCTCTCCTCATGCGGAGAATATGGAAGCCTTAAAGATATTAGCAAGGTCCATGGGGAGAAATCATATAATCGTGGATTATCAAGGAATGGAAAATTTCGTTGAGGCGCTCAAGGGCTTAGAGGTTGATGCTTTGGTGGCGGGTGACATCTTTGTTGAGGCGCATCTGACATACCTTCAGGATGTCTGTAGTAAAGTTGGTTTGAAGTTGCTTGAGCCTCTCTATGGGAGAGATACCTCAGAGCTTTTCCATGAAATATTCGGTTTAGGATTCAAGGCATTGATTACGGGTGTTGACCTAAAATTTTTGGGGGAGGAGTGGCTGGGATTCACAATCAGTAAAGAGACTGGCGCCACCTTTCTGTCGAAGATTGGAGGTGTCGACCCTTTGGGTGAGAACGGGGAGTTTCATACGCTGGTTCTTGAGTGTCCCCTCTATGCAAAATCCTTCAAGGTAAAGGCTGTAGAGAGGAAAGTTGGGAACGGTATGGCTTATCTCAATGTGACAATTGTCTAGCCTTTTATCTAACTGCGTTGGATACATTTGAACTCTTTCTGGTTCTGTTGATTATGGTTTTTTTCGTAAGTTTTATATAGATGTTTGGATGGATTATCCATCCTAACAGATGTGAAAAACAATGGGAAAGAACACAAAACATATCTTGGCGCGCGGGCGCGACAATCTAACCAACAAACTGGGATGGTGGAAATAATGTCAAGGAAAATAATCGNTTTTGTTATAGTATTGATAATAGTTGGAGTCACGGGAGTTATTGTTTTTTCACAATTCTACAAACCTGAGGAAGCAATCACTGGTCCGATAAGCGTTATAGACGATGTTGGAAGAAACGTTACGATAACCCAGTATCCTCCGGAGAGAATAGTGTCCTTGGCGCCTAGTTGTACGGAAATACTTTTCACTTTGGGACTAGGAGACAAAGTCATTGGTG
>JGI2173J19968_10001244_pt1 | contig 10153 bp, 4 predicted proteins | sample DeeMarSWOR136_30_FD_19968 | JGI IMG/M metagenome (IMG submission 19968) | reverse complement strand
AGAATAGCTAGCATTAGTTTTGTAGCTTTAATTTGATATGTTATATTTATGTGTTCAAGTGTATCGTTTTCTGAATGTCCGACCAAATTTGGATCATGTTGGGCAATCCAAACTCCATCATAACCATAATCTACAAAAGCTTGGTGGTCTGCTCCAGGATAATTTGGCATATTTTCAATAGTCAAATCAATAATATTCTTGTATTTTTTACTAATTTCTAAGGCAAATTCTGAAATCCAAGTAGATGGTTCTTCATGAAAAAATCGCAGTATTTTTCCGCCTTCAATTGTGTCAGCATAGCCTATTATATCAAGATTTAACACTGCTACAATATTGTAACCTTTCTGGTATACATCTCGGGCGTATGTAAAACTACCATAAGTTCCTACTTCTTCTCCTGAAAAGGTAATAAATTTTATAGTATGATTGAATGAGTAATGGCTTAAAATTTCAGCAATGCAAAGAACTGCAACAACACCTGAGCCGTCATCATTTGCTCCAGGTGAAACTTTTACAGTATCATAATGAGCACAAAGAATAAATATGGCATTTGACGAAGGATCCTCACCTGGAATGGTTGCTATTACATTACGACTTTTAAATTTTTTATACTTCCATTCATGAAATTCCACATCTAAACCCATTTGTTCAAATTCATTATAAATCCAATTACCAGCTAAAGTACAATTAACTGTTCCTGTATATCTTATCCCAAAACTTAATAGATTATGGAAGAAATAAAATGCTCTAGATTCATTAATTGAGTTTATCAATTCAATGATATCAAATTCGTTAAAATAAGGTGTATCCATTGATAAATTTTGTTTTCCAGATGATGAAAATGTTGTTATGGGAAAAAGCAGGCTGCAGCAAACCCATATGCAAACATATTTTGTTATTCTTTTCATAAATTATTGTTAATAATTCTTATCTAAATATATAAATATTTTGAATACTAATCCATTTTTTTAATACTTTCAACTATCTTTAAGTAAACCTTTTAATCAAAAAATTTGAATACCAGAACATCATGTAGGAGGAATTATTAAAAATATTTAACATCATGTGATTTTTAGGGGGCGCATTGTGAAAAATATTGTCATTAAAGGGGCAAGAGAGCATAATCTTAAAAATATTAACCTAGAGCTTCCTAGAGACAAATACATAGTAATTACAGGTTTGTCTGGTAGTGGAAAATCTACACTTGCATTTGACACAATATATGCAGAAGGTCAGAGGCGTTATGTTGAGTCATTATCAGCTTATGCAAGACAGTTTTTAGGATTAATGCATAAACCTGATGTTGATAGTATTGAAGGTTTATCACCAGCAATTTCTATTGAACAGAAAACAACTAGTAAAAACCCTAGAAGTACAGTTGGTACAGTAACTGAAATATATGATTATTTAAGATTATTATTTGCCAGAGTAGGAACTCCTTATTGCCCTGAACATCATCTTAAAATAGAATCTCAGTCCCCTTCAAAAATTGCAGAAAGAATAAATACGGAATTCAAAGTTATTGTCACTATTCTTTCACCTGTAATAAGACAAAAAAAAGGAACATATGAACAGCTTTTTAAGGATTTAAACAAAGATGGATACACTCGTGTTCGTGTAAATAAAGCATTTTACAGAACAGATGAAACAATAAATCTAGATCGCTATAAAAAACATGATATTGAAATTGTTATTGATCGAGTAAAACCGCAGGATTCATCAAGACTTGCTGAAGCCTGTGAAAATGCTCTTAAAAAATCTGATGGATTATTAATTGTACTGGATAAAAATGGTAATGAAAAATTATATTCTTCTAATATGGCTTGTCCGGAATGTGGCATGGTTTTTGAAGAACTGCAGCCGCGTATGTTTTCATTTAATAGTCCTTTTGGAGCTTGTGAAACATGTCATGGTTTAGGAATCAGAATGGATTTTGACCCTGAGCTAATAATACCTGATAAAGATTTGTCTATTGCTGATGGAGCAATAAAATTATACAGAAACGCACTTGACGGTTGGCGTGTAAATTTCTTAGGTTCTGTGGCAAGACATCATGGTTTTAATATTTTTACACCTATTTGTGATTTAACAGAGGATCAATATAATGTTTTGATGTATGGGTCTACTGAGAAAATAAGATTTAATATGATTGCTAAAAATGGTGATGCTCAATGGTCAGGAAAAGGGACTTGGGAGGGACTTATACCTCAGTCAGAGCGACTTTTTAAACAAACAGAATCTGATTATCGAAGAAGAGAACTTGAGAAATTTATGAGAATCACGCCTTGTCCACGTTGCCAAGGAAAAAGGCTGAAATCAAAAGTCCTATCTGTTAAAATTGCTGAAAAGTCAATTATTGATATTACAGATATGTCTATTAAGCAGTGCCTTGTTTTTTTTAAAACATTAATCCTTTCTAAAAAAGAAGAGGAAATTGCTTGGCAGATACTTAAAGAAATAAAAGCTAGGTTAAACTTTTTAGAAAAAGTGGGTCTTAGTTATTTAACATTATCTCGTTCAACAGAGAGTTTATCTGGAGGTGAGGCTCAAAGAATAAGACTTGCTACCCAAATCGGTTCAAATCTTGTAGGCGTTGTTTATATCCTTGATGAGCCTTCTATTGGTTTACATCAATGTGATAATAAAAAACTCATTGATACGCTTCATAAATTAAGGGATTTAGGTAACACTCTCATTGTTGTTGAGCATGATGAAGAAACAATAAGAAAAGCTGATTATGTGGTTGATTTGGGTCCTGGTGCTGGTTTACATGGTGGAAAAATAATTGCACAAGGAACTCCTGATGAAATTGAAAAAAATTCAAGGTCTTTAACAGGAAAATATTTATCAGGTAAATTGCAAATTGAGTTACCTGAAAAAAGAAGAAGCTCAGATAAATTTTTACATATTTACGGCTGTCGCGAAAATAATCTAAAAAATATTGATATTCACATTCCTTTAGGTATTTTAACCCATGTCACAGGTGTTAGTGGTAGTGGAAAGTCAACACTTGTTTATGAGATTATATACAAAGGTTTAATGAGAAAAATTCATAATTCAAAAGATGCACCAGGTGCTCATGACCAAATATCTTTTGATGAACCAATTGATAAAGTAATAGTAATTGATCAAAGTCCGATTGGTAAAACACCGCGTAGTAATCCTGCAACATACACAAAAGTTTTTGATGAAATAAGAAGGATATTCTCATTAACACCTGAGGCTAAAGTACGAGGGTATAAACCAGGTCGCTTTTCTTTCAACGTGCGGGGTGGTAGATGCGAAACTTGCCGAGGTGATGGTTTAATCAAAATCGAGATGAATTTTTTACCAGATATCTATATTGAATGTGAAGAATGTAAAGGTAAAAGATACAACAGAGAAACACTGGAGGTTACTTACAAAGGTAAAACTATTGCTGATGTTCTTGATATGAGTGTAGAAGAGGCACTTGAACTTTTTAAAAACATTCCATTTATTAGAAAAAAACTCGAAACACTTTCACAAGTGGGACTGGATTATATTAAATTAGGTCAAAGTTCAACAACACTTTCTGGCGGGGAGGCTCAAAGGATTAAACTTACCAGAGAATTAAGTAAAAAAGATACAGGAAACACATTGTATTTACTTGATGAGCCGACAACAGGACTGCATTTCCATGATGTAAAAAAACTAATTGCTGTACTTAATAAACTTGTTGATAAGGGTAATACAGTTGTGGTAATAGAACACAATCTTGATATGATAAAAAGTGCCGATTACATAATTGATTTAGGTCCAGAAGGTGGTGAACTTGGTGGACAAGTAGTGGCAACCGGTACACCTGAAGAAATCTCAGAAAATAAAAGAAGTTATACTGGCGGAATAATAAAACCTATTTTGATGAGAAGAATAAAATGTTTAGCTTAAAAAAAAATTTGCCAAATGTACCAGGATGCTATATTTTCAAGGATAAAAATGATAAAGTTATTTATGTTGGTAAGGCAAAAAACTTAAAAAAACGCCTGAAAAACTACATCAATAAAACAGACTTGGACATAAAAACCAAAAGCATGCTTTTACGCATAGAAAGATATGATTTTTTGGTTACTGATAGTGAAACTGAAGCTTTAATTTTGGAAAATACTCTTATAAAAAAATATCAACCAAAATACAATATTCGTCTTAAGGATGCAAAAAGTCATACATACATATTGCTGACCAACGAAAAATTTCCAAGAGTTTTAATTGCAAGACAAAAAAAAGGCAATGGTAAGTTTTATGGTCCTTTTATCTCAGCCCAAGAAAGAGACTACGTACTTCAATTTATTAGGAAAACATTTTCGTTGCGTACATGTAAAAAACTTCAAAAAAAACCTTGTTTAAGGTATCATATGAACTTGTGTGAAGCACCTTGTATAGGTTTTATTGATGAAGAAAATTATAATACAAAAATAGAAAATGTAAAACTAATTTTATCAGGTCACACAGATAAACTCATTAAAAAAATGAAAAACGAGATGAGGCGCTTTTCTCAAAACAATAATTTTGAGCTTGCCTTAAAAACCCGAGAGCAAATAAAAGCATTGGAACATCTAAGCGAACATCAAAAAATGATACGAGAGAAAAAATATAATGAAGATATTATTAATTATAAAATAAAAGATGAAAAAGTTTATCTGATTTTGTTTAACATTAACAAAGGTATTTTACATAATAAAAATGAATTTGTTTTTGATTACAACCAAGATTTTTTTGAAGAATTCATTGTTCAGTATTATTCAGAAAATCCTGTTCCTAAGGAAGTTATCGTGCCTGAGAAAGTAACTAGCTCAATTTCCGAATTTTTAAGTAAGAAAAAGAAAAGCAAAGCATTTGTTACAATACCTGAAAAAGGAGAAAAAAAACAACTACTTGATCTTGTTGAAAAAAATGTGGATATAACATTTTTTACAGATTCCGAAAAAGTTGAAACACTTAAAAATAGACTTAAACTGGAAAGTACTCCAAATGTTATTGAATGTTTTGATATATCTCATTTATCAGGTAGTTCTAGTGCTGGCTCTATGGTTCAGTTTAGGGCTGGAAAGCCTGATAAGAATAATTACCGTAGATTTAAAATTAAAACTGTTGCTGGTATTGATGATTTTGCAGCAATAGCTGAGGTTGTAAGAAGACGTTACTTTCGTTTAAAAATTGAAAAAGGAGAGTTACCTGATTTGATTATTATCGATGGTGGACGCGGACAACTAAATTTTGCTTTACAAGAAATTGAAAAACTAAATTTGAAAATCCCGGTTATTTCTATTGCTAAACAATTTGAGGAAATATATGTACCAAATTTAGAAATTCCTTTAGTATTTGAAAAAAAAGATAAAGCTCTTTGTTTCATCCAGGAAATACGAGATGAGGCTCATAGATTTGCAATAAAATATAACAGGCTTTTACGCAAAAAGGAGTTGATAAAATAAACAGTTTCAAACTTGTAACAGATATGAAACCAAGAGGCTCGCAACCTGAGGCAATAAAAAAGTTGGTAGATGGTTTAAAACGTAATGTACAGTATCAGACTCTCCTTGGTGTTACAGGTTCTGGAAAAAGTTTAGATTATTCTGAACCTCTTATTTTACGTGACAAAAAAGGAAATATTAAAAAAATAGAAATTGGAGAATTTGTTGAACAGAATTTAATAAATTCTAGAAAAATCGAGGAAAGTGAATATAGTATTATTACGGGATACAAAGTATTATCATTTAATACAAAAAATTATAAGATAGAAGAAAAAAAAATAAAACAGGTTTCAAGACACAAAGAAGATTATATTTATGAAATTACTTTAGACGACAATTCATTGATTAAAGTAACAAAAGACCATAATTGTTTTAAATTTGAAAATTGTCAATTACAGTCTTGTAAAACTTCTGATTTAAAATTAGATGACTATCTTCCCATATCAAATAATATAATGCTGCCTCACAAAGAATTAAAATATATCAATCTTTTAGATTATAATCCAAATGTAAAAGTATATATTGGCAATTTAATAAAAAAATATGATCCAACCCATAAAGAAACCTTAGAATTCCTAAAAAAAGAATTTAAATCTTATGGATGGAAATTAAATCAAATTCTAAAAAAAACAAAGGAAAGAGGAATTACAGTTACTCAATTTTATAAATTTATTAATTTTATGAATTTAGATTTAAAAAATATATATGATAATGTAAAAATAATCACGAAAAAAGAAGATGTAATTTCTCCCTTAATCAAAATAGATAAAAATTTTTTATTATTTTCAGGTTTGTATCTTTCAGAAGGACATAATGCTAACAATTTTATTTTAATTTCTAACTCTAATAAAAATTTACAAAATAAATGTAAAAAGTTTTGTAAATCATTAAATATAAATTTTTGGAAAAGAAATAAAAACGATATAGTTTATTTTTCAAAATCTTTATCAAATTTTTATAAAATATTTGGTTGTATTGCTCTTGAAAAGAAAATTCCAGATTTTATTTATAATCTATCTAATAATCAATTAACTCATTTTCTAAGAGCTTTATTCGATGGAGATGGGTGGGTTGAACCTAATTCAGTTCTTCTTCTTTCTGCATCAAAAGAGTTAATCTATGATACAAAAAATTTACTTTTACGATTTGGAATAACTTCAAGAATTACTCATAAAAAAATGAAAAGAATATTTTATCAATTAAATATAACCGGTAAAGAAAATCTTTTATTATTTAAAAAATACATATCTTTTTCAATTTCTTATAAAAAAGAGAAACTTTTTAAAACTATTAAAAAAAATGCAAATACAAATGTTGATGTTATACCAAATGTTTCAAATTTTATCAAAGAAATTAGAATAAAATATAATTTATATCAAAAGGATATTGCAAAAATTGCAGGTTGTAGTCGTAGCTATATATCAATGTTAGAATATGGTCTAAGGTATCCTTCTAAAAAAATATTTTCAAAAATAACAAATTGGCTTATTAATAAAGATAAAAATTATAAATATTTAATAAATTTAATAAAATTTAACTTTAGAAGAATTATTAATATTAAAAAATTAAAAAATTTAAATTATTATGTCTATGATATCTCTGTAGAAGATAATGAAAATTTTATGGCGGGTTTTGGAAATGTTTTTGTTCATAATACATTTACAATGGCAAATATAATTCAGCAGATTCAGAAACCTACATTGGTTCTTGCGCATAACAAGACTCTTGCTGCACAACTATTTAGTGAGTTTAAAGAATTTTTTCCAAACAACCGTGTTGAATATTTTGTTAGTTACTATGATTATTATCAACCTGAGTCTTATATTCCCTCCAAGGACCAATACATTGAGAAAGACGCTGATGTTAATCCAAAAATAGAGCAGATGAGGCTTTCTGCAACTGCTTCACTCTTGTCAAGAGAAGATGTAATAGTTGTTGCATCAGTTTCTGTTATTTACACCTCAGGTGATCCTAGTGATTATGTAAATTTGGGTTTTGAGCTAAGAAAAGGTTTTAATGTTACTAGAAAAGAAATTCTTGAAAGATTCGTAAACATGCAGTATGACAGAAATGATTTTGATTTAGCATCCGGTCGTTTTCGCGTAAAAGGTGATACTATTGATATAATTCCTGGTTACTATAATAATATAATTCGTATTGAGATGTTTGGAGATGAAATTGAAAAAATAAAAGAAATTGACAAAATTACAGGTAATACTGTTGATAATTTAGATTATGTTTTTATTTATCCTGCACGTCATTTTGTTATTGCTGAGGATAAGAAAAAACGTGCAATTGAGTCGATAAAAAAAGAGTTAGAGATACGACTTACTCAACTTGGGATGGTTGAAGCATACAGGTTGAAACAAAGGACTCTTTATGACATTGAAATGATTGAGGAAACAGGTTTTTGTAAAGGTATTGAAAACTATTCTATGCATTTTGATGGACGAAGACCTGGTGATAAACCATTTTGTTTTCTTGATTTTTTTCCAAAAGATTTTTTAATGTTTATTGATGAAAGTCATAGAACTATTCCTCAAGTTCATGGTATGCATCATGGGGATTATTCAAGGAAAAAAAATTTAATTGATTTTGGTTTTAGGCTGCCTAGTGCTTATGAAAACCGTCCTNTNANTTTTGAGGAATTTAATCAATATATGAAAAATGTGATTTTTGTATCTGCCACGCCTGGTGATTATGAGCTTGGTATTTCCTCAACTATTACTGAGCAGATAATCAGGCCAACAGGACTTGTTGATCCAAAGTGTGAAATAAGAAAAACTATTAATCAAATTCCTGATTTGATAAAAGAGATNCATAACACAATAGNTCAANGCAATCGNATCCTNATNACNACTCTTACNAAGAAATTAGCNGAAGAGCTTTCTGANTTTTTAGCTGAAAAAGAAATTAAAACAAGGTATCTNCATGCTGAAATAGATACCCTTGATCGATCTGAGATTATTCGTGAGTTTAGACTAGGAGTCTTTGATGTTCTNGTTGGTATAAACCTTCTTAGAGAAGGGCTTGATATACCAGAGGTTGGTTTTATTGGTATACTTGATGCTGATAAAGAAAGTTTTTTACGCGATTACCGAAGTTTAATTCAGATTATTGGTAGAGCTGCTCGGAATATAAATTCTAAGGTTGTTTTATATGCTGATAATATCACTAAATCCATGCAAAAAGCACTAGAAGAAACAGACAGAAGACGTAATCTTCAGATTGAATATAATAAAAAATATGGTATCACTCCTACAACAATAATTAAACCAATTAAAGAAAAAATTGCTGAAATTAAAGATACAAAATATATTCCAAAAAGGAATATACCTAAAATGATAGTTGAACTTGATCTACAAATGAGAGAAGCAGCGGATAATTTGGATTTTGAAAAAGCGATAATGTTCAGGGATAAAATAAGTAGGTTAAAGCAGACATTAAACCGTTAAAAAAGATTTTAATAAAATTTTTTGAGAATTTAAAAAAAGAAAAAAATATTTTGGCCAGTAATTTTTATGCCATCATCAGCATTCGGTCACAAATTTGGGACCATTTTTTTTGATTCTCTATTTCTTAAATCAAAATATCATTATATCATTAATAGATAATATTGATCGAATATATTTATCATTATATTTCATAATCAATCTTTTAAATAGATAAACATTAGAGTTTATAAGTGAAAGCATGAGTCAAATAACAATGAGTCCAATTGGAAAAATTCATTCACCTTATAAAGAAAGTAAGGAAATTCCAATTCAAGGAAAGTTTAAAGACAATATAGAAGCTTGGATAGAATTGAAAAAGAAATATATCAAAGGTCTAAAAGATTTAGATGAATTTAGCCATTGTATACTTATTTATTATTTTCATAAATCAGACAAAGAGACAATTGAAGGAAAACCATTTCTTGAAGATGAAACACATGGAATATTTGCAATACGCAGTCCACATCGTCCAAATCATATTGGTCTTTCTGTTGTAAAAATCCAACGAATTCAAAAAAATAAACTGTATTTTACTGAAGTGGATATGATAGATGGTACTCCTCTGCTTGACATTAAACCCTATATAAAATATTTTGATAATCGTGGGGTTGTTATTTCTGGTTGGCTAGATAAACACTTTAAGAATGGAAAAATTCCTGATAAAAGTATTATCTAATATTTTTAAAGTTTATTTATATTTTACAATAATATCTAAAAAAATATAGTAAATGCCCGCTTCGGGCGTGTTTGCTAAAGGTTAGATGTCCCAACAATTCAGATGGCTTGGCGTTCCTGTTTTTTGGAGTGATATTTCAAATGTGAAAGTAGTGGTAGAGACAACTCTACAAGATTTAATATAAAACCAACACAATGGATAAATTTTTTCTAAAATATAATCTCGCACATTATAAGATAAATTAATAAAACCCTTAAACTAAATGAAAGTATAATCGATTGGACTTGGTTAAAAAACAGAAGCCAAAACAGCGATTAAATTATGTTAAACATATTCATCTTAAAAAACCAATTAAGGTAAAACTTAATGGGAGAAACGGAGAAGCACCTGTTACAAAACCATTTTAATATTTACTACCGCCTTTCTTGGACAATTTATCAAATTTCAAACCAATAATTTATATCCAGCTTGTTTATATCGGTCATTCCTAAAAA
>JGI2173J19968_10001243_pt1 | contig 10157 bp, 10 predicted proteins | sample DeeMarSWOR136_30_FD_19968 | JGI IMG/M metagenome (IMG submission 19968) | reverse complement strand
GGCTGCTTCTGGTGTATGGAGCCTCCCTTCGACAAGCTCGATGGGGTCATATCAACAACCTCTGGTTACACCGGCGGACACAAGGAGAACCCGACCTACGAGCAAGTCTCATCCGGCACCACCGGCCACGCTGAGGCGATTCAGGTCATCTACGATCCCGATAAGATCACCTACGGTCAATTGCTCGAGGTCTTCTGGCGCAATGTCGATCCGACAGATGGGGGCGGCCAGTTCTGCAATCGCGGCAGTCAATACCGGACGGCGATCTTCTATTACGACGATGAGCAGAAGCGCCTAGCCGAACGATCCAGGCAGGCCATGATCGAGTCCAATAGCTGCGGCCGGGACAAAGGCCTCAAGGAACTCTGGGGCGAAAGCGGCAAGGGGGTCAGGTCTTGAATTATAACATTTCAATTTCTAAGCAACTACTTCTTCGGATAGCCCACCGATTGCGCAAGGATGACCTTCTGATCCGCCCGAAGCCTCATCGCTTTTGCCAGCACCTCTAGGGGGTCANCTCTAGGGGGTCAGCCCTTGACAAGGGACATATTGTCTTGTAAACTCCTTTCCAACATACGGGGAAGGGAATATCTATGGCTAGACCATTACGGATTGAATACGAAGGAGCCTTTTACCATGTGACATGCAGGGGAAATGAGCAAAGAAAAATATATAATACTGAAGCAGATTATGAAAAGTTCAAACTCTATTTGGGAGAAGCAGGGGAGAAATATAGTTATGCCCTTCACTGTTATGTGCTTATGCCCAATCACTACCATCTGATTGTAGAGACGCCTATGGGAAACCTGAACAGAGTGATGCATTTTATCAATGGTTCGTATACAAACTATTTCAACCTTGAATGGAAACGTAGCGGTCATCTCTTCCAGGGCAGATATAAGGCTATTCTTATTGATCGAGATGCTTACCTCCTTGAATTGAGTCGATATGTCCACCTCAATCCAGTCAGGGCAAAAATGGTCCTGAAACCAGAGGACTATCCTTACAGCAGCTATAGATCATTTACTTATGGGAGGGAGGAGGATATTGTCTGCCGTGATCTCATTTTGGAGATAGTAACGAAGGATAAGAAAAGTGCACCGAAGAGGTATAGGAATTTCGTGGAGAGTGCCATTGGTGGGAATCTGGAGAATCCTTTAAGGAAGGTGTATGGCGGAGCGATTTTGGGAGGGCCAACATTTATCAGGGAATCTTTAGGGAGGTTAAGAGATGGGATTTTTCAGAAGGAAGAGATTTCTTACAGGAGAGAGTTGAAAGCGGCATATGGATCTGACGAAATTATCGAAACTATTTCCAATTATTTCAAAGGATCCCGTGATGATGTGTTGAGGAACAAGATTGAGTACAGAAATTTGGGAATCTATCTGATCAAAAAACTAACAGGTATGACCAACAGGCAAATAGGGGAGCTTTTTGGGGGTCTCAGCTATTCTGCGGTGGCCAAGGCATACCAAAGATTTTCGGTGAATATGAGGAGGGACAAGGCTCTAAGAAAGAAGATTGAGGATATTAGGGCTAATTTGTCCTCAGTCAAGGGCTGACCCCCCTAAAGGGGAATGATGTGAAAATTCCGAGTTCTACGTTGAAGGCACGGGTAGAGAAAGTTGGCCAAAGATTGCGTGCGGAAGATTTGGGGGCTCTGGTCGTTTACTCGACTGGCACCGCGCTGGGATTTACCAGCCACACCCATGGTTATGTGCGGTACCTGGCCGATTGGGATGGACACAATTCAGGGTCGGTTCTCATAGTGATCCCTGACAGAGAGCCGACCTTACTCATCTCTCTCCCATACCTTTACCAATTGGCGAAGGAAACGATCTGGTTCAACGACGTTCGTTTCGTACCTACTTACCATCTCGGCCGTGAAATAGTTGAAATCCTGAAACCCGTGGTATCAAGAAAACGGAAATTGGGGTTGATTGGGCGGGCGGAAATGCCAGCACCGCTCTATGAAGCACTGACAAAGGGTCTGAAAGGAGCTCAGTGGGCCGACGTCAATCGAATAATCGATGAACTGAGAACTGTGAAGGACGATATCCAGATCGCTAACCACCGCACTGCAGCGGAGATCTGCGACAGCATGTTCAAAACTCTCGCGCGGGAGATCGAGCAAGGCAAAAGTGCCTACCAGCTACAAGCTGACATGGAACATACAGCCAGGTGCGCGGGTTGTGAATATGCCGCAACCTGGCTTACGGTGGGACCGGTGGCCGACCGCCCGCGTTTCTATAAGGAGGAATGCTCCGGGGTTCCTCAACCCGGAGATCAAGTTATCGCCGGGCTCATGATCACCTATGAGGGGCACTGGGGGCATGCTGTTCGGACAGGTACTTTGAGCGATCCAACCGATGCTCAGAAAAAGGTATTTTCAATCGCCCTCGAAATGGAAGAGGCGGCGCTTAGACACTTGAAACCGGGATTGAACCTCAATGAAGTCCAGAAAGCCTCCGACGCGGTTCTCAACAAGTACTATCCTCAGGGAGAGGGACTAAACCAGTTCCGGTTTAGGTGTGGACATAGCTTGGGGCTTGACTACGAAGACCCACTATTAACTGAGGCATTCCCACAGCCGGGTTTCTGGAGGCCGGGAAATCCCAGGGGACGCGAAGAGGAGATGCCACCGGTCGAGATTAAACCGGGCATGGTTTTCGAGCTCCATCCCAATCTCTTTGTAACCAACGTGGCCGGCGCCGTGATCGGCGATATGGTGCTCGTAACTGAAACCGGAAACGAGATCATGAATCGATTCCCGCGGGATCTCATTATCTGGCCAGAATCCCTCACCGAGCAATCGAACGGCTGATGGCCTGAACTCAAAAGCCCTTTCATCCCAAGGCGGGCCACATCCTTGCTTGACTCTGGTGGCGGTCAAGGGCATCGGCTACTCTGAGGACCGTACCTTCGTCAAACGGCCCACCGGCTATTTGAATGGCTATGGGAAGCCCGGCCGAGGAGAATCCCACGGGAATGGAAACGGATGGTAAGCCGACGAGATTATAGATACGCGTACAGCGGGTCAATGCTGCACCCACGGGGATCTCATCACCATTGAGGCGGACAGTGGATTCCTCGAGGCGAGGTGCAGTTATACTGACTCCAGGGGTTACGAGTACTTGCACTTGCCTGAGAACCCGGGAGAAATTTCCTTGGATGATCCGCCTGACGCGTTGAGCTTTCATATAGTGGGTGGCCAGGTGTAACGCCCCGAGATCGAGCCTGGCCTTGACATCATCTCCGATTTCGTTTCCCCGGGTACGATGGAACTTTTCAAGGCAGGAGGCGGCTTCGGCGGACAGGATCAAAAGCGTTGCCGTTGAGGCCTCCTCCAGACCTGGGATATGCACGGGCCTCACCTCTCCGCCGAGTTCCTTGAGCGCGTCGATAGCCTTCTCAACTCCGGCCTTGACCTCGGGCTCGATCTGCTCGAAGTAAAACGTATCGGGAATCCCCACCCGAATGCCTTCGATGTTTCCGACCAGATGCGATGGGTAGTCGTCAACGGGCACGTCCTTAGAGCAAGGGTCTTTTGGATCATAGCCCGCCATGAACTTCAGCGCAATTGCTATATCGGCAACGGTGCGGGCCATGGGGCCCGGGTGATCCAGCGACCATGCCAGGGGATATACGCCGTGCTTGCTCACCCGACCGAAGGTGGGCTTGAGACCCACGGTCCCGCAGAGCGCTGAGGGGATTCTGATCGAGCCCCCTGTATCGGTACCGAGGGCCAGCAGCGCACAGGATCCGGCGAGGGCAGCAGCCGATCCCCCGCTGGAGCCCCCAGTCATGTGTTCCGCATTCCACGGGTTCCGGGCATGCCCATAGTGGGCGTTGAGGTTTGTCGTTCCGAAAGCGAACTCGTGCATATTCGTTTTCCCAATCAAGATTGCCCCGGCTTTGATTAAGTGGCTCACTACCGTTGCATCCTTCTTGGGAACGAAGTCAGCCAATATCCGGGACCCGCACGTAGTCCGCACCCCTGCCGTGAAGAACAGGTCTTTGGCCGCCAGTGGGATACCGTGCAGCGGACCGCGGTAATGCCCCTTGACAATCTCCTCCTCGGCTTTCCGGGCGGCTCGCCGAGCCTCGGCCTCGAGAACCGTGATGAACGCATTGATCCCCTTCTGAACGGCCTCGATGCGTTCGAGAAAGGCATCAATCACTTCAACGGGAGAGATCTCTTTTTTTCTGATAAGTTCCGAAACGTTGGTGATGCTGGCCATGCGTATATCGAGTATTGCCATGATACGTCTCCTTCACCATCGCTGGATCGATGATTCGCCGGTCCTGATGAAGTGCAGACCGGATAACGGGTCAAACCCTCGGGTCAAAAGTCACAGAAGGTTCCTCATCGAGGGGATCTAAATAGCCGAGCGAGTCGGCCTTATCCGCCATCTGGTCGGCTGCTTTTTCGATCTCCCCTTTTCGTTCATCCGGAACGGCCAGATCAGCAACGTGGAGAGTAAATCTTGGGGAACGAATCCGCTTATTATGAGATGTCATGCTGGTAATCTCCTTTTGAAGTCAGAAACCGAATAACCTTCCCAGCCAGAGGGTAGTAGGCGTAACGTACGTAACCAGGAAGAGAACGGCAATCAGCACGATCAGGAAAGGCCAGATTGCCAGGGTTATTTGCCGCAACGTGATCTTCGCGATCCCGCACGCCACGAACAGGCAGACCCCCAATGGCGGCGTCGCCATCCCAATAGCCAAGTTTATGACCACTACTACCCCGAAGTGCACTGGGTCGACACCAAAACCCTTCACCACCGGCAAGAAAATGGGGGCCAGAATAATGAGCGCCGAGAGGGTGTCCATGAACGTCCCGACGATGAGCAGGAGCACATTAATCAATGCAAAAAGCACATAGGGGTTTTGGGTCATCGCCAGGAAGATATCCGCGATCTTCTGGGGCACCTGGTCGATAGTGATGAGGTACCGGAATATCGCGGCCGTCGAAATAATCATCATCACCATACCTGTAGTGATGGATGAACGGATAAGCACCCTCGGAATATCCCGCAGGCGCATTGACCGAAATACGAAAAGTCCGACAAATAGTCCATACACAACCGCTATGGCACCGGATTCAGTGGCCGTAAATACGCCACCCATAATTCCGCCCACGATAATACCGGGCATAATCAGTGCCAGGATGGAATTCCTCAGGGTTTTCCATATTTCCCCAAAACCGGACCATTTCTCCTTGGTGAAGCCCCTGGCCCGTGCAATGAAGTACGCCAGGATCATCAGCGCCACACCAATGAGCACGCCCGGAATGGCGCCACCGAGGAAAAGGGCCGCGACGGAGACATCGCCCAATACACCATAGACAACCATGGGGATGCTCGGTGGTATGATACACCCAACCGATCCGGCAGCAGCACAAACTGCACCTGAGTATGACTTGCTGTAGCCGCTCTTGTTCATGGCCGGGATCATGATTGATCCCACCGCGGCCGTATCGGCGATGGAGGAGCCGGATATCCCGGCAAAGAACATGCTGGCCATAACCGCGACATGGGCTAGCCCCCCCCTGATGTGCCCCACCAACGTGTGGGCGAACCGAACGATGCGGAGCGAGATGCCACCGGCATCCATCATATCGCCCGCAAGTATGAAAAACGGCACCGCCAAGAGGGGAAACGAATCCACGCCCGAGAACATCTTCTGGGAAATGGTAATGAGGGGTAAATCCCTGATCACCATCACGGTGAGCGAAGCCAACCCCAGGGAAAACCCTATGGGGATATTCATGAAAAAAAGAACGAACAGAATCAGCAGTATGAGCAATTCCACTATTCCTGTCCTTCTTCCGAGGGAGGACTTTCTTGCTTAACCGACCTGGAGATCTGCCAGAGCAGCACCAAGCATATGACCATGTAGGAGATCGGGATGATGATATACACGAATGACATGGGAACGTGTAGCATGGGGGATATCTGGTCCCCGGACCGCGCGAGGAGATCATATCCCTTGTAAACGACGACGATACTGAAGATCAGTGAGAGCACCAGTGAAAGGGTATAGAGATGTCGCTGGACCTTGGGTGAAAAGCGAACCACGATGACGTCAATACCTAAGTGAGCTTCCTTTTTCACGCACACGCTGGTAGCAATGAAGACCAACCAGACGAACAGATACCGTGCCATCTCCTCCGTCCACGGGAGAGAGGTTTGGAGTACATAACGCAAGAGAACCTGGATGAACACGATCGTAACCAGGAAAAACATGATGGAGGCTACCAAATACTCCATGGCTTTTTCTAAGATGCGCATGGCCCTGTCCATCGGTCGGTCCTTCAGGAATGGTGAAATTCGAGAAAGGGAATCGAAGACACGTTTTGGGAACGGATGAGGCTCTTAATCGATTTCTTGGAAGGTGGCCGGGGCAAACATGCCGCGGCCACCTCATTGTTGTCCTATTTCTGATACGACTGAATCATCTTGATAATGTCCCACCCAACCTTTCCAGCCATGATTTCGACAACAGGTTTGGAGGCTTCCCGAAATTTCTCCACATCCGGCATGGTTGCGATCATCCCCTGTGACTTGATGAACTCTAGATCATCCGCCTCCTTGCCGGCGACGAAATCACGCTCGGCCTTCGCCGCCTTGAGCGCAGCCTCGGCCAGAGCCTTTTGGAGTTTAGGTGAAAGCTTCTTGAAGAATTTCTCGTTGACCATGATCACGGCGGGGGAGAAAACGTGCCCAGTAAGGGAGATGTGTTTCTGCACTTCGTAGAACTTCATGGAGCGGATCGTTGGAGTGGGATTCTCCTGGCCGTCGACAACGTTCTGCTGCAGGGCGGTATAGAGCTCATGAAAGGCCATTGGGGTTGCGACGGCGCCCCATGCCTTGAGCATCTCGATATAAACCACGCTCTCCATCACACGTATTTTGAGGCCTTTGGTGTCCTCTGGCACTTTGACGGGTCGGACGTTATTGGTCAGGTGACGGATCCCCACCTCGCTCCAACCGAGCATGCGCATACCGTGCTTGAGCATCTTCTCGCGAAGTGCCGCACCCACCTTTCCGTCGAGCGCGGCATAGGCACGCTTTCGATCCTTGAAGATGTAGGGGATGTCCACCGCGGCAATCTCCTTAACCCAGTGGGCGGGCGTCCCCGTGGAGACGATTACCACGTCAACCGTGCCGTGGGAACACTGTTCCACCAACTCACGCTCGCCGCCCAGCTGGGCGTGGGGGTACATCTTCACATCGAATTGGTCTGGGGCTATTTCCTTCAGGAACTTCATAAACTGCTCGCCCTCAAAGTAAAACTGGTGAGTGGGGCTCCCAACGTGCGCCGCCTTCAAGCTAACCTTGGCGAGGGCCGGGAGAGCTGTCAAAACCAGAACAACCACGCAGGCAAAAATTCCGATTACTCTGCCGATCTTCATTACACCTTCCTCCTTTCCTTCCAGTCTCATCCTTTTACACTATGAACTTACCCAATCTAAAACTGGGGTGTTAAGAATCACCTCCTTTCTTTCTGGTACTCCCCGTAATGTGCTTCAATTAGAGGTACTGCGGGAGAACCCGGATGTGATACCCATGGCGGATTCTGCGACCGAGCACGGGGTCTTCCATTTCGAAATCGAATTCCTCGCCGTAAACCAGTCCCATTCTCGTCGCTATTGTCCCCGAAAAGAGAACCAATCCATCGGTAGGGAGTCCGTCATCCTTCGGGAGCTGCTCTAACAGGTCTTCCACACCCAAGATAGTTGCAAGAGCATCCTCCTGGTAAAGCATCCGCTTCCCATCATTGGTTGTCCAGGACCGAATGACGATTTGGTCCCAATGGTCCTTAATCTCCGGGTAAGGCCAAACCACGGGTGCCATTACCTTGGCGCACATCTGTTTTGAAGCGGGGATTGAGAACTTCTCGAATCCGCGATCCGTTTGGTCGCTTCCAACCCCGATGTACATCCGATCCCCATCCTTGAGGACGACGTATTCCACCTCCCCCGAGGACTCACCGCTCACCACCTCGATGATATCCGCAGTAGTTGTAAGGTACGGGGAGAAATTCAGATAAATGGGCGTCCTGGTGGGCGCGGGAACCCCGTGCTGACCCAACTCATCGATATGTGCCTGCAGTGCCTTCTGGTCCCGTCCAACCCATCCGCCGCAGACGAGTCGCCGGATGGGGAATAGGAGCTCTTGCTTCGTACCTCTTGACTCGACCACCACATTCAGCATTCCATGATCCATGTCACAAACCTCCCGAGAACGTTCGTTGAACGGAGCCATGGTAATCAGGTGTGTTTACACGCCTCCTTGCAGCCGTAGAAAACCGTACATCCCGGCCTTGGGGGTGTTCTGGCCCCCTGAAAGATTTACGAACACTATCAAATCACACAGGCCCTGTCAAGCAAAACGGGGAAAGATTCTTCGTCCACGAATGGGGCTGCACGGCGATTCGTGTTTATAGCCTGGGGACTGGTAGAAGACGACGGTTTTGAATCATATTAGGAGGTAGGGGCTAGGGCCCGATTCCATAGACCCTGAGGAGGATATCGAATGGTAAAGGAAGCATTTCACGTTCCGGGATTATTGTTTATCATGAGCATGCTGTTCCTGGGTCTCCTGGCGTCTGTCCAGGCCGGCAAAGATCAATCGAGCAGTGATCGGTTTCCCAAGGCAACCTTCGCAGGTGGCTGCTTCTGGTGTATGGAGCCTCCCTTCGACAAGCTCGATGGGGTCATATCAACAACCTCTGGTTACACCGGCGGACACAAGGAGAACCCGACCTACGAGCAAGTCTCATCCGGCACCACCGGCCACGCTGAGGCGATTCAGGTCATCTACGATCCCGATAAGATCACCTACGGTCAATTGCTCGAGGTCTTCTGGCGCAATGTCGATCCGACAGATGGGGGCGGCCAGTTCTGCAATCGCGGCAGTCAATACCGGACGGCGATCTTCTATTACGACGATGAGCAGAAGCGCCTAGCCGAACGATCCAGGCAGGCCATGATCGAGTCCAATAGCTGCGGCCGGGACAAAGGCCTCAAGGAACTCTGGGGCGAAAGCGGCAAGGGGGTCAGGTCTTGAATTATAACATTTCAATTTCTAAGCAACTACTTCTTCGGATAGCCCACCGATTGCGCAAGGATGACCTTCTGATCCGCCCGAAGCCTCATCGCTTTTGCCAGGGCCTGCCGGTCAACGAGTCCACGGACAACCGTCGCCAATCCCTCCGAGGCACAGTACAGGTAGACATTCTGGCTGATGAAGCCCGTGGCAGCAGCCGAATATAAAACCTTGTCTTCATCCGTCGCCCCACCCATCCTCGAGAAATCCGCCACGTAAATGAGGTTCACAGGGACCTCCCCCACAAAAGGCTGACGACCGGTGAAGGCACGAATATCCTCCGCCAGAACCCGTTTCAACATGTGGCCCTTAGCTTCATAAAGGTAGAGGCCATCGGCGGTTGTAACGTAAACATCGATTTCCTGCCAGTTCCTTGCCGATGGTGCGGTGCGTTTCTTCGAATCCGGACGATTTACACCGAATGCCGCCCAGAGCATGTTCGAAAACACCTGAGGTGGCAGTTGCTCGTTGCTGAAGGCACGCGAACTCTTCCTATCCTTTAAGACCTGCATCAGGGGCCTGCCGCCCTCCATCTGAGGCTCCGAGAGACGGATTGAACCGAGATCCTGGGCGGTAGCCAGAGTGGTGCTGATCAAGAAAAAGCCAACTACCAAGCGACCGAATAATGCCATTGCCTTCATACCAACCCTCCCTCTAGCGGGAACCACATCGTCCCCCCCGTTATGATAACCTACAGAAAGTCCTGTAGGGTCGCTGAAATCTCATTTCCCTAACATGATGATCATGAATAAAACCAGCAAAGTCAATACCCTACCCTCTCCATATTTTCTTTTTGACCGGATCTGGCACACCCATATTGAAGGATTTAAGGGGCAAAATAAGGGAATCTGGAAAGCTGGAAAGAATGAAATTGCTGTTTCTGCCAGAAGGGATGAGGGCTATTCAACATAGTCAACAACTCCTCCATCCGCAAAAGCTTATATTATCGGGATAGGGGGCACCTGCCGAACATTTAGCTGTGCAGGATGCCCGCCCCCCACAGATCCGGACGAGCGGATTTCCCGCATCCGGCTCCTCGGA
>JGI2173J19968_10001242_pt1 | contig 10160 bp, 5 predicted proteins | sample DeeMarSWOR136_30_FD_19968 | JGI IMG/M metagenome (IMG submission 19968) | reverse complement strand
GGTTTTAAAAGGGTAGTGTTACATTGTCGTCTACACTCGACCCGAAAGCCGAGCATTAGCGACTCCTACCTACACTATGCATCCAAAATCATAACACAGCGCAAGACTGCAGCAGAGCTCTACAGGGTCTTCGCTTCCCATCGAAGGCCTGTGGCCTATTCACCACAAAGCAGTTTCACTGAGTCCCGGTTTGGGACAGTGAGGAGATCGTTAAGCCATTCATGCGGGCCGACATTTAATCGGCAAGAGATTACGCTACTTTACGACGGTCAGAGTTACCGCCGCCGTTTACCGGGGCTTAGTCCCGTTGGAACGAGATTTAACACACCGGCACTGGGCAGGCCTTAGGAACCGTACGCATCATTTCTGACTAGCGGTCCCCTATGTTTTTGTTAAACAGTCGCCTCCTCCTTGTCACTGCGACCTACATTGCCAAAGACAACATAGGCACGGGTTCTACCAAAGATACCCCGCTAATTTGCCGATTTCCCTAAACCAGGTTATCTCAGCACGTCTTCTCCTTTTCAGAGAGGGGCACCTGTGTCGGTTCTGAGTACGAACATGGAAAATCCGACAAGAACCATTTTCACGGTCTCCAAGAATCAGCGAAACCTGACTTAAGCCAGGCTATACCTGCTTTCATCTGGTTCTCCCCTTTACGGATCTCCCCAGATTTCCACAGTTAACTTGCGATCGCCTATCTAGAAGAGTCTGGTCCTTGACTAGTGTCGCCACGTGTATTCCCATGGTATCCGGATGTTAACGGATTTACCTTTCCCCAAACTAGGTTAACGTTTGAGTTAGGATCGACTAACTGTCAGATGATCGACATTGCTGACAAACCCTAGCCCTTCAGACGGCCGGGATTCTAACCCAGCTATGCTGCTACTCGTGTCAGGATTTTCATTCCTCAACGGTCCACACCTTCTTACGAAGATGCTTCTGCCCGCTGAAGACGCCTTCCTACCACTTCTTTCGAAGTCCAAGGTTTCGGTAGTTGACTTAGTGTCTTCCATTTTCAGGGCCCAAACCCTCGGTGGGTGAGTTATTACACACTCTTTAAAGGATGGCAGCTTCTAAGCCTACCTTCCCACTGTCTGAGGACTTAGACGCCTTTCGACATTTGGTCAACATTTAAACACCTTAACCTTGGTCAGGGTTTTTTCCCTCTCGGAGGCCCGGCTTACCCGGGCACCCTCACTCTTAGTCTTCTACGGAGATAAAGGATTCGGAGTTTGACAGGACTGCTGAACCTTTCGGCCCTTGACAACCCAATCAGTAGCTCTACCCCTTCATCTACCTCAGACTATGCTGCACTGAGATGCATTTCGGAAGGAACCAGCAATCACCGGTCTCGATTGGCTTTTCACCCCTAACCCCAGGTCACCCGAGCGGATGGTTCCCAGCAACGGTAGCAGACTTCCATCCGGCTTTCGCCAGACTTCGTCTTGCCCAGGGTTAGATCGACCGGTTTCAGGTCCTATCCCAGTGATTTCAGACGCTTTCACATCCAGACCCAGACTGTTGCCAGATACGGTCTTTTTGCTTTCGCTACGGCTCGTTTCCTTAACCTCACCACTGAGATAAACTCCCTGACCCATTCTTCAACACGGATGTTGCAACCTTGAAATCCTTCCAGGCCGCAACTGACTATATCTACTTGGCTTCGGGCTCTTTTCATCTCCCGTTAGGGATGCTTTTCACTCTTCTTTCACAATACTAAATTCGCTATCGGTCTCTAGGAGTATTTAGGGTTGGATGTAAATGACACCCAAATTCTCACTCCAATTCCAAGGAGTGATACTCAGGATACTCGCCATTTCACTTCTCATCTTCCTCTACGGGACTATCACCCTTTATCGTGTCATGTTCCAATGAACTTTGAGTCGATGAGTTAGAGAAGGCACGAGTCCATAACTCCACATTCATTCTTACTCTTCGCAAGAACGTTCGGTTTGCCCTTTGCCGCTTTCACTCGCCGTTACTAACGGCATCTCTTCGATTTCTTTTCCTGCGGGTACTAAGATGCTTCAGTCCCCCGCGTTCCATTTCCTTTCGGAATAAATGGGATTTCCCATTCAGATATCTTGGGATCAAGGGCTGCTTGCGCTTACCCCAAGCTTATCGCAGCTTACCACGTCCTTCATCTGCTCTAGAGCCAAAGCGTCCACCAAGCAGAGTAACAGGCCTAAATTTTTGCCGCTGGTAAACCTATGATGGTTTCATATCGTTAACATTAACGTCTTCCCTTCACCCTTCAAGCCTGAAGAGTTGCATGGACTTCTCGGCTCAAAAGGTGTCCGTTCCCATCATAAAATCAGAGAGACAGTTCGACTATCACTGCCGAGAAATAAGAGTATATTAGGGCCAATGAATAAAGTTCTATGACATACTGACACCAATATACAAGAAAATATATAGAACCGTATATTATTTATACTTTTCTAAATCCTTTCTCGAGTTCAAACGAACCATTGGTAGGGTCATTATCATCTATTCTTCTCATCTTCAACAATCTGGAAAAAACCTTTTTTTCCTTCTTTTTTGATAGTTTTCTACTTTTTGCTTTAGAATTCAGTTTCTTTAAAAAACATTTCTTTTTCTTTTCTATTTTTTTTGCTGCTCTGAAGTAGTTATTATATTCCTTAGAAGAAACCTTCATCACGCTTTTTATTATTCTTCTCTTAAATTTTTCTCCTTTGTTTTTCAGAAATTCATTCAGTATCGAGTAAGAAACATATTCGCAAAAAACTTCTTCTGAGATGTCATGTCTCAAGAAGCAAAAGGAATGTGCTATTCCATGTAATGCATATTGTAAAGCTGAGTAGTATCTATTTGAAAGAAGACATGAATTAAGACATACGTATTTTCTATTCTTCTGGGTTACATAGAATTCATGACAGTTTTCTTTTCTAGGAAAAAGGAAAATTCTTATTCTGAGTGTGTCCAATCTTCTTGGAGTATAATTTCTAGGTGCAAAATTAAGGACTGATTTTTTCAGGAGAGAAAGATCTGTTTTAAGTTTTTTTGCTCGTTTGATATCAGTATTCTTTATTGCTATTTGAGGGAATGACATACGACCTATTTCTTACTGACATCGAAAAGATAAACGGTTGACGGCGAAAAGCTTAAAAACACACCGGTAACACGTTGTTTTTAGTGTTTTTTTGATATATACTGAAGAATAGAAATCTTTATAAAGTCACTACTGAAAAGTAACATTTCACGATATATATTAATAGGTGACGGAGTGGAAAATCACAGGTTTAATTCGGCTAGGCTATTAGAACAACTCAATACACCTTTAGCTAGAAGCATTTTTTTAGAGGCTTTGGATGTTGGATCAACACTTCTAGGTGCACATTTAACTTCTAGTGTTTCGGGTGAAATGAATCCTGTTGCCAGAGGATTAATGGAAGAGCATGGTCCGGTTAATGGTATTTTAATTCATGAAACTACAAGGTATTTACCCATGATGTACGGGGTTCCTGGAGTTATTCGTTTACTAGAGAAAAAATTAGGAAAAAAAATTCAACGTTCAGACTTATCAGTAATTAAAGAAATGATGGGAAATTATAACATGTCAGATGTAGCTTTGGACGGATTTGCTTTTAATAAATTAAGAGCCGTCATCCATAATGTCGGTAGTTTAACTTATCACAACATCCCTGAACCTTGGAATAAAGTAGCAGCAGTAGTAAGTGGTTCAGTCATTCTTGCCCCATATCTACGGTCTGTAGTTAGTCATTATTCAGAAAAATTAAGAGGGATGCAAACAGATTACTCTATCTCAGAATGCTTTGAAGATATGGATTTTTCCATGGCGAGAAAGATAAGGAAAGGATTTGATGATGCGAGAGAAGAAGCGATGAAGAGGGGGATAAAGCCATTTCCTGATGGTGAAGAAGGCCTATCCCTGTACTATTACCATATTCAAACGGCATCGCAATTGGAAAAAAGAATAGCAGGGGAAAAAGATGAAACAAAGTTATTTGGGTTACAATCCAGTTTAAACAGAATCTATAGAAAACTCGATGGAACCTCATCACCTTATAAACCGCCAACTGTACCCGAAGGGAAATTGATGACAATATATGATGCATGCAAAGAGATTGCGTCAAACTCAAAGTTTGATTGAATTGATCAAATCAACTGGGTAATTTATACGTGAATCTCCACCACGTCCAAATCCTTGAGCTCATAATCCAATCCTACAGAACTTCCTGAAAACTTAGAGTCATTAAAAATCCTTGCAAACTTAAAATCTTTTAAAAAATCTTTGTGAACGATTTTAGCCACGTTTTTTACAGTCGATCCTTTAGGCAAAGTTATCGGTGGTATCTTTTTTGGTTTCCCAGGCGACTTCGTATAAATCCTTATCAAATCAAGATTGCTCCATATTCTCTCTTTCAATTCTTCCAATCCTCTTCTTTCTTTGGCAGAAACTCTCAAGTATTTTGATCCTGAACTTAAATCAGACTTGTTAACAACAAACAATATTTTTTTGTTTGAAAGGTTTCTCTGTTTCAACATTCTTGTCACTTCATCTTTTTGTTTGTCAGGATCCTCAGAATCTAATAAAACAACTATCTCATCGCATGTATGGAGAATGCTCATAGACTCTGAATCAAAGGTTGAAGGGATTTCTATCAACTGTATCTGAACATCACCAAAAGGCATCATTCCAACAGTCGGTTCTTTTGTCGTGTAAGGGTAATCCGCAATCTCAACATCCTTTCCAGTCAAAACCTTTAAAAGACTGCTCTTACCAGAATTAGTTAAGCCAATGATACAGACTTGAGCCGAACCTAGTTTCCTGATTGAAAATCTTGGTTTTGATTTTGCCCTAGTAGACTTTTGGGATTTAAGTTTGGCCAGTCTTTTTCTCAAAAGCGCCAATTGTTTCTCAGTTCCTTTATGTTTGGGTATCGTCCTTATCATTTCTTTTAATGCTTCGATTTTCTCTTCCCTAGTCCTGGCTTCTAAGTATTTTTCCTCCGCAAGAAAATATTCAGGTCCTGCGTTGATGGGCATAATTAATTTGAAGAATGAGTAAATTTAAATTCAAAACAGCATCAATAAAATTCCTGTAAAAATCAATATCAGTCCAATTATTCTCTTGAATAAAGTTTCATTTATTTTTATGTGCAATTTACTGCCAACTATTGTTCCGAGTATTAATGCAGGTAATAAATATGCACTAAAATTGATAACAGAAGTATTAATTAAACCTGAATACAAATACAAAAAAAGAACCCAGAAAGCCAATACTACCCAGAAAGCAATTAAAGTCGCTCTAAAGGCCTGTTTTTTCTTAATTTGATGAGTTAAGTATATGACCGTAGGAGGACCACCACTTTGGTATACAGCACTCAAAACACCACTGATCGCCCCTGCTAAAACTCCATACAATTTATTCGATGTCTTTAACTTTATCTTTGGGAATAACGTATTCAATGCAAACAAAACAACAATCATACCGTAAACTTTCTTCAAGATAATGTTTTCAAATGTTGCCAGAAAATAAGTGCCCACTATTGCTCCAGTTAAACCTCCTATTATCAATGGTAATAAATATGATTTTTTGATAAAGGATCTTGAAGTACTTACAATGATTACGCAGGATACTGTATTCAGAATTAATGCTACTGGAACAACAAACTTAATGTCAAGGAATAACAACATCAAAGGAACCATTATAAGGGAAGAACCAAAACCACTCAAACCCAATATCGTGAATGCAAAAAATACTATGATGCTCGACAAAATTAAAGTTAATACCATAAATGGACCGGATGGGATTTGAACCCATAGCCTCTGCCTTGCAGGGGCAGCGATCTACCGTTGATCTACCGGCCCGTGTTATATAATTTAGTTTAATAACATTAAACTTTAGTTTTAAATATTCTACACTCTTCTTGAAAATTTTTTAGAAGGAATAATTCTTTGTCTTGCCAATGGGATAAAATGAACCTCATGGCAAATTGTCAGCCCACAATTGTCCTGCAGAGTTAAGTGCTGTCTCATCTGAGGTGAGCATGGGCCATGATGAAGAGAAGGCCCATTGAATGAAGTGAATGTCTCTAGATTTACACCAATCGTAAAAGTCCTGCATCATTATATCCCAATTGGTGGGAGCATTATCTCCAGTAGAACCAGGAAGAAAGTCTCTATTATAGGCTCCATATTCTCCTACAGCCACGTTAGGCCAAAGAGTGTTCACATCGTAGCGGCCTCCTACTGGTCTATCGGAGTGGTCTCCTACTTTGTATATCCAGTCGAAATAATCGAAAAGCTTTGCTCTTCCCTCTGCTAATCGCCCGTTTTTGTAATCACTAGAAAATGGAAGAGAATAAGAAGTTGTTGCTGTTGATGTCCAGTATCTATGTAATTCATAGGTTATGTCGTCAAAAGGCAAAGGCTGAATCATAAAATCATCCAATCTTGCTGGCCAACCCCCTGGATAATTGTCTTCGGTATAGTCTATATCTGGGTTCCCATTACTTCTTTTAGACCTATATCCTTCTACATAACAGTGGATTGTTGGTTTGACAGATCGATATTCAGTTATACTCCTTATACAGAAGTCTCGCCATTCATCAAAATCTACTGAACTAGTATGTTCACTCATCATATCTATACCATCAGGATTACAATAAGCAATTATTTCTTTCCCCCAATTTATCCAGTCGGTTTGAGGGTCACTTCTTTCTTCTCCGAAAGCATCCATGTAAACTGGATCTACTGAAGCCGGTTGACCAGTAGTATAGTTTCTATTAGTGATAATGGCATACTTTTGCTCCCAGTCAGTACTCCAACCACGAGAAGAGAAAAGACCTATTACTGACCGTAAACCCTTTTCTCTAGACCAGTCGCACAATTGCTTGATATAATCTCGATAATTCGAGCTTACGGGATTACCTTCTGGGTCGGGATTTGGGTTCATCCAACGATACCAGTTGATATGGAAGCGAATCGTTTTTCCGCCTGCATCTCTAAATACGTTAAGAGGCGTCTCATCAAACCGTGATGTCCAATCACCTCCCGCGCTTGGCATATTCACACCAGACATTTCATATCCTAATGCTTCCGTTGGAACTCCAGAACAGCAACAAGCTTGTCCAGAAGAACACTCATCCTGTCCTATAGAAGTTTCTTCTGGTTGGCAACCACCATCTCCATAAGGTTCTCCTACTCTATAATCTGCTGGGACATATTGGGTTGCTGCAACATAGTCATCCCAGTAATACCAACATTCAGGTTCATTTACGTTGTTATACATGCTAGGTCCAAAGTAGGGAAACGGTTCATTTACTGAATCGAAATATTGCGCGTAAGTCCAAACCCAACCCGTAGCCCATTCTGGCTCAGATTGCGGGTCTGTTGATATTCCCGTTTCGCTGTAAACAAGGTCTTCATCGATCCAAGCCTGATATGCTCCGTTGCTTTGGTCAATTAAGAAACGCACTTGAAAATGATGCCACGAATTGAGCAAGTCAGTTATGTCGTATCCACTGTCATATTCACGATACGTGCCCTTCTGACTTGGATTTCCCCACACCGCACCTGTCATACTAGAGTAAATTGAATCTATTCGCACCAGTATATTGCCACTGCTACTCTGGAAAAATCGGATACCATTCCGATAGTCCCATCTGTCTGCATATGACGGCCCATACTTAAGTTGTGCACCACCAAAACTTCGCCAAGCAAGCAGATTATCTATGTTTGCTGGAAAGTAAACCCACCAACTGAAATATGTCTCTGGATACGTACCTGTTGAATATTCTCGACAAAGAACTCTCCGCTCAGCATCACTTTTTGTCGGTGGCGGTTGGTGCTCTATCACGGATTTTGTTCCAGTCCTCGCTATGTCGTCTGTGACTCTGACGTAGACCCTATCGTTATTGACCATTCCATCTGGAGAGCTTCCTCCAACTTGGTCAAAAGGTCCCCCATATTGGTCGTCTGGAACAAACCCTACTGGGTCTTCATCAGCACCAAACTCAAATAATATGCTATCTTTGAATGAAGATGTAGTTGTAGGAGCGAGATTATCTGCCCAGTGTTGCCCAATAGTGGTTAATCCACTTTTGTTATATATACTCCAATTAGAACTTGATGTTACAGTCCATTGTACATAGCCAGTGGCATTTGCTTTATACCAATCATAAAGGTCCTGCATGAACTCTCTCCAGTATGAGTCTTCACTTCTCGTTCCTACTGCTCCGATAACGTAAGGTGCTAAAGGGCCATAAGCACTTTCAAGTGAATTGTATAGTTGTTGTCTAGCGTATGCATGCCCCCTAGATTCAAAATTTGTAGCGTACGCTTCGCCTTGACTGTATTGACGATAATCCCCAATCCTGATGTAGTAAATGTCAGAATAGGGTCCACCACGCTCTACACGTAACGGATTGTCAAAGTAATAGTCAAGATATCTGTTTCCCTTTTGCGCTCTTGATGTGCCTCCGCCACCCATCAAGAGTATTGCGATATTTGGGTCAACTGCTCTATAAGCTTCTATGGAAGGTATCACAAAATTATCTGTGTAATATTGCTGAGTCAGTGGAACAGTAGAATAATATCCTCCCGGTTCATCCATGATATAGATTCCCCAAGGTGACGTTCCATATATAGAATTTTTACAGTGGTTAATGACGTCTACTCCCCATTGAATCCAACCCTCTCGTAGCACGGGGTCCATTATGATTACAGCTCTATCATATGGTAAGAGTTGGGAACCTCTACCCCATAAATCCTCTAGCTCATTATCAGTAAATAGACTGACTACCATACGAATTCCCAGTTTTGTTCCTTCATCAACAAGCATTGCAATATTATCTTGATATCTTAATCCAGTAGCCTCTAGAACCTGATTTTCATTCCAGTCAGCCCTGTCCAAAGTAAGCCACAGTACACCACAACCATAACTCGCTAGGTCTTCTAACACATCTCGTGTAATCCAGTCTGAACCGCCTCGGTTTCTTGGCTTATATTGGTACCAGCTTATGAATGTACCGAAAAGTTGTTCACTTGAAGATTCCCTACATACCCCAGAATCATATCCTTCTAATTGACATTGAGAATCACAAGTTTCAGTAATTGTTGATTCACATGTATTAGTCGATAAATCACATGTATATCCTGAACCTAAGCAATTGCTACAATCCTGATTGTTTAAGCATTCAACCACTTCAAAGCTGTAAGAAGGAGTTCCCCATATTCTCCATCCTCCATATGCTTCTAAATCTGTGTAACTGTATAGATAGCCAGACCAAGTTCCATTTGGGTCTGAACATGAGATTTGATAAGATAAGTAATCGTTAGTTGAACTTCCTGTTGAAACATAGTTATATTTGATAGGCCATATCTGACTACCATCAGATTTAGTTAAACTTGTTTCTGTTAGGAAACACCAGTCTATGTCACCAACATTTTCAATAACATAAGGAATTGAAATTGTATCGCCTCTTGCATACTTATTAGTAGGTGAAGGTGATATATAGTCTGTCAAATCGGCATCAACAAGCTTGCAATAACCTTCCTTGCATACACTCGTATCTCCGCATGTAGAGTGAGACCATTCGTATCCATCAGGACTTTGACATGATCCTGTGGGATAGTCCGTATGTTTTATGATATCATTTCCTGAGATACATTCTCCTACAACTCCAAAACAGCAACAAGTTTCTCCAGAAGAACATCCATCCTGTCCTATAGAAGTTTCTACTGATAGACATCCTCCTCCTGCATCAAGAGTAGGAGCGTTATCAACCAAAAGCTGCCCCAAGTTATTCCAGCCAAGCTCATCTGGTGTTTGTATTGCGTATTGTCCATTGCCAGTATTAGGTCCTCGCATGTCAAACATAACCAATTCATGATTATAGGTTTTAGCCCAGTTGAAAGCGTCGACCATACACGCGGTTGCGCCCATGTTGTAGTCTTGATCTGGCAAAGTTCTATAGTCGGTTACTCCAGCAACCATCAGCATTTTCAGGTTGGTGATAGCGTCTCCCCATTTCCAATCTAATCTATCATAAAGGACTTGTCTTGCGTTATCTAGTTCGACTTGTGTGGTAGCCGCTGCATATAACCCCCCCCAGTCTGAAGCAGTTGGTGTATAATATGGATAGCCGCTTGTAGAGTAGACAATATTG
>JGI2173J19968_10001241_pt1 | contig 10164 bp, 8 predicted proteins | sample DeeMarSWOR136_30_FD_19968 | JGI IMG/M metagenome (IMG submission 19968) | reverse complement strand
TTAAAATCACCCGATGCCTCAGCATAAAGATTGATTTTCTCCTGGGTGATATATTTTACCACAGGATTAAGAGCCTTTCCTTCCTGAATCTCTGTGAGCATTTCTTTCCTACGTGGGCAATGCTATAGTTGCCCTCCCTGATTGCACCTTCTCATTGCCTTTGTCAAAAACCTCGAGCTCCAGGATTAACATACTCATTTTGCCCCGCGCTATCTTTTGTGCCACGCCTATATGACACTCTATAGTGGCGCCAATGGGTACCAGCTTGAAAAATTCTAATTCTTGTGAAGCATGTATAGCGATAGTGCCAGGTGGCAGGGGAATAGACTTTGTCATAGCAGCTATAGCACAGACTGTAATGGCCAAGGGGGGAACAAATCCATCACCCGCGCTATCCACAGCTTTTAGATATCTAGAGACGAAGGAGTCACTCAGTTCATAGGTGGCGGGAGGGAATTTGTAACCGGGTGTTAGCTCTTCATAGCTTATAGCTTTGTCAGGCATCCGACTAGTTCCTGATACATCGGTATACTATGTATATTACATTATACACTGCTGCTGATTCTTGTCAATATATCTTCTTACTAGGTATCACCGGTTGATAACGGACTTCGGCATCAACAGAATTGCCTTGAATCAACTTGTTCACCCGAGAAACCCTGAATTAATGGGAGACATAAGTAAAGAAAAGGTTATTGAGCAAAATTTATGAGTTGTACCGGATTTTCATCTGTTTTACTGCGAAATGGGCTCGGCAGGATTCGAACCTGCGACCAACCGGTTATGAGCCGGCCGCTCTGCCCCTGAGCTACGAGCCCACTTTTTCGGCCATGAAATATTTCATTTTCATGGCAGTTAAAATTGTATGGAACGGGAGAGGATCCACTCTTTCTCCGACTAGTTAGATGACCTCTTTCTCTCTACCTCCCGCCACTCGCTTAACTCATTTTATCATATTTGAATGTGCAGCAACAACAATTAAATGCCAGCGATACAAACGTATTCCTTATTGAACAAAATGTGTCCTTTGAATGACATCTCTTTTATCGGTAGTATGTTTTTCAGTTCAAATCCATTTTGACGAGCCAAACATCACTTTTGTAAAACCAGTAGAAACATTTTTTAAACTATCAGTAATTGCCACTCCGTCTTTCCACGAGAGACGTACCAATAAAGCTAAATTACCAGTTTCATCTCCACTTCAACCTTAACCTAGCACCCTTCCTGCCAGAGTTTCATAAGAGAAAATCACGTGTCTCCAGGAAAAATTAACGCGATCTCGATGTCGATGAACGTCAACGTCATTTGCTCACTGCGACTACGAGCATCAAAATGCCCTAGAGTAAAGACCTCGCTGTCACAGATTCGGCCTCATTACTAACTTCTATGCCACGGAATTTTCCTTCTACCACTGGTTAACCTACGTTTCCATGTTCACGCACCGCGACATCACATGTTAGGGTGAAAAGTTACCTTGAGAAACAACAAAAATGTAGGATATCCGCTAGTAACGCATCCAACTTTTTCGTATTTAAACCACTATTTAAATTACGGTTTGCTCTAAGCCCTCTCGATTCTGAACATTCTCGCACACATGTTGGGCATAAGCTCTGGGTTGTGGAAGTTCAGAGTATCGCAACATATGATGAGGATTCCACTACTCGTCTTTGAAGCTACATACACAACGGAATGGGGAGGTCGTAGGCGAATCTCCCCATTCCTAGACACTAGTTCTTGGATACTTCAGCAAAGGACGCAGGAAAGTACTTCCCAGCATCTACGGTCCTTATACCTGTGATGAGGTCGGAGCTAGCTGCCTTCTTGGGAATAAAACCGTATGCTCCAGCCTTCTTCGCAACAACCATGTTCTCTTCTTCATCATACTGGGTCAGAATTAAAACCTTTGTCTGAGGGCATTCCTTACTTATTTCCTTTGTCACCTCCAACCCGCTCATTACAGGCATGACTATATCCATCAAAGCCACGTTCGGCATAAGGCGCAGAACTTTCTCAAGTGCTTCTTTTCCGTTGGCAGCCTCGCCCACCAGCTCGACATCTTTTTGGAGTGCAAGGACGGCACATATTCCGTTTCTTACCATGGTGTGGTCATCAACAACCAGCACTTTTATCCTCCTTGTTGCCCGTCGTTCCAGCAGAATCTGGATCCTCGGCATTAACTCAGCTGGCTCAACTGGTTTGCTGATATAGTCTTCCGACTCTAGCTGCATTCCCTCAAACTTTCTCCATCCCCTGACATGCCGCTCTTGGTACCGGGCATCGATTACCATAAGCGGTATGTCTTTGTATCTGGGATGTTGCTTTAACCACTGATGCATAGCGAAGGCCTGTCCGGCAGGAGTCAAAGTGCCCAGAACAATGATGTCGGGCTCCGCTTTCATCATCTCTTGTGCTAGAGTCCGGCTAGAGGTAGTCATCACCTGATAGCGCTTCGCTTTTAAAGTCCGTTGGCATGCTTCCACAAAATCGAGCTCGTCATCAACGATTAGAATTCTTTCTTTGTTTGCCATCTTACTTCCCTCCTTATCTCAATCTTGGTCAGACTACTTGACCTATCGTTTTGTTTTAGCCTCCTTATAAAGGATTTCAGTTAGACTGCTCGACCTACAGTCCTTGTCAGTCCCAATTCAATATTAATGGCGCGCAACCTCGACCTCAGCCGCCTCCAAGATATCGGGCACAACACTCTCATTTCCTACCGCCATGATATGGATGCCATGGGACAAGTTTTCCTCCCTTATGGTCTTTATCAGTCTTGCAGCGATCTCAATACCCTTCTGACGTCCTTTGCCTTTCTCCACACTCGCCAATTCATCAATTATTGTCTGAGGCACGATTATTCCGGGTACATTATCGTTCATATACTTGGCCATTCTAGCTGAGGCGAGAACTATGATACCCGCCAAGATTTTGATGTCGAATTGAGAAGCATATTGCATAAATCTCCTGAGACTTGCTACTTCAAATATTCCCTGAGTCTGGAAAAACTGTGCTCCGGCAGCAACCTTCTTCTCAAACTTGATAAGTTGTGGCTCAATAAAGTCCGCTTCTGGATGAACTGAGGCACCGAGGCAGAATTTCGGCACACCTTTCAGATCATTTCCACCTACGTCCTTTCCCGATTCCATCGTCCTGATCATCTTCAGTAATTGAATAGAATCCGAGTCAAAGACTGGTTTTGCATCCTTATGATCCCCTACATCGATAGAATCTCCAGTGAGGCAAAGAACGTTGACGATGCTACGACTGTAGGCCAGAAGAAGATCGGCTTGAAGTGCCAGGCGGTTACGGTCACGGCATGTCATCTGAAGTATGGGCTCGCCGCCAAGTTCTTTGACTAGTAAACACCCTCCTAGCGACGGAAAACGCATCACTGAGCTTTGATGATCAGTCACGTTAATAGCGTCAACTTTATCCTTAAGAATATCAATATGGTGAATCATCTCCGAAACTTCCACGCCCTTCGGAGGTCCGACCTCTGTTGTCACCAGGAATTCATCGGAATTCAGTTTTTCTTCAAATAGCGAGTTAGCCATTGTCCTCTCCTAAAACAACGGGGGTTTTTACGAGCCTTTTTGGCCTGGGAACTGCCCGAAAGTTTCTCATGGGGTAGTATCGACGCATTTTCTCCAACTGCCCTAATCGCTCCAGACGCTTGTAGATCAGAACCCAGGCACAGTCCATGTCCTTATTGGCTTCGCACTTTCCATTTTTAGTGCCAGCGCAGGGACCGTTGAGTATCCCTTTTGTGCAACGTGTAATGGGGCAAATGCCAGCAGTGTCTTCCAGCCTACAATCACCGCAAGCAGCGCACCGCTCGTCCCAGACTCCCTGTTCCCTAGAAATACCCATGAAGGACGTATTAACACCTGGCACAACAGGTGTATCAGGAAACCGCTCTGCTATGGCTTGCACACCGATACCACACCCGAGCGAGAGAATGGCATCAACATCGCTAATCTTATCAACGAGCATCTCCAGGAACTCAGGCTCGCATTGCCTTTTCAGCGTGAATTCTAGGAAGTGATGGGTCTCGTTGCCACCTTTTGCCTGTGCCATTCGCAAGGCGTTATGGAGAAAGGCTACCTCTCGTTCACCACCAGCGTCACAGACCGTCATGCAGGTGCCGCAACCAACGATTAGCACACTCTCGTACGGGGAAATCATTCGCCTAATTTCCTGCAAAGGCTTTTGCTCAGCGATTATCAACTTTCACCTCCTGCATTATCACTGAGGCCAGATAGAGTCCTCCAATTTGTTCAACAAACCTATCCAGCCATTCTGCCGGGTTCGCACTGGTAGCGCTTGGAACATAGGTTTGTAATCGATTTGGTTCAAGACCAATCTCTGACAGCACCTTTCTTGCCTTTTGTACTCGGTTGCGGACCCAAGCAACCGTGTTCTCTCTGGCACATTGTTCTCCGCAGCCGGCGATAAAGACTCCCTGAGCACCCATCTCAAAGGCACGTAGCAAATGGTCAGCTTCCACCTTAGCGATACAAAGAACTGGTACAATCCAGATCCCAGCTTTTGCTACCCTCCATAGATTCGCCAGCGTGCCTGTGCCGAAGAGTCCATACTGGCAGCAGAAGCCGATGATAACAGGGTTGACCTTTGATTCTGTTGCGGACTTAAGGACGTGGTCCAGCTCTTCGCTTACGTGCCGACGGTCATACGGTTTTCGCAACACAATTGCCTTCGCCGGACATTCAGCAACGCATACACCACAAGCTTGGCACTGATCAGCTGGTATCTGAATCGTGCCCGTAGTGTCCAGGTACGGAACATGATACGGGCAAACCCTTAGACAGGTAAGGCATGTGGCACACTTGTCCTGAAAGAGTATTTCCGCACCCATACCACACCGCAGACACCTCCTCGCTTCATTCACAGCGGTTTCCCAATCGTAGACAAGCTCGATTGGGCCAAACTCTTTTATTCTTGCCTCAGCTGGAAGGAGTGGAGCTTCAATCCGGCCAATTTTCTCTATCATCTCCATAGTTTTTGGTAGGAGATTACCTACTAGTGTTTCCCGACCTCCCTTATCAAGTGACGGGTACCTATGCTGTAGGTAATCGTCGATGCGTGAGGCTGCCAGTCGACCGGCAGCTAATGCCTCAACTACTGTGGCTGGTCCAGTCACAGCATCGCCGCCAGCGAAGACGCCCCTCCTGTTGGTGCTGAGTGTTACTGGATCAACCTGGATAGTGCTGCCCCTGCCTATGCGAACATGGAAATCTCCGGGGGTTTGGGGGGCCTGGCCAATAGCTGAAATTAAAGTATCGAATTCTTCATTGAACTCGCTACCCTCCACCGGTACCGGGCGACGCCTTCCGCTAGCATCCGGCTCCCCAAGCTCCATCCTTATACAAGTCATATTCAATTGCCCATCTTGCCTTTTTATCTTGGTCGGCGATACTAGAAACTGGACATGCACTCCTTCTTCTAAGGCCTGCTCAACTTCCGCAGGGTCTGCTGGCATTTCCGCCTGGCTACGACGATATAGGATAGTGACCTTGCGAGCTCCCAGGCGAAGTACAGTACGGGCTGCATCAATGGCTACGTTGCCCCCACCTATTACGGCAATGTTTTCTCCCAGAGATGGTTTCAGACCCAGGTTAACCTCGCGGAGAAAAGTCGCCCCATCTATCACCCCAGGACTGTCCTCGCCCTCTATTCCTATCCTTAAGCTCTGATGGGCACCTATAGTCACAAATACCGCTTTGTAACCCATATCAAATAGCAAGTCGAGTGAGACTACCCGTGTATTTGTCCTGATTTCAACGCCCATCTTGATTAATCTTTGAATTTCTACATCGAGCACTTCGCGCGGAAGGCGGTATCGAGGAATACCAACTCGCAGCATACCTCCAATTTCTGAATGGGCCTCGAAGATAGTCGCTGGATAGCCAAAATTCCTCAGATAGTAGGCACAAGCCATTCCTGCCGGCCCGGAGCCAACAATAGCAACCCTTTCAGAATACTCAGTCCGGGCTTCAACCTGAATCATCCTGTCGCCACCAAACTCCAGCGCAAATCTCTTTAGTGCCCTGATAGCGACGGGGTTATCCACTTGGCTACGCCTACATGATTCCTCGCACGGATGGGTACAAACATAAGCACAAATAGACGGAAACGGATTGCCACTCCTTATGACCTGCAGTGCTTCCATGATCCTACCCTGGGCCACCAAGTCAACATACTCTCTAATGTCCATGCGCAAAGGACAGGCAGCCTGGCAAGGAGGCACAAAGCTACGGTCACGAGAGGGCATCTCTATTCGTTGCACTGCGAAGTTCTGTACGTTACCAGACACAGGATGATACATAACACCACCTTGACAATAATACTATCCTATATATATATCGTAACCGATTCTCACCACAAAGCAATGGAAAGTTACCCGGTAGGGCAAGGTTTTTCTTCTGGAATCTTTGGTAGGAAATACCCTAAATCTGGACCAGTAAATTTACCGGCATGAAAGGGCGCGAGGAATTAGAATACGTGGAATTTGGTTTATGCTATCACAGGATTACTACGCGCTTGCGTATAGCGTACTTAATGAGGTCGGCTGTATTGTGGAGATTCAGCTTCCTCATCAGGTTAGTCTTGTACCATTCGACGGTCTTGGGGCTGACTACCAACACTTCGGCTATTTCTCGGGCAGTATGCCCCTCTGCGATCAGCTTGAGCGTTTCTCTCTCTCTATCCGTAAGCAGCTGGAAGGAATCTTTTTCCCCTTCTACGCCAGTCTTTAGCTGACATTCTTCTACGAGAATTGCCGCCGCTGAGGGGGATAGAAAGGAATCACCTCTGTAGACAGCTTGAATAGCTGAGGCGAGTTCTAAGGGTGATGCCATCTTAGTGACAAACCCACGGGCTCCTGCCTCAATAACAGGGATAACATATTCGCTGTCATCGTACTGGGTGACAGCTAATACCTTCGTTGCTGGAAATTCTTTGCGGATTCTACGTGTAGCTTCCAGTCCTCCCATCTTAGGCATTGCCAAATCCATAAGCACGACGTCCGGTGCAAGCTGCCTTACCTTTTCAACAGCCTCCCGTCCGTCAGCTGCCTCACCAACTATTTCTATATCAGCAGCTAACGCCAGAAGGGAACGAATTCCTTGACGCACGAGGGTATGATCATCGGCTATTAACACCTTTATCTTCTTCATCTGACTAGCCCTTGGCCACCGGAACCTTAACTACAACCCTCGTGCCTCGACCCGGTCGAGACTCGATACGACAGTTACCACCGACCAGGCTTACTCTTTCCTTCATAGTGAATACGCCTGCACCCCGGCCAGTGGGGTCCACCCGCGTAAGTTTACTGACATCGAAGCCTATCCCATCATCCTCGATTCTTAATACGCACTCGTTAGCACTGCACTCCAACTTGATCGAGGCATTTTGCGCCTCCGAGTGCTCTAAGATATTGCCTATGACCCCTTGGGCGACACGGAATAGAGTTACTTCCACTTCGGGCGGAAAACGCCGGTCAGTACCCGTGAACTCTGCGGTCACATTGACACCTTTAGTTTGAAGTGTATCTTTGGCGTAGCGGTGGATGGCAGCTGGCATTCCAAGCTCATCCAATAAGGTAGGTCGGAGTTCCTTCATTAGTTTTATTATTTCATTGCCGGCGTGGACGGCATATGAATGTGTGGCTTTGAGTGTCTCAAGAAACTCTTTATCTCCGATTCCTCTCATTTCTGCCATTCCCATAATAGCCTGTAGGCTCAAGGTCAGGCTGGTGATTGCCTGGCTGGTCTCGTCATGGAGCTCGCGGGCAATCCTCTTCCGTTCCTGCTCTTGAGCAGTAAGAGCATGTTGGAGAAGAGTCTGATATCTGTCGCTTGCTCTTGTCAATCGATCGTACAGTCTCGCTTGCTCAATCGCAGTACCCAGATAATCACCAATCGAGTTAAGTAAGGAAACATCATCAACGGCAAACCGCTTTGCCACATGGCTCGCGATGTTCATCACACCTATCACCCGGTCTTTTATCTTCAAAGGAATGCTGGCAAATCCCCTAAGTCCCTCCTTGCTTATCAAGTCAGGGTAAACGGCACGCAGGTCTTTGGAAATATCTTCCAATACTATGGACTCGCCTGATGAAGCTACGCTTCCCGCTATTCCTTCACCGATTGGCATCCGCATTTCTTCAGCATACTTGGGAGATAAGCCGCGTTGCACTCGGTAATATAGTGTATTGGTCTCTTCGTCAAGGAGCAGAATTCCTCCGATATCGCTATTAATAAGCTTCAGCACATTATCCAGAGTTATTCTCAGGACGGTATCCAGATCTTGCAGGCCGCTGATGGCACTTGAAATGTGGCTCAATGCTAAAAGTTGGTGATGCCGCCTAAGTAACTGGCTCTCCAGTTCTCTTTCCGCAGTAACGTCTCTCCTCAGTTCGACTATTGCCCTGACGTTCCCATTACTATCTCTGAGAGGGAAGGCGGTGATTTTTAGATAAGTATCAGTCCCAGCCATACGCATGGGATGAATAATTGTGGTCGCAGCGCCACTTGCAAGGACTCTGCTAAGTGGACAATCCCACAGGGGCGGACCGCATGGTCTGTCCCTGTCTTGAAGCACCTGATAGCAAAGCTTTCCAATAGATGACTCTGGTGCAAATTTCTTTAACGCTGCTGAATTCGCAAACCTGATCCGGTGTTCGCTATCCACCACCACGATGTCATCTTCCACTCCATCAAGTATGTCATGAAGTGATATATCTAATCCTGCTCTCGTAACAGTCTTTTTAGTTGGCTTCCGTTTACTCGCCATTTCCACATCCAGTAGTTATACAATAAAGTAGCAGTCAGAGCTTGTCAAGCATTAGGCTGCGGCTGGGCCGAGGCCGGTTACTGACTGCCGGCAGGGATGGCGTGACATACCGAGCAGTCCCTATGACGTGAAGACGCTTTTGGATACTGGCAGAAGGTCAGGTACTTGCTACGTGGTAACTCACGGACAAGCCTCTAGTAATAATGAGAGGCAAATAATTGAGTATAAGTCTGCCGAATATGCAGTTGATTACTTCGATAGAAAGCGGAATAAAGGCGGTTGTTCGATGGAGCGGGAGACGGGACTCGAACCCGCGACACCCTGCTTGGAAGGCAGGAACTCTACCACTGAGTTACTCCCGCGAAATTGAATCTATTTTACCCCAAATCTTACAGTTGGTAAATAAGAAGAGGGTTTTGCGCCGTCAGGTCAGCCCCAACGGCGATGCCCAGTAAGCAGGTCATAAGCTATTTGTCTGTAAGGCAATATCCCCTAGGAACATTGGTGCTACCTAAGCCTGGCCACGAAAATGCTGGCTTGTATAAAAATCCAGTCGGGCTTGAAACCTGTCGTAGCCAGACATGGCTTGCTGACTACTTCTCTGGAGGTCTTGTCTTCACTAAGTGGCTCTGGTAAGCGTCTCGCCAAGCTGCAGCAGTATTGTAAAGTGCCCATCCTTCGTCAACTATATCACTCACCCATACAGCCTTATGGTAAGTTGGACTACCACTGACCCACTCAAAGTATAAGACTATCGCTATGTCATCTCCTACAAGGTCTACAATTTGCCCTTGATACTGAGCATAACCGTCTTCATCAAATGTATGGAAGAACTTGCCTTTGATCGTTGCCCAGTCTACGGTACTACTTACCCTTTTCTTTTTTTGTGCCATTAGTATCCTCCTATTCTATTATACAATACATTTCCCAGAGAAACTTCCTATGCCACCTGTGTAGTCTAAATTTTACCACCATAACCACCTTGGGGGGAGGTTAAGGAAGGGGGGCTTATTCCCCTGCCTCCCAGGTGTCAATCAGGTATTCAAAGCCGGGTTGTTCACAAGGCAGGGGTGTCCCCCAAGGATATTGGTGCTACCTACGCCTAGCCACGAAGATGTTGGCTCACAGAAAAATCCAGTGAGGGTTAGAAGATCCGCTGGCCGGGCTTGCTGCTATCCGCCTTCAGGCTGAGTAAGCCTCACCCTGATTGCGTGGAGGTGACCGTTGGGGTCCCGTGTAACCTCAAATTCCACTTCTTTCCCTTCTCTAAGAGAACCATAGTCCACCCCTTGAAGCTGGTTGCGGCCAAAGAAGAGGTCTTCTTCCCGCTCTGTCTTGATGAACCCAAAA
>JGI2173J19968_10001236_pt1 | contig 10200 bp, 7 predicted proteins | sample DeeMarSWOR136_30_FD_19968 | JGI IMG/M metagenome (IMG submission 19968) | reverse complement strand
CATCATAGGTAAAAGTATCCTCACCAGGCTCAGTTACGGAGCCTCCATCTGTGCTGGAAGTTATAAGGTCATATTGCTTGACAAAGTCGGCCGTGATGAAGTAATTGCCATTCATGGTGATGGCGGTTTCGGCGGCATAGACATCGGCGATGGTTCCCACATCACCGGTCCACTCGACAAACCGGTAGCCCTCCTCAGCCCCGGCTATCAGATCAACTACTGTTCCTTCATCATAGGTAAAAGTATCCTCACCAGGCTCAGTTACGAAGCCTCCATCTGTGCTGGAAGTTATAAGGTCATATTGCTTGACAAAGTTGGCCGTGATGGAGTAATTGCCATTCATGGTGACGTTAGTCGCGGCGGCATAGACATCGGCAATTGTGCCCACATCGCCAGTCCACTCGACAAACCGGTAGTCTTCACCTTGAGTCGCTATCAGGTCGACCACTGTTCCCTCATCATAGGTAAAAGTATCCTCACCAGGCTCGGTTACCGAGCCCCCTTCTGTGCTATTAGTGGTGAGGTCATATATTGCTACAAACCCGGCTGTGATGGTGTAATTGTTGTTCATGGTGATATCCGTCTCAGCTGCATAGACATCGGCGATGGTGCCCACATCGCCAGTCCACTCGACAAATCGGTAGCCCTCATTAGCCCCGGCCACCAGGTCAACTACCGTTCCCTCGTCATAGGTAAATACTCCCTCGCCAGGCGTGGTTACCAAGCCCCCTTCCGTGCTGGAGATGGTTAGATCGCGTGGTTTCGGTCTAACCGCTATGGTAAAGGCAACCCATTGCTCCGATGCTGGAATAGTGAAAGTGCCGGGGTTTTCCGAGGCAGCAGCAAGCGCCCTGCGGGCTGAGAGTGTTCGGCAACTCCCCCACAAGTCAGCAGACAGGGTACTTATCCCATCTGTATAACTAGCCGGGTAAGCTGTAGTTCCCGACCGGTTTCCCCGGTCCTGCCCCGCCACAGCTAGCCAGAGGGTATTTGCGACATCCCATCCGGCCGGGTTGAGGGAAGCCGGGTCTGGCGATGTGCTTGTGCCGGTTGCCGCCGTAGAAATCTCAGGTGGGGTTGTGCCATGCCAGTCTGTAATTCTGTAGACCTGTGCCGCCGCCTGCTCACCGGTGGAGGTTATAAAGTCTACGGTTGCACCGTCTTCATCACCTGCTGCAAATTTATAATAGACAGATAACCTGACTGCCCCCCCGCTTGTGGCTGTCGCCAGTAAAGTCCATCCGCTAGGCGTGGTTACTGTTGCGGTCCCGTCATTGGTGAAAAGGACAATCAGTAAATCTCCAGCATCAACCGTTGCCGGCATATTGACCTCATGCGTTGTTGATGCAGAACTGTTAAATGGTGTTTCTGTTACCGCAGCCACTAATGGCGCTGCCAGCGCCGGCACCGTTGTCACCAGACTGAAGCTCAGCACCAGCGACAAGGTCACTATTAAATGAAGCACCTCGCTATGCCCTCTCATTTTGTTCATATTTCTCTTCATTTCTACAACCATATGTAAAACCTCCTAATATTATCTGAATATAGTCTAAGATTCGTTCACTTCCTCGTCAATCACCCATTAGTAACCTTACTTTCGTAGGGGGAGGCTTGTCCCTGCCCAACCTTCTTACCGCTCTGAGTCTTTTTTACTTTACACTAGTTCCGCCATATGTCCCCCGCAGCTTCAACCACCCAAACAATGGGGTCAACCAAAAACTCCCTGACTAGAGTCCTCAAAAGCTCATTTCCAGCTATGAAATCCGCTATGGGAGGGCTAAACCGGTAGTAAAGGGCTACAAATTGAGAGCCCACGGTGCTTTTCAGCAACACGACATCCCGGAACTCTCGCAATACATCGATCTGTTCAGCAGTCGGTGTTCCGTAGGCTGCGGTGGCAATAAAACACCCACCTCCACTCCCCCAAGGTGGTGGGGTTGATGGTTTTTCAAAGTTGCCGATGATGGAATAGTCGCCGTTCATAATGATGGTGGTTTCGGCGGCATAGACATCGGCAATGGTGCCCACATCACCGGTCCACTCGACAAACCGGTAGCCCTCTTCAGCCTCGGCTATCAGGTCAACTACTGTTCCTCCATCATAGGTAAAAGTATCCTCACCAGGCTCAGTTACGGAGCCTCCATCTGTGCTGGAAGTNATAAGGTCATATTGCTTGACAAAGTCGGCCGTGATGAAGTAATTGCCATTCATGGTGATGGTGGTTTCGGCGGCATAGACATCGGCGATGGTGCCCACATCACCAGTCCAGTTAACAAAGCGGTAGCCAGTACTTGGAGTCGCCACTAGGTTGACTAATGTTCCTATGTCATAGACAAACACTCCCTCGCCAGGAGTAGTTACATTGCCACCGGTTGTGCTGGATGTGGTGAGGTCATATATTGCTACAAACCCGGCTGTGATGGTGTAATTGTTGTTCATGGTGATATCCGTCTCAGCGGCATAGACATCGGCAATGGTGCCCACATCGCCAGTCCACTCGACAAACCGGTAGCCCTCACCTGGGGTCGCTATCAAGTCGACCACTGTTCCCTCATCATAGGTAAAAGTATCCTCGCCAGGCTCGGTTACCGAGCCCCCTTCCGTGCTAGAGGTGATGAGGTCATATATTGCTACAAACCCGGCTGTGATGGTGTAATTGTTGTTCATGGTGATATCTGTCTCAGCTGCATAGACATCGGTGATTGTGCCCACATCGCCAGTCCACTCGACAAATCTGTAGCCCTCATTAGCCTCGGCCACCAGGTCAACTACTGTTCCCTCGTCATAGGTAAATACTCCCTCGCCAGGCGTGGTTACCGAGCCCCCTTCAGTGCTGGAGGTGGTTAGATCGCGTGGTTTTGGTCTAACCGCTATGGTAAAGGCAACCCACTGCTCTGATACTGGAATAGTGAAAGCACCCGGGTTTTCTGAGGCAGCATTAAGCACCCTGCGGGCTGAGTGTGTTCGGCAACTCCCGGTCCCGTTAGAAGACAGTGTACTTATCCCATCTGTATAACTAGCCGGGTAAGCCGTAGGTTCACCCTGGTCTCCTCGATCCTGCCCCGCTACAGCTATCCAGAGAGTGTCTGCTACATCCCATCCAGTTAGTTCAAGAGAAGCCGGGTTTGGCCTTGTACTTGTGCCAGTTGCAGCTGTTGAAATCTCGGGCAGAGTCGTGCCATGCCAGTCTGTAATTCTGTAGACCTGTGCCGCCGCCTGCTCTGCAGCAGAGGTTACGAAATTCACCGTCGCGCCACCCTCTGTTCCCTCGGCTATCTTGTAATAGACAGATAACCTGACTGCTGCCCCATTGGCATTTGATGCCAGTTGAGTCCATCCAGCGGGTGTAGTTACTATTGCGCTCCCGTCATTGGTAAAAAGGACAATCAGCAAATCGCCGGCATTAACCGTTGCTGGCATATCGACATTATGCTCTGTTGTATCAGTGTCAAATACTGTTTCTGTTACTACAGCCACTACTGGTGCTGCCAGCGCCGGCACCGCTGTCAACAGACTGAAGCTCAGCACTAGTGCCAGGGCAACTACTAAATGAATTACCTTGTTATGCCATTCTGTTTTACACATATTTCCCTCCTTTTAGAAGTTCAATTTATATATAGCAGCCATCTAATACAATGGGGAATCACCCACCGGTACTGTTTTGGTAGTGTTTTGGTACTGTTTTGCCTAGAATTTGGTAATACGACCTTTTCCCTCAGGAATTATTGCTAGAGACGTTTATAGTCCTGCGTACGACCTCCCATAGAACTCCTGTCCTTCGACAGCCTCACAATGACAGGCGGGCCTCACGCTGCTATAATAATATCGTGCTGGTTACCATCATCGGTTTAGGGTTAATCGGCGGCTCAATCGGGTTAGCTTTGAGGCAAGTGAAGAGGTCTGGGTGGAAAATAGTCGGCTATAGCCGTCGTCAGGAAACTGTAGCCAATGCCTTAAGTTTAGGCGCCATTGAGCGAGGCGAAACCAACTTAAAGGATGCGGTAAAACAAGCCGAATTTGTCATAATTGCCACACCGGTTCTGACGGTAAAGGAAATCTTCTCCAAGATAGCTCCCCATCTTCCCTCTGGTTGCATTGTCACCGATACCGCNAGCACCAAAGTCCAAGTCATGAAATGGGCAGAGGGAATACTGCCTCCAACGGTAGATTTCATTGGCGGACACCCCATGGCCGGGAGGGAAACTTACGGCATCCAGGCTGCCGAAGCCGAACTATTTCGGGGGTGCACTTATTGTCTCACCCCATCAGAGAAAGCTTCACCAAAATCGATAGATACAGTAACAGGAATGGTCACGAGGCTGGGAGCCACACCTTTTTTCATTGATGCTCAAGAGCATGACAATCTGGTAGCTGGCATTAGTCATCTACCTATGTTGCTCTCGGCGGCTCTGGTATCACTAACTACCAAGAATCCTTACTGGTCTAAAATGTCCAAACTGGCAGCCTCCGGCTATCATGACCTTACTCGCCTGGCTTCAGGGAATCCTGAGGTAAATGCTCATATCTGCCTTAGCAACCAAGAAGCCATAGTTAATTGGATAGATAAATTCAGCCAAGAATTGGAGAGGTATCGCCAACTGGTGGCTAAGGGGGATAAGCGCCTGGAACAAGCCTTAATTGAGGCTAACAACGCAAGACAAAAATGGCTGAACAATTTGTCGGCTTAAGGTCATCTTCGCCAAGAGCGAAAACGAGGACCATCAAACCTTGTCCCAAGTTAGAAGGGGAGGTAGTTCTACCTGGTGATAAGTCTATTTCCCACCGGGCTGTCATCCTAAATAGCTTAGCCAAAGGTAAAGCCGAGGTTGACAATTTCGCTCCGGGGGGAGATTGCTTTGCTACAGTTAGGTGTCTCAAAGCCCTGGGAGTGAAAATTGGCAGAAAAGGGTCGCTGGACTCACCCACCATATCAGTCTCAGGAACTGGCGAAGATGGTCTTAAGGAAGCCAGCAATGTACTTAATGCCGAAAATAGCGCCACTACAATGCGCCTTCTCGGCGGCCTTCTTGCCAGCCAGTCCTTCCTATCCGTTATTACCGGGGATGCTTCTCTTCGTAATCGCCCTATGGGCAGGTTGATTGAGCCACTGAGGCTAATGGGGGCTGAGTTGTGGGGAAGGGGGCGAGATTCCTTTGCTCCTCTGGTCATTAAGGGGAAAAAATTACATAGCATAGACTTTACCCTGCCTGTTCCCAGTGCTCAGATTAAATCAGCCATTTTACTAGCCGGTCTTTTTGCCCGCGGCAATACCGTCCTGCATCAAACAATCCCTTCCCGGGACCATACAGAAAGGATGCTTAAACAGATGGGAGCCAGTTTGGAAAGCCAGGGAAATTCGATTTCCTTGCTGCCTTTGAGCAGCCTCTTAGTTCCCGTCAACCTGCGCATCCCGGGCGACATTAGTTCTGCAGCCTATTTTTTGGTTGCCGGAGCTATTCACCCTAACGCCAGGATAGTGATAAGGGATTGCGGAATCAACCCTACAAGAACGGGAATCATAGACATTCTCCTAGCTATGGGAGCCAGGCTGAAAATAGATGACAAACGAGCGGAGGCTGGTGAACCCTTAGCCGATATTGTGGTAGAATCTAGTGAGTTAAAGGGGATAGAGGTTGGTGGCGATATTATCCCCCGCCTCATTGACGAGATTCCTGTGTTAGCCATAGCTGGCTGTGTTGCTAAAGGGAAAACTGTAATCAGGGATGCCGGGGAGCTGAGGGTGAAGGAATCAGATAGGATTGCCACTGTGGCAGGTGAGCTTTCTCGCCTGGGTGCTAAAATTGAGCCTCTGCCGGATGGCATGGTCATCTATGGTAGTAGATCTTTGTCGGGTGCAGAGGTTGATAGCCATTTCGACCACCGATTGGCGATGAGCTTGGCAGTAGCCGGTTTAGTAGCCAAAGGAGAAACGACCATCGAGCATGCCCAGGTGGCACAGATATCATATCCTGCCTTCTGGCACACTTTGTTGTCAGTGACAAGCAAAGAGCCAACCTAAGCTTGATGGGCGAAAGATATAAAGAAAACGTGACAGGAGGGGTAACATGTCTACAGAATTAGTTCATATCGGTTTTGGTAGCGTCATAGCTGTAAATAGGGTAATTGCTTTTCTATCCATAAATCAACAGCCAATCAAGCGACTCCTTCGGGAAGTAAGAGAAAAGGGACTTTTAATTGATGCCACTCACGGCAGGAAAGCCAAGACCGCTATTCTTTTTGATACCGGTCACATGATGTTGGCCGCCGCGACAGCAGAGACCATCGCTCATAGATTAACCACTGCATCCATGCCGTCTGAGGAAAAAGTTGAGCTGGGAAGTGCCTGATCAAAGCCTTGAATCAAATCTTCGAATTAAGCGAAGAGGCGCCAGAAGCTCTCGACCACTGCTCATCGTTCTTTCCGGACCTTCGGGAGTAGGCAAGGACGCTGTGCTTGCCAGAATGAAAAGATTAGGGCGCCCCTTTCACTATGTCGTTACCGCTACCACACGTCCTAGGCGTGCCAGGGAGAAGAATGGAGTGAATTATCACTTCCTTTCCCGGAAAGAATTTCAACAAATGATAGACAAACACCAGCTCCTCGAGTGGGCCAATGTCTACGGCAACTACTATGGTGTGCCAAAAGACGAAATAACCTCGGCTTTATCCAAAGGGATAGATGCAATAGTCAAAGTAGATGTTCAAGGTGCCACTACCATCAAGGGAATACTGCCCCAAGCAGTATCTATTTTCCTCATGCCCCCCTCAGCAGAGGCACTAGAAAAAAGATTAAGGAGGCGACGTAGCGAGTCTTCAAAAGATTTGGCTCTAAGGTTAGAAAAGGCTAAAGGGGAAATAAAAAGCCTGCCGCTTTTCGATTATGTCATAACAAGCCGCCAAAATAAGCTTGATGAAGTTGTATTCCAGATAGACACCATAGTCGCCGCCGAAAAACGCCGTGTGCGGCCCCATATTGTGGAACTTTAGCTTCTTAACTTTCCGAGGAATTGCCTGCACTTTTGACAATATAGCCACTTCACTTCTACAATAAGCCCCGCTATGAGTTTGGCAGGGCAACTCTATAAGTTGCAGCAGCTTGACCTTGAGCTTCAAACGAAGCAACAAGAGCTAAACGAGGTTGAAAATCAGTTAAGCGACAACAAGGCCTTGTTTGTCGCCGAATCCGAAGTTGCCTCACAGAAAGAACAACTAGAGGACGCTAAGAGAAAGCAAAACAGTTCTGAGTGGGAAGTAGAAGACCTTCAAGAGAAAGTCAAACAGATTGAGAGCAAACTCTATAGCGGCACAACCAAGGACCCCAAGGAACTAGTTAATCTTGAGAAAGAAGTTAAAGGCCTTAAGAACCAGATTAGGACGAAAGAAGATGCCCTCTTAGGATTAATGAGCCAAGTAGAAGAGATAGAAGCTAAAGTAAAAACTACCACCGAAGAGCTCGAGCGATTGAAGCGAGAATGGGAACAGAGGCAAGTAACTTTTAGGCCCAGGAAAAGTGAAATTGAAACCGTGCTTGCTAAGCTCAGAGGGGACCGTAATGGGCTAGCGCAACAAATTGACTCTGAAGCTTTCTACATTTATGAACGAATCAGACTAACAAGGGGACAAGCAGTAGTCAAAGTGGAGAGAGGAAGGTGCCTGGGATGCCACATTACCGTACCTACAAGCCAATGGCAGAAAGCCAAAGCTGGTGATTTAATCCAATGCAATAACTGCAGCAGGATACTGTACTTGGAGTAGCACGGATAGAATCGTGTTCGCGTCAGAACACTTCCAGCCACTCTCANCAGACGCTGTCCAAATCTATTGTAGCTGAAGAAAGCTTTCACCATTGACAACTTCAGGCCAAGGGGCATAATCTATGTGCAGCCCAGGACATGTCAAAAAGTGGCTATCGCAAGTCGGAGAGGGGATTTCGGCAAGAAGACGGGAGAAGGGATTCGACAAGTACAAATAAAGGAGGAGTCAATTCATGGCTGGCATTATTTCATACGGCGCCTATATACCGTTATGGCGGCTCTCTCGAGATGCTATCGCCGAGGCTTGGAAAAGTGCCTCAACTGGGGGTGAAAGAAGTGTAGCCAATAACGACGAGGACACCATCACCATGGCAAGTGAGGCTGCGATTGACTGTTTAGCTGGCTTAAAACGAGAGAAGGTAGATGGCTTATATTTTGCCTCCACTACCTCGCCCTACAAGGAGAAGGAATGCTCCACCTCGGTGGCCATGGCTGTCGATTTAAGACCGGAAATTATCACCGCTGACTTTGGCAACAGCTTGAGGGCAGCGACGGCAGCACTCAGAGCAGCGTTGGATGCTATAGTCAGTGGCTCTGCCAGACAAGTCTTAGTGACTGCCTCGGATTGCCGCATAGGTTATCCTCGGTCAAACTACGAACAGGCCTTCGGTGATGCTGCAGCGGCTTTGCTGATTGGCAATACTACTAAACCCGCCGTCACGGTGGAAGGCAGTCATTCCCTATCCAACGAACTACACGATGTATGGAGACTAGACAAAGATACCTATGTCCAATCTTGGGAAGACCGCTTCATCATCGAGCACGGCTATACAGAGAATATGGAGAGGGCAATTTCAGGCTTACTGCGAAAGAAAGCTCTTTCCGTCCAGGATATCACCAAAGCCGTGCTTTATGCTCCCACTTCAAGGGCGCAGCAAGGACTGGCGCGCCGTTTGGGATTTGATGTGAAGACACAGCTTCAAGACCTGCTTATCAGCAATATAGGCATTACTGGTTGTGCGCATGCTTTGCTTATGCTTGTAGCTGCTCTGGAGGAAGCTAAGGCTGGTGACAAGATTTTGGTAGCTAGCTATGGTAGTGGCTGCGATGCCTTCCTGCTCAGCGTGACGAAAGAACTTGAAAAGGTCAAGGATAACAGGAGAGGGGTAAAGGGATACTTGAACTCCAAGAAACCCCTTTCTAGCTATGCAAGATATCTCAGCTATAGAGGACTGCTGGAGCCTCAACCTGGCGAACCGTTCAGGCTCTTTCCGGCAGCGACCACTAGCTGGAGGGAGCGCAACTGGGCCATTCGCATGCACGGTAGCAAGTGCAAGAATTGCGGTACCGTCACTTTCCCCATAGAAAGGGTTTGCTATAACTGCCGAAGCAAGGATAATTTTGAGGAATTCAGGCTATCGGATAGAAAAGCCAAGGTGTTTACCTTTACCCTGGATAACCTGGCTGGCAGAAGTGACGACCCCACAATACCACAGATAGGGGTAGAGTTTGACTACCAAAATACCAGAACTTATCTTCCCATGACGGACTGTGACCCCGGCGAGGTAAAGGTGGATATGCCCGTAGAGATGACTTTTAGGAGGCTATATGAAGGTGCGGGCATGTATAATTATTTTTGGAAATGCCGACCTATAAGGTGAAATGTCAAGATGAAAGGACGAGCAATGACAGAGCAAAAATGGAAAAAGGTACCAGGGTTTGATTTCAAAGATATCATCTATGAAAGGAGGCCTGGAGTAGCCAGGGTAATCATAAATAGACCTGAGGCATACAACGCTTTTACTACCTCCACCCAGGATGAACTGATAAAAGCTTTTGAGGATGCGGCAAGCGATGCCACTGTAGGCGTGGTGGTGTTTACTGGCGCTGGCGATAAGGCATTTTGTACCGGCGGTGATGCCAAGGAAGCAAAAGCCGGCTACCGGAAAGGAATGTTGGAAAAGGACCTACTGGTTAAAACTTTGATACGGGAGATGCCCAAGCCAGTTATCGCAGCAGTTAACGGTTATGCCATAGGAGGGGGGCAAGTCTATCAGCAGGTTTGTGACCTCTCCATAGCTTCAGAAAACGCCGTCTTTGGCCAAGTCGGCCCCTTGGTGGGAAGTTTTGACCCGGGTGTAGGCGCTATTGATTTGATGACGGTAGTGGGAGAAAAGAAAGCCAGGGAAATTTGGTATCTCTGCCACAGGTATACTGCTAAAGAAGCCTTAGAGATGGGGCTGGTGAACAAGGTAGTACCAGCAGATAAGTTGGAAGAGGAGGTGGACAAATGGTGCGACGAGATATTGGAGAAAAGTCCTGGAGCTATAGCTGGCATCAAAGCGTGCTTCAACGCTGCCACTACCTATATGCGGGGGATAGAGTCAGTTTCAGCTCAGTATCTCTGGAAATATTACGCTTCGGAGGAAGCTGAACATTGGAAGAA